>Ga0325414_1008202_pt1 | contig 11068 bp, 10 predicted proteins | sample PopdelMetagenome_8_FD_206183 | JGI IMG/M metagenome (GOLD analysis project Ga0325414, IMG submission 206183) | Populus deltoides microbial communities from Bellville, Georgia, United States - Leaf-PdKOR-R3 | ecosystem: Host-associated > Plants > Phyllosphere > Phylloplane/Leaf | place: USA...
TCAAGAGATAAAATTTAATTTAATTTATTTTTTTATATTACCCTTATCACATTTATCTTATTTTTTAAAAGGTCTCTGGAAAAAAAAATGGATGTATGGGCATTTTAGAGAGAAAAAATTTAACATTAATTTATTATCTTTAGTATAGAATCAACAATCCTCTAGTTTATTTTTGTATTATTTTTAATGATTGAATTTCATTTGAAATTCAATTATTAAAAATAAAACTCGAGAGTTAAAAAAATTCTCCGGCTAGTGCTCAAAATTGAGCATTTGCTGGAGTTTATAATACCATCCGGCTAGTGATTTCATCTCTGTCTCAATTTTTTGGTTACGGCAAAGACAGCCCCGGCAACAGCAATGATCATGGCGGAAACTAAGATGGTTGTTTTGAGTTTATGCATAGCATCCTGCTTTTCCCTTTCCCTTTTTCGTGCAGCCTCATCTTGTTCCTGCAATGCAATGCAAGTTAGTTGGAGACGGAAGAAAGATACCAGAGCAAGGAGAGGGAAAACCAGCAGGCATAATGAAGGTTTTCTTAAATATTCAAGAGAAGTGACGTGTCCTTCAGGATTTTTCACATGTTCATGATTATATCATTTCCCAATGAGACTTTTAGACTGCTATGAGAAAAAAGATCATGTTTTTGGGCATATCAACATGCAATGGAATGCATTTTTGCCGGTATGTTCATACCTTGAAGGCTTATCTTACCAAACCAAATATCATATTCCCCCTCACCTTAACAAGTGAATTCTAAATGTTCAATTTAAGTATAAATTAAGAGCTCGTATGCAAGTCTGACACCCCTTTTGTTTATTTTCAAGCAGATGAGTTTCAAATCTTCAGATGTCATTTCACAACAAATCTATATATATATATATATATATATATATATATATATATATATATATATATATATATTAAAGGGGGACTGAAGGGGACTAATGGTTTTCTGTATGCACGAACATACGATTTGCAGATCCCTTTTTATCATCAGATGAGCATAAAATAAATCAAGATTTGCGTAGCCTTTCTGGGCATGCTAATTTTCAATATCAGAACCTAAAAATGTACGAGTCCATGTAGAAATTCAAATAATAAATGGTCAAAAAAGAAGAACAACCACAGTTTTGATCGATGTCTATTTCCTCCTGTACTGCGTGGGAACACTGGCTGAATTGAGCGCAAACTGCAAAAGTACCTGCCGAGTCTCCTTTGAGGTGGCAATATCTGATGATACAGGATCAATTTCAAACTCCTTGTTTTGGCTAGGGTTCAATGCTTGATCAACATCAGCTTCTGGAAATGATGATGCTCTATCTATTGCCATTTTTTCTTCCCTCATAAATCTGTCTTTCAAGTAGGTGTAACCTTTTCGTTCTCTCTTTTGCTTGCCAAGGAAGAAGAGGAAAAAGAAGGGACCTATAAAACTAGGCATTTAAATAAATAGTTTGTTGTGTCATGCCCCTGATAATCAGATGCTAAAAGATTGCTACTGTTTTTGGGATCTTAAGGACTTTCTCTTCTTTGTTCACAAGAATCACAATTTCCCGGGAAATCTGTCAGATTCAACTATTTCTTGGATGTACATAATGACAAAATTGTCCTTGGAGCTTAGCTTCTTTTGTCATTGTTTTGCTGTACATAGCCACCAATCCTCAAGTAACATCTGTATGACTACAAGTACGGCAGAAAGATAGCGCACATGTGGTCTGAGAGTCATGAACTGGATACCTTCAACAGACAATAACAAAAAAAAGAAGGAAAAAAGCCCTGCTACTGGGTAGAACGTAAGCGATGAACACTTGTCATTACAGATTGCACAACAGTTTGTGTACTAAAAATATTACCAGAATAACATGATTTCATCTCAGCCTTTGTTCCCCACTAATACATTCACATCTGAATTCTTTAACAAGTTACTTACAGGCATTAATGCATGGTTCTTCGCCACGAGGACGGTTGAAAACATTATTGTCTTAAAAATTTGTATTCATGAAGAGAATTGTCATTAACTATCAAGTCCCTTAATCTCAGCGAGCTTTGAACTCTACCTTCATGATAAGTGGAGATATGTGAGAACTCGTAAAAGGACCGGGGCTATAATTCGTTTGCTTTATGTCATTCTTGCAGCGCCTGCCAGCTTAAGCTCCTAATTACTTGATCCAAAACCACGAGGACTTGGCCTTGATGATACCGAGTCAACAAATCGCCTCCTTGATTCAGATTTTCTCCTCCTCCTTGCAGCACCAGGAGAAGCCTTATCCAGGAAATATCCAAAAAGATAAAAAAACAAAAAAGATAGATTAGGATGTCGACTTATCAGATGGATTCGAGTTAGCTTTATAGTTTCTCTTCAGGTGTCCGATATTCTTAATGCCTTCAAACATGGGAATCGCAAAATTTGTACAATTATAGGTGCAAGGACCATGCAAGTTATTAATGTCTTTTACGATTTGCAAGTTGCAGAGAAGTTCTGTAAATAGGAAAAATAAAATAAAATTCAAAAGGCACAAAGAAGTTTTCTCCTGAAAAAAAGAGATTGCTTAAAAGAAGCAAGCTCAATTTACCATCCTGACAGTATTTTGACATGCCATACTATTATTAAATATCCAAATAAGATATTATTTAGCTTCTTGTTTGGTTTTGTGAGTCATCTAAGTGAATCAAGCAGCAGATCATGCAAGGGCAAATTTTCCTTCCATTCTCCCTAACCAGAGTGTAAAGATAAGAGAGAGATCTCAACCTCCTCAATGGTTAATTTTATTAATCTGTATTGCTGACATGTTTATTAGCCAATCCTTGAATAGGCCACAATCACAGCAACATGTGCCTGCGTAGAAATATTCTGCTATCCAAAAAGCACTTCCACAATCCACTTAAACTAGCTTTCTCTTGTCTAAACAGATTTAGTAAAACAAAGAAATAGAGACCACTGGCTCATTTATGCGACAACATGAAACGAAGAGTGATATAAATTGTTGGTCTCATTAATCAACTCAGTGTTGAACCAAAAAAACTTTTCACTTGTGATATTTATTGTATTCGTAGTTTCACAGCCTTCAAAAAAATTAATGCAATAATGAGGATGTCACAAAAGTGGGTGGTAAAAGTAACAGTAAGAACTGAATAGCAGAACTTGTATATTCTTTTTAGAATTACTGAGAACATTCTGAACAACCAGCATGCCTCAGAAACCCTTTACCAATGTCTATAATCATGTGGGAATTGAACAGCAAACCAAACATTAAAGCATGTACAGAAAATATATAAACACATAAGCAGATAAGGTACCTTCTGTTCGGTTTTTAGTGCATCCTCAAGATTGCTCAGAGAAGGAATAGATCCGCCATCCATTGCACCCATTAGGTTCTTCATACGAACACGCATTTGAAAGAGTTGAGCAACCAGTTGGCTCACCTAGTTTTGATATCACAAGTACACCCATGCAAAAGTAAACAGCTGAATTACACAAGTACAGAACCTCCATTGTTTTCCAGCACACACATCAAGTGGAAAGTGTGCATACCTGCTGCTCTGTTTTTCCAGAAGCCTGAGCAATTCTTTTCCTCCTTTGAGGAGATTCTGCTAACAATTCTGGTTTCTCTCTCTCCTCTGTAAATGAACAAAAAATCAGAAAGCACTACAAGGACTGGATATTCTGAAGGGTTAAGCATGTGCAAACTGTATCGCATAGAAGGAAAAGACATATAATACATAATCCTATGAAATTAGAACCAAACATCTACACTTTTGGTTGAATTGAATAAGTTATTAGATAAATTTCAACTAGAGAATCAGCCAACAAGCAAAGCTGACTCCAAAAGCCTGGCTTTTGTTAATCACGGTGTGTTTAGCATCCACGACAAACAATGAACAAAGGCATGTCTAAGTCGAAAGTATGTGGGTTAAAAAGCATGAACAATAGGTGTGTGAGGAGCAGAAAGAAAAAAAAAATATTAAATCCTCGGAAGACAACACTGTCAGGCTTTATCAGCATGTTTGAAATAAGTTCTAATTTTCCGAATACTGTAGTCACTAGAAAAACCAAGTAAGCCTATGCATACTGGGCCAGATAACAAGGTTTGATGTCTTTGATTATTTTCAAAGCAAATCAGAAAAAACTTGTAATGCAATACTCTGATCAGGAAAGTACTGAACCCTTACCAACAAAGTTTCTTATAACATAAAAGATTAATCACAGTCAAGTATTGGATTGAAGTTTCACCAGAGTATATTTAAAGAAAGAACTATTGATAAGAGGATTATAGGGTGCTGGACTAAATGAGGGCAATTGTCCCAAAAGCTCTAGTGTCTTATCACCGCTATGTAACTTTATATATGTTTTCAATTTGTCCAGGTTTTATATGTCAAAAGCAGTTATAACAAAGAGAATGTGGAAGAAGAGACCAGGAGTCATCGCTTCGATCATTCCTTCCATTATCTTTAAACTCTTCTCTGCTTCTCGAATTTGTGTAGGAGTAACCTGTTTGCATGCACACATAGGAAAGTCAATTGAAGCTTCTTCCACAAGTATACAGACTTACAAGGAAGAGTGATGAGCCACATAAATATAGCCACTTCCATCATCTAGGTTCATGAATTGAATCTTCAATGATTTCTAAATCACCAATCCAAAAATTAGAGCATAAATTTCTTACAACAACCAACAAACACAGTAACTCTGAAAAAATATACAAGTTAAACCAGACTTTCATACCTTTGCCATTCCTGGGATCATCCCTAGGACACGAGTCATGGAACCCATCTTAGCAACAGCACGAGTTTGCTTTAGGAAATCATTGAAGTCAAAATTGGCACTCATAATCTTCTTCTGCAAATCTTCAGCATCTTCTTGTTGCATCTGTACAGACAAATCAACTAAGAATTGCATTGAGATACACTCGCTTCAAAAGAAATAGAAATGTGATTCACTAGAACTTACAACTTCTTGAGCCTTCTCAACAAAGGACAGAACATCTCCCATTCCTAAGATGCGTCCAGCCATTCGATCTGGGTAGAAAGGTTCAAGATCCTCCATTCGCTCTCCGCGTCCTACAAGCTTGATTGGCTTTCCTGATATCTGTCATCATTAAACAACTAAATACTTAATATATATGTAATCTCTGTACTATGTACTGAATAAAGATGAGACCAGCCAGAACCTACAACATTTCCATTCATCAATTACTTATGTTCTGCGCTGAATCTCTGTATGTGTGCATGATAGAGAGACAAGTGAGTTCATTTCCTGCTAAATCTCTCTTCTCTCTTAAAGCAGGGATACGCCCAATAGCACCAGATTTTAGGTGATCTTGATAAAACTGAACTGGATAACCAATTTTCTCTAAATTGACCAGTTACTCAGCTGACTGGTTTCAATTTTTTTCAAAAAGGTCAAGGAGTTCATTTCTGATTTCCCCGTAACATTATCCCAGGGCCTTAATCTTACAGACAACCATCACAACTCCTTATCAGAAAAGCAATCAACTTTATGAAAGTTCCCAGACAAACAAAGAAGATACAAAAGATATCATAAAATGAACAGACAGTTATGCTAAGTTTAGTTATAGTCACAAAAACTCATCCTCGCATGAATTCAAGGCTGCTAGAAAATAATGAAAAAAAATCTATGCTAACATTTGTTGTAGTCTTACGGTCACAAAAACTCATCCTTGCATGAATTTGAGGCTGCTATAAAATAATGCAAATATATATATATATATATATATATATATATATAAGGGAATTCAAATGCAGACCTCTTTAACACTCAGAGCTGCACCACCTCTAGAATCCCCATCTAGTTTGGTCAAAATGGCACCCGTAATTCCAATTTCCAGATTGAACGTTGTTACCAAGGCTGTGGATTTACCCAAAGAAAAAGTATCCATGAAGTAAGAATTGTAATTGTAAATGTGAGAGTAAGTTCTGCACATTTGTTTAAGATTATAAGATGGACAGAAGCAAAAAATTGCTAATAAGAACTATACTGCATGATAGGATTATAGATTGAAGCCCATATGACCTACCAAGGAAAAACAATGCATCGCTATAACCTATAGTTTTGCCAATTTACTTTACAATGGATTCATCGCAAAGCTGAAGGTTAGCATAAAAAACTGATGTATCAAGAACAGAAAATTCACAGAGGTTCTATTGGTACAAGCTTTAGGTAGAATGAGCAAAATGGTTCTTTCAATTATTATGGAAAAAATTATCAATGATAGTTAGCAACAGAGAAGTAAAAAGTTTTATCATAATTTTTACACACATGTGATGTACCTATGTTATTTGTGTATAAACAAATAAGAAATCAATAGCTCATGAGACATTATACGAGCATTTTGCCAGACAAAAATTTTACTTCATTAATCCGTAGATTTTATATCTAGAGAAAGACTGTGACTAGCAGTTTAAACAATAATCAAATTAATTGACCATTATCAAAGAACAGTGAAAGCCACTGTACCCGCAGCTTCTTGCCCAGTCATTGCATCCACAACAAGCAAAACTTCCGTTGGATTCAATACCCTTTTAACATCTTTCAGCTCATCCATCATCGCTTTGTCTATCTGTTAAACATTTTGAAAATAGAATGTATTCCAGTGAAATCATAAACTGATAAGTGCTGCCCAAACAGAGAGTCACAGGGCATATTTTGTAACTATCTAGATGACCAGACACACAAAGAAAGTATTAACCTGAAGCCTTCCCGCAGTGTCTACTATGACCACGTCTATGTTCTTCTTTTTGGCTTCCGCTAAACCTTTCCTAGCTATTTCTGAAGGTTTAACATCGGTTCCTTCAGTATAAACAGACACGCCTACCTGTCAAAAGCCACAGCTACATATAAGAACAATGATTAATATCCAAAAATCACAAAGATATATTATGAGAGCAAAACAACTAACTCATATAACCACAGTAACTTGACAAATATGGAAGTTAGTTCACATCAAGTTAGTGAGAAACATCATATTTAGTACTCCATCTTGGAGTACAAAACAAGAATAACTGTTGCCTTTTCTGTCAAAATTAGCATCACTACTTGGTAAAAGTGCCAATCTCTGCTAATAAAAATGCTCAATAAATATACTTGCGCATTTTACTTGACATCTTAGGCAAAATCGAAAAGGTAGGCAAATGCCTAAAACAGCAAACAACAGCATTAATCCAGTACTCTTCCCTTAGGTACTAAAGCAATTTTTTGAAAATCAGTATTTAATACCTGTTCACCCAAAATAACAAGTTGATCAATGGCAGCAGGTCTGTACACATCTCCTGCAACAAGCATGCAAGACTTCCCCTGTGGTTGACATCACATACTAGTGTCAACAACATAATTAAGCATAACACAAATCTTATCAAAGCAAACTAAAACACCACACAAACCAAGTTGTGGCTTTCAAAAGGTACCTGTTTCTTAAGATAATTAGCTAACTTTGCACAAATAGTTGTCTTCCCAACACCTTGTAGGCCAGCCAGTAATATTACAGTGGGACCAGATTTTGCAAAGACCAATTCAGATACCTCTCCACCCATCAATTTCACAAGCTCATCACGCACAATCTGCAAGAACCAAAGATTCATAACAACCAATTCAAACACGATAAAAGACTTCCTAGCTTTTCTTGACTTCCACATTAAAGTCATGTACTCAATATTTATAATACTTTGATAACACATTATCAATTTAATGAGAGTGGTGTCAACTGCCTCCTAAGAGTTTTTATTCATGCTGCAGGCTAGTTTCAGTTCAAATTAGAAAACAAAGACAATAATTTACAGAAACAGAAGAATAGAAGAATACAGCACCAGATGCGCCAACCAATGATAACAATAAGTGAGCATATACCACATCAAAACTCACTGAAACTTAATGAAGTTCGCAAACATAAAGAAGGAAATTTCACCATTTTTTTCACAAACCACTCAGATTGAAGCATTTAGTTCAGAGGAATTTATACCTTGACAAATTGCTGATCAGGTTTCACTCCTCTTATGAGGCCAACACCAACAGCTTGGTCACCGACTGATTGCACAAACCTTCGAACCACAGGAAGGCTTACCTGTTAATAGACCAATCATATTCTTTTCTTTTCAAAAAGCATTAAAAGAAACTCGAATTCTAGTTTACAAATTCACTTACATCTGCTTCCAGTAGAGCTCTTCTTATATCCCTCATTGGCTCCGCAATATTCTCCTTAGTCAAAACCTCTGCAACAGGAAAGATAAAAATTCAACCATAAACAAAGGCTAAACACCAACAACCTGAGTGAAACATTTTACTACAAAAGGATAAAAGAAACCCACAATTGTAATCCATCTATAGATACCAAAATCAATGCTTTCCTTTTTATAGCTTGCTAAATTTGATGCACTTTAATAACTAAAAACACATTGATTGATGCATAAAGTCGCTAACGTTTTTTAACAGAAAAAAAAACAACAAAACTAATTGAAGTGCACACAGACAGTATGTAAGCTCAAACCTTCTCCTTTGAGCTTGTTCCAAGCGGATTCAAGGCCACTAGTTAACTGACCAAACATCTCTGCTTTGATCACGCCACCCCCCATTTCTCTTCCCAAAGTAACAACACTCTTACAATTCACCCATCTCCATATCTCTCTCTGTTCACCAAAAAAAAAAAAGCAACACCAATCTGTGCATTAAAAGATAAGACAAATTTACTGAGATGGATGTCCTTTTCGTTTCTTTCTTGAACTTACAGTGAAAGAATTTCTTGAAGAAAGCGAAGTGACATTATTGCTTGAGCCAGTCCACGAAGAACAAGAAGATCTAGCTGAATTTCTTGAACAACTTGAATAGTAAGAGAAACTCTTGTTGTTTCTCGCCAAAGAAGGTGTAGAGAAATGGCGGGAGGCAACGGTCGAGAACTGTACAGCCTCCATTGCCTAAAGGCCAAAGGTAACAAGCTCCCTGACAAAAAATTTATCAGTCGAAAAACTGTATGTTCTATCACCTTCTTTATCTGTTTGGTTGGTTTGGATAACTCGCCGGCTATGGCTTTATTTTGATTTGTTGGATCAGAGCCGTCTAAATCTATGACGTGGATATATCATATCAAAATTTATTTACCTAACTATAGTTTAAAAAGGAAAAAATTACCGCAACTTATTTTAAAATTTACTGTAACTTATATAATTAATTTTAAAATCTATAGAATTACTTAAGATACATACAAATTAATCTAGATATCCAAATTAATTATAAAAAAAATAAAATGTATCACATAATTTATAAATAGATAATATTTTACATCTCAAAAAAAATAAAATGAAATTGACAAAGATTATTATTATATTTTAATTAATGATTAATTTTTTTATATTCAATATACAATTTTATTATTAAATTTAAAAAAAAAACTAGCCATCAATTAATTTGGCAAGGGATGAACAATTATTTTACAATAATGGTGGAGATTAATAGCGTGTTTTTTTATATATTACAGAAACACCATTTTTTTATGCCCGAACAATTCATTAGAGTTTAAATTTACTTTCTATATATGCATATGATATTTCAATTATTTTGATATGAGGAATTTATCCTAAGAAATTATTTTAGAAATGAAACAATCCCTTAGGATGATACCCGATGGATTTCTTAAAATAAACTAGGTTTTTGACACATGCTCCACATATTTGTTATTCAGCTGTTTTATATTTATTTTTTTATAATCTCTAATGTATTATTTTGAATTATTTATATGTAATTATTTTTAGTATTTTGGTTTTTAAAATTTGAATAGTTTTACATAAAAGTTGAAAATATATAATTAATTAATTTAATTTAATTTTTAAAACATAGTAATAAATTTTAATTGTTTTGAAATAAAAACTATGAATATTTAGTACTAGTTATTTTACATGCGTTTCATACGCAAGTTTTTTTATGTTTTTTTTACATAAAAAAGATTCCAAGTGTAAATAAAAAAAAACTTATACAATTATCTAATTAAATAAGTTGATAATCATTTGTTTAAATAAATAAATAAATAATAAATAAGTTATAATGATTATAAAAAGTGAAACTGAAAATTAAGAGATATATATAAATTAATATATTTAATTCTAATCTATAAATAACTCTCATTTTAGTAAATAGCACTAGAAAGAAAACAAATTTATAAGAAACTCAAAAAAAAAAAAAGAAATAGAGAGAGAGAGAATCAAATCTTATGACCCAAAATCCAGATTCTCAAGTCTTGCACTCAAGTCTTGCAAGAAAATGATCAGACACAACAAACAAGATTCTTAAAAAGAAAGGAAATAGAAATCAAGTTTACGTTCGTGACTCAATTTCCATGACAAACATCAAGATTCTATTAACATAAAAATCAATTTACTCTCCCTCAAAGATGCTTCAGGGAAAAACAAATTCTTTAAAAAATCAAGTTCCAATAAAAACATTTTAATTACACATGAAAAAAGAAGAAGAAGAGTCTTAAGGGAGAACCCAAATTTGTATACACTAGATAAACATGTAGTTTATGTGTTTGTGTGGTATTATATATGACAATAAATTTATTTTTTTTAATCTTATTTTAAATTTTGAGTTTACCAAAAATATAAAGTATAATTTTTCAAAACATAAAGGCAAAGCGAAAAACATGATCAAATTATAGGAGGCTTAATGTAATTTTTCTACTGATGTAATTTTTCTATTAAAATTTTATTTTGACAACCAAAACACTAAAACTTATTTTAAAAAACAAATATAAATATTATTAAATAATCTTATCAAAATCATCACATTATTAAATCATATGCTTAATTATTTTTATAAGGGATATATGGTTATTGTCTTTATGTTATAAAATCATTTTCTATTCAAAAAGATTCTTATAATATAAAGAACAACGCTGGTAAAATCGAGCACAATCTAATATCAGGATATTTATTTGAGATTACAATATCCCTATAAAAAGCAAGAAAAAATAAATTATGAAGTCAAATTCTTATCTAACCAAATATTGAAGGATGTAAATGAAAAAAAAAATCAAGAAAAACTCGATGTTAAAGGATTGAATTAAAA
>Ga0325414_1008204_pt1 | contig 11068 bp, 4 predicted proteins | sample PopdelMetagenome_8_FD_206183 | JGI IMG/M metagenome (GOLD analysis project Ga0325414, IMG submission 206183) | Populus deltoides microbial communities from Bellville, Georgia, United States - Leaf-PdKOR-R3 | ecosystem: Host-associated > Plants > Phyllosphere > Phylloplane/Leaf | place: USA...
AAATTGAGGGAAAACTTAGAGGGAATGAAAGGAAGGGAAAAATCATCAAATTCTTCTTATTTTTCTTCTTCAAACCTTCATAGTATAAGGTAATGATCCTTATATTGGAGAAATTCATACATATTGTACATGTTTAGTGTTTGAATGTATGTTTTTGGTGTGGGGAAGTTAGGAGTTTGAACAAATTCTTGTTTTAATTGTTAAATTGATATTAGAATAATGATAATGAGTATTGAGGGATGTTAGGTAAAGTTATAATTCTATAAATTGTGAAAAATATTTACTAAAATTAAAGAACTAGGTGCTGGCCTAGGGTTCACAAAAAGGGGGGAATTAATTTTCCAAATTGTTTAGTTATAAGGTGAGAAAGATTAAGTTAATGCCATAATTGTGATTTGATGCAAAATTTGAAAGGAAAACAACAAGAGATTTATTGTTTTTCCTAGGCTAAGTATCAGTCAAAAGCCATTGAAAAAAATTAAAAAAATTAAATGGGTTGATTTTAAATGCTTAGTTATTTGGTTGTTAAATTACACATGTCAAAAATGAGAATATGATTTTGGAATCTTATGAAAAAGGTTAGGTTAAAATTCGATTCGTAACACAAGGAATAAATGCTATTAGTTGAAAGAAATTGAAAAATGTGTTATATAAGACTAAAAGTAAATATTAAAAGTGATAATGTGATATTTTGATTGTTACAGGTGATATTGCTTTAGGGAGACCTCAGGGTGCTGGAGGGTTAGGACTAGTGTGTCAAACAGCTAAGAATTCAATTCTTGATTTATTTTAGTTTAACAAGAAAATAAGAGAAATAATTAAATGGCTTATTGTTTGAAAAATTATGGTGTCTATTGTAGAAATTATGAATAAATTTATCAATAAGCTAGATTTATTGTTTCTGGTTTGTTGAGAAAAGAAAAGGATATAAAGAGAGAAATTATGAATATAAACTTGATTAGCCATTCCAAAGATTCGAAGACTAATGAAGTCAACAAGGTATTATTCACATCGGTATTTACCTTTGTGATATGAAGGAATTATGTGTTTGAATAGATTTGATTAGCCTACCGGATTATAAAAGGCTAATTATATTAATAGGATGATATTGATATCGACATTAAACAATGATTTGATTAGCCTACCAGATTTTAGAGCCTAATAATATCAACATTACAAAGTGTTATGTTTTCTTCCGGATTATGAAAGCTAAAAATATCAATAAGGTTATGTTGATATAATTACTTTTACGACTTGATTAGTCATTTCAGGTTATGGAAGCTAATAATGCTAGTAGAGTTATGCTGGTATTGACATTACCAAAATATTAGAAGTCATTTGATATTAGAATGATCGGTATCAACATAATTTAGAAATAAATGAGTCCTGATATCCTAGTATGGTTATCGGTATTGATGGAGTTAATTTGATTGAAAATATGAACTCTTCAACTACAAAAATTAATGTATGCTTAAATAGATGAATTAAAGGAAATAGTTATATGTAAGGAAAAGATAATGTATTATTTTTCTTAGTTATTAGGATTAAACATGTTCTTTGTGATTGTAACTTGAATATATATGTTTAATTTACAGGTACATTATAATCCCAACATGAATAACATATAAGTTCAAGATATATCTATTTTCTGTTAATTAGTTAGACTTTTGTTAATATAAAAGTGGATGTAAACATAAACTAATATTCATATATTAATACTTTTAGAATGCTATGTGTATATAAAATGTTGAATGTTATTAACTTGTTTTTCACCCATTTTAAGACTTCAGTTTAAGGATTTTAAATATATTTTCTCATTGCAATTTTTATGTTAAAGTTCATCAAATCATTACTAGGATTGTATTTTTTTTTTCTATGGTGCTAGATTCATTTAGGAAAAAAAAACTCTTATTTGCCTTACTTTCTTAGCTCATTTTCTAACTTTGAAGTTTTGTTCATTTTGGAAATGAATTCTATACAAAATGAAATTCTTATAATTATATAAAAATGAATTAAAGGGTGATGATAAATGTTATTATTATGGCGTGGATTGAATTATTGGGATCCATGATAATTGGATCATTATAAGGATACTAAAATAACCATGGTTTAAAGGCATGTATTTTTTTTTTATGAGAATGATAAAATGATCATTTCACTTTAGTGGTGAGTAAGAGAATGTGAAAGGAGTTATAATGATTCTTCCTTCTATTATAGTTGTTTTTTAATTAGATGCACCGTATTTAATGTTGGAGTCCAATAAATCAAGGGAATGCAATTACAGTAATAGTTATTTATCCAAGCCATGTCACAATAGTTTTTGAAATTAATTTTTACTTAGTTGTTATATAATTAAAAAATATATTTATATGAAAGAAAACAATGTAAACTATTTTAAAAATATGTATTATTAGATGAATTTTTGTCTTATTTATGTGTTCTTTTAAACAAAATACTTATTATTAACAGCATGTTTTTTGAATAAAAAGTAAAAACAATTAAATTATTATTTTTTAAAAAAACTTCAATGACCTAGAATAAATAGAAAAAAAATATATCATTTCAATCTAACTCTATTTCGTTACTAATGCATTTCTCTTTTGTTCTAATAAAATTATATTTTAAATAAAAACTTATCATGATTTAAAAACATAGTTTCAATAAAAAAAAAAAGTCATGCCTCAATGTTTTCTTATGTAATCAAAGAAAAAAAGAATAATCAATATGAGAAAATCATATTAAAAAATTATAATAAAAAATAACAAAATAAAAATTTTAAGGCATGCAAGGAGATTAGAAGAAAATCTCACCATATAAATAGCAAAAAAATTGAATGAAAATAAAATTCAATAACTAAAATAACAATAACATAGTTCATTGAAAAGTATCGTCCATAGTGAATTATAAGGAGAAGCATAGTAATGAACAATGAAATAAATATTTATTTTAGTTTTTTTGTAAAATATAATATATAATGTGTAATGTGTAGTTCTCAATAAAATATAAAAGTCCTTTCTAATTCTCCTTTTCATAGATTGTGTGGCTTGTTTCTAGATGTTGATGGTGTGTCATTCCTTAGGTCTTAGTTTTTTTTTTTTGGTTTTATATCTTCTGTGTATGATAAGAAATTATCGATAATTTGAGTTATGGACTTTATAACAATTGCAAGCACATGTTGGATAATTCCTCAAGTCTACTTTATGAAAATATCTCTATCTTATCCCTTATCTTTTCAAGTTAGCAGTTTTAGGCACATTTATAACAATCAAGTCCTACATTGCTTTGTAACTTTTGCTTAAACTTATAAATAGGAGTAGTTTTAATTCCCGCAATCTGCTGCGGGTATGGATTCGAGGATCTGATTTGAAAAAAAAATAGAAGACAATGTTATTCAAAAGTTTTTTTTAAAAGAATTCTAAGTAGTGTTTTTTAATTGTAAAAAACAAGGGTATGTCGAGGAGTACTCTTTGACGGTGTTATTAAACCCGATCCAATGAGTAAACTTTGAAGTCTCTTGACCTGATTCCTTGCCTACTAGAACTTCAAATTAAAACAATGTAAGAGTTCTCATGATGTAATCTAGTCAATTTGACGAATCCAAAAACAACCAAGACAATTGGTAAAAATATGGTTGGCTAAAACCAAAATTCAGGGTAATATTTATTTTTTAGTATTGAGACGATGACACATTGGATCACCTCAATTAACCTGGGTTAACCACAAATTTCATGACCTAGGTTATGGACATGACCATAATACGTTAACTTGGTTGGCTAGTTGTCTCATTCTTATCCCTTTCTTTTTTATCTCCCCGATAAGGCTTTCATTGGACTTGGATGAGATGAAATATGGGACCAAATTGAAGAGTTAATATAAAATAAGGGCCTAAATTGAACAAAAAAATGATAAAAAAAAGTGTCTAACGTGTGTTACATGCGCACCGACATGTGAGGATTTCCACAACGTGACCTAGTTAATTTAAAGGGATCAAAGGCAACCAGGACAACTAGTAAAAATATAGGATGACTTTAAAAATGCATTTCAGAATGATATCTTTTTTTTTTAATATTGATTTTTTCCTGTTTAACCCAAGTTAATCACTAAATCTATGAATCATATCTTGGATGCAATCACAATGTGCTAACTTGATGGGCTCGTTGTCTCTTTCTTTTCCCTTCTCCTTTTCTCTCTTTGATCGAGCCTTCATTGGACTTTAGTGGGATGAAACGTGAGACTAATGGTTCATTTGGGAACCGCGTTCCCTCAAATTTTAATTTTGTTTTACTAAAAATTATTTTTTTATATTTTCAAATCGTTTTGATGTACTGATCTCAAAAATAATTTTAAAAAAATAAAAAAAAAACATCATTTTAATGTATTTCTAAGCGAAAAAACACTTTAAATTGCAACCGATATCACAATCCCAAACAGATCCTAAATTAAAGAGTTATTAGAAAATCAAGTGCTAAACTAAAAGAAAAGGACTTGAGCTCTAGTAAGATGAGATTTTGGACTCATTGAAGAGTTATTATAAATTTAAATATTAAATTGAATGAAGAGGACAAAAATATATATGCAAGCATGTGGTAGGAGTTGCTGCATCGAGGAAGGGCGTGCAACTTCCTTCAAGCTTCAAAAGTGGTCTTTGTTAGTGTCTTTGAAACCATCTCGATGGTGGCTTCCTCACAAAGCGACGTGTGTTGACTATAGAGTTTTGATGTGATTTCGATGATCAATTTTTCTTTTCTTTCTTTTCCTTCATCTTTTATCTCTTATCCCCTCAAATTTCACATCATATCTTTGATCTTTCTTTCAGGGAGGAAAATGGCTACCCTTTTATCATAATTTTTAATTATAGTCCATTTAATTATAATCTTTTTAAAAATATAAAACCCAAACAATCTTTCATAAAATCAAGCGCCCATCTAATTATGGGATGTTTTTCTGACTATGCGAAAAACCTGCACTTATTGAAACAAACCATCAAGATGAAGTTGTAATGAAATCAACATAGAAGAATTAAATAGAAAAAACCTTTATAATTGAAAAAAAATAACGGTGTACGAATCCAGTATTGAAGGAGGCGCATCAACAATTGAAATAGTGGATTGCCTACCCCCTTTAACTTTTCATAATTCTGTTTATTATATGGAACATGTCCCTCCTATTGCTTAAGCTTTCGCTATGCATGTGCATGGTGTAAAAAAAGAATGTTGTTATTAATATATTAATGGTTAAATAAATAAATTAAATATAATTATGAAAATTAAAATAATATCATTCTTAAAATTTGAAAAAACAAACACAGTATTATTTCTAAAATATATATATAAAAAAGCAACGTATAAATATCCAAATTATATATGTTTTTATGTTCAAGCATAACGGTGATAAATTAAGTTGTTCTTTTTCTTTTTTATTTTATTTGAAAATAAAAGTATTTTTACGTTAATTTATATATAATCAAGATTATTTTTTAAAAAAATTTTTAAAGCACACGATCATTATTAGTATAATACAGTTAGAAAAGGATAATAAATTTTATTAAATGATGATTCTAAAGTTTAAACTCGTAAGAAAGAAAGAAAGAAAGAAATCACAGGAGGTTGCTCGAGTGGGTATCCTACAAGGAGAGAAGAGTAATAGAAAACAAGACATCACCTAGCTAGCTTGCACGCCGCTAATCATTGCCACAACGCTTGTGAGGCTCCATGCTTTTCGCCAAGCGGGCTTATCTCTCCATCTGACGCTGCAGCATCACGGAGTGGAGTTGCCACCAACCTTTAATGCACGCAGCAGTAATCAGGAAAGACGTCATCCATCATCTTGCTGCTGGTTCAAAATTATCCATTGAAATTCCATACCTTATCTTAAACTAACAACCCAATTTTGAGTTTTTTTTTTAACATAGTATTTTTTTTTTTGATGAAACAGAACAGTTAAAAAATTATTTAAAAAATTAACATATTGAAACACCTACTACTCATCTTAAATTAAAAATTAAATGATTTTTTTTCCTTCTCTCTCTCCTCCTATCTCACCATCGATGCACTCCTAACAACCCTAAAATACTCATCTCTCTCTCTCTCCTTATATCAAAACCCGTGGCAGCCAAGTTTTCTTTCTCTACCAATAGCAGTGTTAGATTTTTTTCACCAAACCAGCCATCACCAGTTACCCTCACCACCCACATTTCACTTCTAGATGTCTAATAAACACTTCTCCTCAATTAATTTGAAGTAATTTATATTTAATTTATGTTAATTTGATTTTATTGAATGTTAGGGATTTGAATTAGAAATTAGGCTAATTAAATGTAATTGAAGGTAAATTAGATATAATTATGTTATTTTTTTAATTATCAATTATTTTAGATTGTTGTTGATTGCGAATTAAATAATTATGTGTTTGAAATATTAGTGTTGATTTAAGTTAAATAAAGATGTCGCATATGTTATCTACAACACGTAAATAACATATAATATATGTGACATACAAGTCGCGGAGCATCTAAAACTCTCTCAATTATACTAGATTCTTAATTATTTTCCCAGCATATTTTACTTTACAAATTAATTTTTTAAAATGTGGTATCTTATCAAAATACTCCACAATTTACAACCGAGTTGGCGCGCAAATCATGATGAACATCTACCATTATCTGAAATTGTTGGAATAATAATTGAGATATCATTATTGCCACTATATTTATTTTCTTTTTTGCCCCTTCTCAGTTTTCAATTCATTAAATGTTTCAGAACTTCACATGTATATTGTTTGTTGAAAAATGCAAATCTACAACATCAATGGATATGAAAGTTCATATTCGGATTTCCAATGCATGCAGCCCATTATTCTACTTTTGGTTACAATAATAGCCTACGTCTCCCTCTGCCTCTCCCCATATCAAATAGATAGTTAAGAACAGGCAGCCATATGCCTTATCTACGAGTCTTATTCAAATAGTATTCATATATTATGTTTAATTATGATACATCAAGCAGGCAAGACAACAGCTGGAACCGGAACCCATCTTCGTTTTTCAGCTCGTTCACTTCATAGTGGGATTAGTTTGTCTCCCATATTTAGTACAGTGCTGACCTTGTAACGATATCGATGAGCACAAAGCAGAAAATAAAACCAATTGACAACCCCCATTCCTGCCAAAAGGAAGTAGAAGTAATCCAAATTCCCAGCATTTAGATCATTTGTCAGCCAGTCTGGATGGTGTCTCGTTCCAGTAACCTTATGAACAATGCTGCCCACCATGGTACTAAGGTAACTTGCACCAGCAAATGAGCAGAAGAAAAGAGAGTTACCTAGGCTTCTCATGTGATCAGGAAACTGCTTGTTGTAAAATTCAATTTGTCCAGTGCCAACGAATGCCTCGCATAACCCCATTAACACAAGTTGTGGAGCTAGCCAAAAGACTGACATGGGTTCAGCCTCTGGGTGTGAAATTGCTGCAGCCCTTCTCTCCCTCTCCACCAATCCAGCTACTACCATTGATAGAACAGAGAATACATTCCCAATTCCAATTCTTTGGAGAATTGTGATTCCACCTTCATGTTTTGTAACTTTTCGAATGGCTGGCACTAGGACCCTGTCATAGAATGGGAGCCATATTCCTATTGTTATCAACGACACGACGATGATGGAACTAGCTGGGATTTGGAATTTTTCTCCAAGGTGTCTGTCCATTTTCAAGGCTTGAGACACAGTAAATGTTCCTTGTTGTACCATTGAAGTCAAGCTAACAATACTAGAAGCCCATATTGGACCTATTTTTATCAGGCATTTCACCTCTTCAACCTGTTGGACACTGCACAATCTCCATTGATTCGCACACGAACCATCTGGCTTGAGGTCAGTTTCTTTCTCTATCATTGCAGCCTTGTTCAAAAACCTAAAAGATTAAAATTATTAATTTTCAAATTTAATCAGTACTCTAAGCAAACAACATTAATCATTTGACAACCATATGGATAAACAAATAAATAAATTCAACAACGTTGCTAGACAGCATGGACTAGCTGACTCATGATCACTACTCTGTGAGTATATGCAGTGCTACGAGGATGATGGTCTTGGATGGCATTTAGTGCCGTCATTGACAAGCACTTCTGAAAGGCGACCCCACTATTAAAAATCCGCCACCATTTCTAGCTACTCTCTAGAATACATGTGTTTATGTGCGTAATTTATAATATATAGTAGCTGATCCACTCAATGTAATAAATATTTCAATGTGAAAACTTTATGATATAACCAATAAGAATATGGTCTAGCAGTATTGAGTTACATTACAAGTCTAAATCTCTTATTAGTATAGTATATGAATAGCATCTTAATTATACCACTCAATTCGTCAACAAATCCGAATACAATTTCGCTAACCAATAAGAATAAAGTCTTGTTATTTATAATGAAGAAGATTATGATATGTTTAGATTATTAAATTCGTAAAACAATTGATTTTGGAAAAAAGAATCATAGTTTTTCCAATAGTCAGGGTTGGCAAATCACATGGAGTGTACTGTGTGTGTGTAGGAAAAAAGTTACCATCGTTTGTAGCTTCTGCAGCTAATATTTACTATTCATATTAAGAAAATCTCCAAGGATGCAGACACCTCACCTGATCTGATTGGTAAGAGGGAGCTTTGACAATATTGTTAATTGATCTTTAATTGGAGGATCGTAAAAGATCCCATCAACCTGCTCTCCATCACAATTGTCAGGAAGCTTAAGCCTACGCTTTTTATAAGCAGAAACAAAAACCTGTGCAATGCCAGAGAAAACACTTCCTTCTGGCTTTACATGCACATAAATCCTTGTTCCAATGAAGAAGAGTATGATGGAGCAGAGCATGAGCACAGTAGGTATTCCAAAACCCAAAACCCAGCTAACAGAGTCTTGAACATATACCACTGCGGTTAAAGTGATCAACATCACCACCGTGAAGGTTGTATAATACCAATTGTAGTAGCTGCTAATCCCTTTTATCCCTTCTTCAGTTGTAGGGTCAAACTGATCAACACCAAACGGAATGCTGCATGGCCTAATCCCACCTGTTCCGATAGATAGGAACCCCAAGCCAAGCAACAGAACACCCAATTGCATGCTGGTGGGACTTTCACAGTTCCCATAAGACTGCTGCTTTCCTCCAGGCTCGCATTTTTGAGGGTGAAGATAAGGCACCCATGCCGTCGAAGTCACAGTCACCATTCCCTAGCCAGCCCATTTCGATAAACATTAAAATGTGTATATTACTATATCTTACTGTTTATTTTTATATACGTTGACATAACACATGATATGGAAACATACAGTGGATCAATTAATTATAAATTATACAGTCACAAATAATTTGTCTTCTTGAAACCAAACATTGGAAATTAAATTAAATTATCTCCAGCTCTGGATACATTGCTTAACCAAATAATATTTTCAATCAGGAATTATTATTGTTTTGAGGAGCTTTTTTTAGGTTTATCTCTTGGTTTATGGAGCTCGTACGTTATATTATTTTTGAAGTTTGATTAGAGCTGCGGGAAAGTGGGCAAAACTTGCCTGTCAACATTTGCGGAGTTGATTATAATCAATAATTACATATATTTGATCTATGTGTTTTTAAACCCATTAATTCATAATTAATTTAATCATTTTATATTCTTTTTCAATTTATTCTTAAGAGATAGAAAAAGAAAGAATAAGTAGATTGGTGGGAATTAATTAATTCTTTTTCATAATCTACATGAACTAAATTATGATAAGTAATTAATTAATTCTTCATTTGTGAATCTTGACATTTCTAAATAAGTCATAGTTTCCCCAGTCAAGTTTTGCTTATTTTCGTTAATAAATAATAGTTAAAAAATAACGAGGACTTAATCTTTTTAATTAAAGTCCTGATTTCCTTAATTAATTCCAGTAAAAAGAAAATCTAGAGATTTTTATTCTTATGAATATATTTTACTATTTCTCAATATCATACGTCATTGTAAATATTGGTATATATTTTAATGTACAGAAGCTGTTTTCATAGAGTATGGAGAGTAATCAAACAACGATAGAGACTGAATATTTTTAAAGGAGGTCATTATCATGAAAACAAGCCTAAACCATAGATATGGTGGTGTACATAATTCCCCTAAAAGGTATATTTTCCTTTATAAAATAAAAAATCCAGGAAGTCATACATGAAACTGTATATTTCCTTTTCATCGGTAATGGCAGAAATCAAAACAGCACACAGACAGATGTATCGATGCAAAAGCCAAATGAGAAAATTAATCTTAATCTTACAGTAGGAAGAAATTACTGTATGAACAGAGAGTAGTGTAATATGGTCGGAGAAATGTACCAGGAAAGCTGCACAGGATGCAAAAGCAATGGTCTTAAACCTGCCCACATAGGCATCAGAGATAAATGCACCAACCAACGGTGCGAAATTAGTTACACCAGACCAGATGTTTATGACGTTTGCAGCAGTCACCTGCTCCAAGTGAAAGACTCTCATCAAATACACCATGAAGTTGGCTAGCAAGCCAAAAGTAGCCAGCCTCTCAAAAGTCTCATTTCCTGCAAAAACACAGTGATATATATCAGCAGGATTCTCTTTGCTAAAAGACAAGTCCTCTGTAACAAATTATTATAAAAGTAGTTTCGTTCTGCGTGGCAAAAAGACACAGATGATGGTCAGTCAGATCGGTGGAGAATTAATAATTAACCTAAGATAAAAGGCATGGCTCTCCATCCTCCGGGCTTCTTCTGCTCAGTTTCTGCAAGGTTGCCGTGCTTCTGCTCCGGTGATGATGGTTTTTGGAAGCATTTTATGGAGCAATATAGCCTGTATGAGCTGGTGCCCTTCTTTTCATCTTCAGCCATCCTCTTATCCTATATTCTAGTCCTCAAGTTCAGACTACAACTTGCTCTTCCTGAAGAGGACCAAGATCACCTATATACGCGCACACACCCCGAGGGGGTATATGGTATCGAGCATAGATATAAATGAGAAGAGACAAGATGATTGTATGGATGACGAAACGGGGGCCAAAGGTGACTGCAT
>Ga0325414_1008206_pt1 | contig 11065 bp, 9 predicted proteins | sample PopdelMetagenome_8_FD_206183 | JGI IMG/M metagenome (GOLD analysis project Ga0325414, IMG submission 206183) | Populus deltoides microbial communities from Bellville, Georgia, United States - Leaf-PdKOR-R3 | ecosystem: Host-associated > Plants > Phyllosphere > Phylloplane/Leaf | place: USA...
TGTCTTGCGTCTTTTCTTTACAAGAAGTTATTTAAAATATTAGGGTTTATGTGTTAGTTGATATATGTTATGGGTTTATTTGAATTGATTCATGCGTGTGTGTATTTGTTTGTTTAATTGACACACTTTGATGCATTTTGAATAAAACCTTAAGAAATTTTAGTACTAAAAAGAAAATAGGAAAATACAGAAGAATTATGTGGGAAATCAGAATTGAAATTCTAAAAAATATGTGTTGGCTTCAATTAAAGATGACAAAATTATAGTTTAGTCCTTAATTCTAAAAAAAATAAAAAAAAATCCTCCAAGATCTTTTTGCCAATTTTTATTTTGTGGATATAAGGATAATATAGGTATTTACGATACAAAAAGTAGAAGATGGCAAAATCATAATTTAGCCACAAGGAGAAAAGGACACATTTTTAAATAACAGAGCATTAATTAACATGAGTTGAATGCAAAATACTTTGAAAAAGCTGGTGCGTACGTAAAAAAATAAATAAATTAAGATTTATATAGTCAATGGAAAAAATATTAAAAGTTGCTGTAATTACTTATTCTTTGTCATGGGAACGTTGCCCAAAATCCTTGGGGTAAGGAAATACTATCCTGGGCTAGGGCCATGGTGCTGGACACTTCATTTTCGCACATGAAAGTTACCCCTCAAAAGAAATAAAGGGAGGGGATGGGCTTGAAAATCTAATTTCCTGTAAAATTAAAAAGAATTAGACGTCTGAGTAAATGAGCTTTGAATGAAGTATAAAGCTAGATTAACCTTTGAAATACGTGTGAAATGCAAGGGAAAAGCTAAAGGAGGATAGGGTGGCCGTGATCATAAATTCACAATAACGTGGCCAAAGGAATAAAGCGCGTCTCTTTCTCCAGTGGAGGTCAGTAACCGAGAATCGGTAGAGAAGCCTTTTATAAAAGAGAAAGCCGGTTTTCTTCTTCTTTCTGACTCTGAGCTTTCGATTTCGATCCGAGAAAATTAAAAAAAGAGCAGAGACACAGGCCTTTGCAAGAAGCTGAGATCAAAAGAGAAATGATGACGTACGTAGGCACGCGCATTTTGGGTCAGGTCTCTCTTCTCTTCGGTGAGCAGGGCGGCAGCTTTGTGTCTAAGCCCGGAGAGGCAAGACTGTGCACCGAAATTTGTTTGGACCTCTAAGCTTGTCGGCCTGAGATGTTGCCAAGACCTCAAGGAGACCCGCCCAAGGAGCATATATGATCACATTGGTCACCATCAAACGTGCTCCTTAACCTCTCCCCCCTTCTGCCCATCTTCAGAACTCTCAGGGAGTCCCCCATCTCCGAACTTTGAATGCAGAATCTGCTTGTATCAAAGAACCGCATTTCCAATTACTTATATAGGTGCGCATGCTGATATTATTTTTTAAAGTATTTTTAATTTAAAAATATATTAAGATATTATTTTTTTATTTTAAAAAATTATTTTTGATATTATTATTTCAAAATAATCTAAAAATATTAATTTTAAACAAAGAAAAAAATAAATAATTTTATTTTTTTTAAAAATATTTTTGAAATGTAAAAACAAATCAGCGTTGTTACCATTGTATTTTCTTTTACCTTAATTAATTATTTATTTTTATTTTAAATTATTTTTTAATATTTTTAATTTCCAATCATCACATAGTTCAAAGCTTTTTAATGCGTGAACGTGATAGATGTTTTTCAAATACTAAGCATATTTTATTGCAATTTTTTGTACTGTAATGAGAAATACTTTTTAAAAGTTTTTTTTACTGATTTTTTTTAAATATATATTTATTATTTTTTTATCATAGATGTATTAACAAAAAAAATATAAAAAAATATTAATTTAATTTTTTTATAGTAAACAAATTTTTAAATACACTCAAACGTAATCAAACATATTGTTAAATAAATACCTAGTAATTAATTGTTACAATCAACCATTAAGGTTATATTTAGTAATTTAGTTAGGTGCTGTATATTGACTAAACTAAAGTTTTAAAGGTGTTTTGTTAATCAATATTCATTATAATTTTATATTATATAACTAAAATCTCTATTAATATATTGGTTATGAAAAAATTATGAGTTATAATTTTAAAAAATTAAAATAGTAAAAGGTATCGCAAACAATCTAGATAATTAGCTCAACCAATCATGGAGGAGTGATGGAGGTCCCAGAAGTGGGCTCCAATGATCATGCCACGTGAAAAACTTTATTTACTGTGGTCCAGACATTACCATAAACTTACAAAAAGCAACTAGGGAGATATAGACCATAGCCTCCCTTTGGTATAAAGCATCTGTCCCCTAAGCCCCTACCACCTTTGCTGCTCAAAATAAGTAATACTAGCTGCTAGTTCAAAACCACAGACAGACTCTCTTCTTGACTCCACAGCCATTATGGAAGAGATCCCTCTTATCAACCTTCGCAGGCCAGATTACAGCCCACTCTGCAGCAATATTCCGCTGCCAGAGAGCCCAAAACTTCCAATGGAGTTCTTGTCAAGGTCATGGAGTGTCTCGGCTCTTGAAGTCTCAAAATCTCTCTCCTGCATGGCCTCTAACAAGTCTGCAAGTAGCTCTAGTTGTACTACTGCTTCTTCTATACCTGAAGATGTCACTGGTGAGATGACCGAGGAGATTGTTCAAACCAATCCGTCTGCTAATTATCAGTTTTCTTTTGCTTCTTCCGCCACTTCCCAGCTTTTACTCGAGCGTATCATGTCACAATCAGTAAGTCCATATGATAACAGCCTTCAAAATTTGAGAGTTTCGACCTACAATTTCTTTTGCTTTAGCCCCGTTTAGGAACGCCGGCCCAATCTGTGTTTCATATAAATTTAAAAAAAAATTGTGTTTTTAAATTTATTTTTTAATATTTTTTAGATTATTTTAATGCGTTAATATAAAAAATAAATTTAAAAAAACAAAAAATATTTAAAAAAAATCCCTGCAATAATTCCAAAAGCTACAAGGACAAGCCTTCTTCTTTTATGTTCCTCTGACATTATTTAATGTTCATGATTTTACAATGAAGTTATTTTTGATGTTGTAGGAAGTGTCACCGTTGGCTTCAGGGAGGCTCTCTCACAGCAGTGGACCTTTAAACTTAACAGAATCAGACAGCCCCCCAATTTCACCCTCTGATGATTTTGAAGACATTGTTAAGGTTTTGTATACATGTTTCTTCCTTAAAGATATTCCATGTTATTCCATTTTTTCCAAATTTTAAGCACGGATACGGAGGTTGATGAGAGGTCAGTGAGCTGTAGTTTATGTGATATTAACCTCTCCTCCTATAAAAAATTCTACAGTTTTATAATCAGGAGAAAAAAAAGGTAGAGGAAGACGGCATCGATAACAAGCAGACCAACTGCACAGCTTTCTCTGACTCTGTCTACTACCTATAACGCCTAGATCTTTTTCGTGTCCCAGCGCACTCTGAAGACACAGAGAGAGACGCCTTTGTCTTGTTCCAATGACACTTTTTTTTCCTTGATATATTTTTGAGGTGTCTCTCGACTAGGTTGAATTTATGGTCTTCCCTGATAATCTGAAAGAGAGAAAACATAAAAAAGAAAAAAGCTGCCACCTGAGGTGAGCTGTTACTCATTAGCAGCCATGGGCACGATTATCTGCTGTATCCATGGACTCCATTCCCACATTTGAGAGTGGCAGACTCTAGTGATATTTTTGTTTTTTCTTAACCATTGAAGTTAATATTTTCTTAGTCATGATTATGTTTTTCTTGACATACATGATTTTTCTTCTTGGTTCCTTACCCTTGCATATGAACCCCATCAGGGCATGATTCTTTTCAAAAGCTTTTCACCTTGTCCTTTGAATCGGTTGCATTCGTAGAAAAGGAAAAAAAATTCTGAAGACCTATCCAGGTAGTCAAAAAAGTACCCGCAAACTTCCAAAATTTCCCATCAAGAGAATTGATGCCTTTGTAAAAACTAGGCAGGTTGATTGAAGGAGTGGGGTCAGAAAGCAAATTAAGTTGAAATTGGACTCGTCATGTTTCCCAATAAATTTTGCTTGTCTAGCTTATTTGAAGCAAGCTGTGACTTGGACATGCTGCGAAGTTGAGTACTTTTATTTTACTTCTAGAATACGTAAGCAATTCCTGTTTATTTGTGATTTCGAGGCATGAATTTTCTGACCATAGTGACATTTTTCCTGTTTAGGGACACTGACAAAAGAAATGTAGGATCTATATAGTCTGATCCTTCTAATCTTTCACCATTTACCCTAAAGAATCACCCGTTCAGATGGAACGGTATATTTCATTTTGTTTCCTCAAGGAAATGAACAGAAATTAGTGTGTTTTAAGCTGGCATGACATGACTTATAACCTCTCTAGTTGTACATGCACTTTTGTTACTGATGATACCATTACGTTCTCCGTGCAGTATTTTCGTTCTCACAACTCTTTAAACCCCCTATTCAATGGCGGCCGTGCCAGTGCTGGGCCTGGCAGCGGTGCTCCTCCGAGTGGATCCAAGACAGTTGGGAGGTGGTTGAAGGACAGAAAAGAGAAAAAGAAAGAAGAAACTAGAGCCCAGAATGCACAGCTCCATGCAGCTGTTTCAGTTGCTGCGGTGGCTTCTGCCATAGCAGCCATTGCAGCAGCCACAGCTTCTGCTTCAGCAGCACGAAGGAATGAGCAATTGGCCAGGACTGACATGGCTGTGGCATCTGCGGCTACATTGGTGGCTGCTCAGTGTGTGGAGGCTGCTGAGGCTATGGGCGCTGAGCGGGACCATCTTGCTTCAGTAGTGAGCTCTGCTGTGAATGTTCATTCACATGATGATATCACCACTCTTACAGCAGCTGCAGCTACTGGTAATGACGTTCGCTTTTATGTATACGAGAAATTTTTGAAAATATGTCTGCAAGCTGTCTCTAGCGCACATTTTGTCAGTAAAAAAATTATGATAGTTCAGCGAAGTTTTACTTAACCGGTTTGGTCAGCTGGGTAAATCTATTTTTAGATGTTTAGACTTGCTTGAGGATCATCCTTTAGAAGCTACTTTGGTATGGAAATGTGATAAAATTCGGGGAGTCTCAATGATTTTTATGACAGAAGTTTATGAACCTCATGGCCATCAAATACTGTTACAGCTTATACAGTCCCTTAATCTTAAAGCACTTCGAAAATAGGCATTCAAGGATGGTTATTTTCCTTTATCGTGCAGCTCTACGTGGGGCAGCAACCTTGAAGGCAAGAGCATTAAAGGATGTTTTGAATGTTGCAGCGGCAATACCTATAGAGAGATGCACTGGAATCTGTGGTGCAGGAAATAATGGACATCATAACCGAAGCTACAGCGGTGAGCTTGTCAATGGAGAGAATTTTTTGGGTGCTTGTAGCGTAGAATTCCTTGCCAGGGGCAGTGAGCTTCTCAAACGCACCCGCCAAGGTAAATTTATAATCATCAACATTTTTCTCTAATATGGCTAGTTTTATCACCTCAAAACTGAATATTAAATCATCAACTACTCCGATTGCAGTTCTATATTTTATATCCTTTCTTGGAGAAAACAAAATAAAACAGTTAACATTACTGTCATTGCAGGTGATCTGCACTGGAAAATTGTCTCTGTATACTTACACAGGACAGGCCAGGTGAGGTTTCTCATTGAAGTGTTTTGTTTAAAAATCTTTATTAACTACTTTCCGATTCCCACCTGTTTCACTTGAAATGATGTTGTCTCAATGTAGGTGATGCTAAAGATGAAGAGCAGACACGTTGCAGGGACTATCACCAAAAAGAAAAAAAGTAACCTGCTACCCTTTCTGCCAATTACAGAGGACCACAAATTGTAGTTCTAATACTCATACTGATATGTCTTGTGAGATGCAGATATTGTGTTGGAGGTTTGCAAGGATATGCCAGCATGGCCAGGGAGACACTTGTTAGAGGGTGGAGATCATCGTCGATACTTTGGACTGAAAACACTAGCTAGAGGCATCGTGGAGTTTGAGTGCAAGAACCAGAGGGAACACGATATCTGGACTCAAGGTGTTTCGAGGCTTCTCTCTACTGTGTCCCAAAGAAAAAACAGAATTCTTCAATTTTAGAGTTCCACTATAACTAAAGGCAGTTAGTTTGTTTTTTTGACTAATTTGCTAGGCTTCTGAACATAGTGGAACTGTTGTTGGTTTTATCCTTCTCGGAAATATAAATGGAGAGGTGTGGAATGTAGGAATTAAAGAGGTTTCCTCTGGGAACTAGAAATGAACGTAAGGAGAGAAGGAAAGAAAAGGAACATGTGCATGCTTTCTGTCTTCAGTTCGACAGAAGCAAAGGAAGCAGAGGTATTGTAGTAAAAAGCACGTTGAAGGAGAATTTGACTTCAAATATTAGATGGTGTTATTTAACTGAAAATCGTGGTTTGCCTAATTTCTTTCGTTAAATTTTGCTAGGCAATTTTCTTTCCTTGTGGTGCATATCTTATTAGAATCGGTACTGGAAAGCTCTTCTGCAACATCATACATGAGTTCTGGAAAAATTGGATTACCTCACGGTGTGAAAATTAATTGATGGATGCTAATGACTTTCCATGAGTTGGATTGCCGTTTCTGCATCGCAAAACCATAAAAAAAAATGCCAAAAAGCAGTTGAACGAATGTCAATCTACTATATAGATTACTGCAGTAGAGAATTTAAGTGTGCAGTTTCTAAGAAATTCACTTAAAGGTTAGATACATAAAGAAGTGATGTCCCTTAGCTATCTCGGGCACTGCAGACAGTTAGAATACTAAGGAAAAGATTAATGATATCCAGATACAACGAGACTGCAGCCCAAATGTACTCATCATAAGCATAACGTTTGATCAGGCTGTCTGTATCGTATATTATGAACCCGCAAAATAAGATCGATGCCAAGCACCCAAAGATCATTACAGAAATCCGACCCAAGGGAAAGAAAATCTGCATTGTATGAACAGCATAAAACATCAGTTGGAAAAACAACCTCGTTGAGTTCAAGAAAGCAGTCAAAGATGAAAGTATTTATACCTGAATCAGAGCAAACAGCAGAAGAGCAATCAGGGAAGCAGACAAGAAAGGCCCGAGGAAGCTGAAATCATGACCTCTCCTTGCCGCCCAGAAGGTGTACAGAGTGAGAATAACCATGGCCGTAAAAGTTATGATGGCAGATTGCAAAATAACCTTCCCTGTTATCACATCATTTATCACATTATCAGTGATACAATTGTTGAATCAACCAGCACAGGAACCTATAGTATATTAGCCTAATTGAATCAAACAAGGCTTCTACGTGATTCGAACTGCTTCCAGCAATGTTTAAAATGGAATACATTAACCAAACTTGCCCCACCATTTCCATCTCACGTGGAAGCAAAAGTTTGAAGCATATAGAAGTACTAGGTAATGGTCCTCTGATCAAACAACTGAAGATTTAATCATACAAAATTACTCCCAACTCTATTCATGAGCAGAACACCAAAGACTAGAGAGAGACTTGTATCTCTTACCACTGGTAAACGCACATGTAAGTCCAACCAGAAATCCGAGAGCAGTGGTAAAAACTCCAAGGAGAAGATAATTCAGTGGGCGTAGCTGGTAAAAGTAATATAATGGACACAAGACTGCAGTGGTTTTTTTGGGAGAGATTCAAACGAAACATTAGATCAACCCGTCAAGCAAAAAAGAGAACAAGGTGAAGATGAAATTGATGGCTCTGAATATGCAAACATACCAATAAAAGGAATCACAATGATAGCTATATAGACAGCCAACCCCACCTTAGTGTGCACGATGAAGTTTGAAATGGAATGGACTGAAACAACTGCGGTTGCCACCGCAACAGTGACTAGCAGTTGTATGGCAATGATTGTATAAACTTTACGAATGAAGACCCAGTGGTACCTCGGACCGTCCAGTTCAGCTGGATATTCTCCAACCTCGAAATTTCTCCTATGCCTGGGATTCATCCACATTGTCCGAATTGGTCAATTTTTGTGCCCTCTGTTTTAGGTTAGAGGTTGTTTTTCCAGTGAGAAAATAAAAGCAAAAATGTGGCAGAACAACAAGCCAAAGATGCAGAAATATCAAGGCAAGTTTTCTATGAATAAGAAAAATACAGCAAGGAATATACTTGAGAAAGAGTTTTCCTTTCAAGCATAGCTTTAAGCCTTTATGTTTCATTCCGTCCTCTAGATGAGTTCCCTCGTGTGTACGTTTGCTATTCCTTCTCGAGCCTGTACTTTCCCAAACTACTACATCTATATTACAGCCCGCAGGTCATCAATCCGTATCAACATATCACTCAGCAGCCATCGTAAGACGAGAAAGCATATTTATTATCACAGTTCGTCGTCCTCTCAGACGTAGTCGCCAGTTGAAAAACCCAAGCCAATTAAAACATAAGGTAATTTAAGGAGTTTCTTTCTACTATAAACAAACTCATTTCCCACACCAGGAGATAGTAAAATACTAGATAGTAATCGCGCACGTAGCATATATATAGCAAACAAGTAGTCAGCCGCACGTGTCAAAAATAACACACGCGTTGGAAAATATTTCATCTTCTCGTGCTAGTCTAGAAAGAACCTTCACATTTTGATCCATTTATAATTTTAACGACAAGAAGAGATCGCGACTCGATCGTAATTTAAGTCCTATACAGTTTACTTCACGACCTCTTCAAGGAAGTAAAGGAACATAAAATGGAAAACTTCCAAAATAAGGAAACTGGTAAAAGGTAAGCCACTGTGACGTAAAACCCTACAAAAATCTACGATTAAAAGTCACTCTAATCTATACGCATGTGATAAAGCCATTCACATCTGGCCTTGAAACAAAGGAGACCAGCGGCGGAAAAGAGAAAAGAGGGAAGAAAGTAGTATAGTAGAGAGTTGCTTTTTACAAGATTAACAATTTGATTTCAATGAATGCGCGTGAGAGACAAAAGCTGAGAAATGATCTTAGGTTCAAAAACTGGACAGTGATCTTAGGTATCAGCGGCTCTGAAGATGGTTAGCAGTGAGAGGAAGAGATTAATGATGTCCAGATACAAACTCACTGCCGCCCAAATGTATTCATCATAAGTGTGCCGCTTGATCAGGTTGTCTGTATCATATATGATGTATCCGCAGAATATGATTGAAGCCAAGCACCCATAAATCATCACAGAGATTCTACCCAGTGGAAATAAAATCTGCATCCAGAAAACAAAAATAAAGCCATGAAAATATTCAAAAAAAAAAAAGTTATCAAGATTCGAATAATGAAAACAGAAGAAGCTGAAGAATGAAATTACCTGGATCAAAGAAAATACCATAAGGACCATGATTGCCCCAAACAAGAAGGGGCCGAGGAAGTTGAAATCATGGCCTCTCCTAGCTGCCCAGAATGTGTACAGGGTGAGACTGACAACTACCACAGTTGTCAGAATCACAGACTCCAGAATCACCTTTCCTGTGTTGCCAAATATATTTCACTATTTCAGTCATGTATACACAAGCCCAGTAAGAAATTCATACGCAAAATGAGACGGACTAACATGTCCGAGAAAAAGTCTAAATGCCTTTGACTTCTCTGATAGCGAAGGGCTGAAATTTAAACAGAGCATTCTACATACCCTGTTCTCTATGGGGCCGGTTGTTCTGGATATATTTTTTTTCCTAGCTAATTTTTTAATTTTAAACACGTTGCAACTTATTTTTTCAATAAATTGATTATTTGTGAGTTTTATTAAAAACATTTCAGTTCACTGTACAATTTAGGATTGTAACGTTAGAATCGTAATAAACTCTAATTTACAGGCTAAGACCATGACTCTTAGAACACATTCAAATTTTGCAGGCATAAAGTTGGTATGCTACCAACCAATAATATCCTATTCCAAAACTTAATTAAACTGATAAAGACACAAAATCAAATTAAACTTAATTACCTTCAGTGTAGGCACAAGTTAAGCCAACAGCGAAGGCGAGACAAATGGTAAAAATCCCAAGCAGAATGTAATTCACTGGATGCTTCTGGTGATAGTAATACAAAGGCAACAAAGCTGCACAAAATCACCCATAATTAAAAACTAAATTCACCACCTAACAGTAATAAACTTAAAACATGGTATTGGTTTCAAAAACTTACTAAAAAGGGGCATGAGAATAAGCAGTATATAAACTCCCAACCCAGCCACAGTGGTCGAAAAGAACACAGCAATCGGTCGGACAGAAACAACGACGGCTGCCACTGCGATTGTTAAAAGTAACTGAAAAGCCAAGATTGAATACACTTTCCTAATGAAGGCCCACCGGAGCTGCGGGCTTTCGAGCATCATTGGATACAGAGGCCTTGCTCCGACCTCCACGTCATTCTTCCTGTACGGATGAGTCCACATCTTCAAAACTTTTCTTTCTCTACTAGTAGTGTGTTTGGATGCCGAGAAAGTGAAGGACAAAGCGAGTTTTTTTTTTTTTTTTTGTCAAGGAAGAAATGAGCTTTGAGTGTGGGAGAGGGAGGGAAGGGAAGAGGTGTAATAATAAGAGCGGTTTCGGTGAGACGAGATCATGAGAAACTTCAAGATACGTCGCGGACTTCGCGTGGAATGACAGTGTATACGTGGAGTGTTTGTTTCTTGACACGTGGATTGTCCGATGGTCTCTAGAGTTCTCGGGGTATTTTCTTATTTGAGCTGTCCGTGTATTGTGAGAACGTTGCTTATGGATTAAGTTTTTCTATCTTTTTTTTTTACCATAAAAAAATTAAAAAGTAAAAAAAAAAAGAATTATGTTGCTTTATTTTTTTTATATTTTATATGACATTATTAAAGAAATGAAAAGAGTAGCCTATGGAATAGGAAGGGGAAAAAACACATCGATTCCGTAGCTTCCATAATTTAAATAGCTCTTGGGAATAGATTTTAAAATTTAATCAATTAAAATATTTGCGTTTAAGATAGTTATAAAATAGTTCATAAATCCAATGCGGATCCATTCGAAAAATTTGTTATACAGAGTTTAATTTGAATTAAAATCTAAATTGAGTTAAAAAATAACATTAATATGATAAAACTTGGTTAATTT
>Ga0325414_1008208_pt1 | contig 11065 bp, 11 predicted proteins | sample PopdelMetagenome_8_FD_206183 | JGI IMG/M metagenome (GOLD analysis project Ga0325414, IMG submission 206183) | Populus deltoides microbial communities from Bellville, Georgia, United States - Leaf-PdKOR-R3 | ecosystem: Host-associated > Plants > Phyllosphere > Phylloplane/Leaf | place: USA...
GGGTCACGCAAGCAAGTACATGCATGACTTTACCTTAGTGGGTAATCATGGCCGTTCAAAGACAAAAAAGACTGTATCATTCTCAGAGACAGGATTTGATGCAAGAATTAATGATTTTTCATCTCAGACGCAGTCTCCTAGTCTTCTTTGAAGCCTCCTATCCTTGATTTTGACAGTTAGTTTTTGTCCTGCCAAGCCAAAACACTGCTGAGCATGACCATTTGCCTCGGTTGCTCCCTTTTTTCCCCATAGATGCCATCATTATTTTATTTTGGCGTGCTACTTATGACTCCTTTGTTAAGTGAAATTTATCCAGGGTTATATATATGCGTTGTTTTTTAAATATATTAAAATATTTTTTTATTTAATTTTCAAGGATTCTTATCTGAACCTTAAAATCTTCAAATTTGGAGAACAGTATGTGGATATTATACTAAAACTACAATTGTTCACTCACAAATGACAGTTTGGCCGAGTGGTCTAAGGCGCCAGATTTAGGCTCTGGTCCGAAAGGGCGTGGGTTCAAATCCCACAGCTGTCACTTTTCACATCTTATTTTGTTTTTTTAATATGGTCCTTTAACTCTCTTTTTTGTCTTCTAAATCCATCCTTGTATTAAAAACTTCTTGAGATTTGATCCCTCTTTCGGTTTCCGATTAATTTGAGCATCTTATTATCCACACCAACATCGAATAATGACCACAAAAAAAGCAAGTACATAACTAGCAACCAACTATTATACAACTCTCTCATGCGTTCCTTCTTCCTTCTTGCCACTGATCTCTGCAAGAAAGCACCCTAAAAAGAGAGCAACATGGCAATCTCAATTTCCACACCAACAGCCTATTTCAGCTGTTTTAACTCTTCAAACCAATCTTCCCTTCCATATTTGCCTTTCAAGCCACTCAAACTCCCTCCATTCTGGCCTTGGCAGAAGGTGAAGATGGGCCCACTTACTGTCTCTCCAATGGGTTTTGGAACATGGGCTTGGGGCAACCAGCTTTTATGGGGGTACCGGGAATCAATGGACACTGATCTTCAACAAACTTTTAACTTGGCTGTTGAGAATGGCATCAATCTTTTTGACACTGCCGATTCTTATGGGACTGGCAGGTTAAATGGCCAAAGTGAAAAGCTTCTTGGCAAATTTATACAAGAATTTCCAGGTTGGTATCTTTCTTGGTTTCATTTACTTCGTTGTATTGATTGAATTATGCAGGATTTAATCAAAACTATAATACTGGCCCTTTTCGCTTAATTACTGACACAGGATTTAATCCAGTTTGTAGTGATTAATTTGATGATCAATGTGGCATAATGTATGCATAATTTCTGATAATAGACATGCAGTATGATTTCAATAACCACTTGATCGCTGGACTTGATGAATAAATACTGCTAAATCTTAACTATTGCCCCCCCTTTGTGAGTGTCATCCTAGCATAAAGATAGGGAAAGAATGTGTTTTGGTTGTCACTAAGTGCATTCATGCCTTAATTCTCAGGAAAACAGATGCGAAATGACATTGTGATTGCTACAAAGTTTGCAGCATACCCGTGGCGTCTGACACCGGGGCTGTTTGTGAAAGCTTGCAAGTAAACATCTCTAACTATTCTGTTTTCTGTCTCATGTAGTGCGTGCTTTCTCATTTTTTTTCTTCAAAAACTTGACTGTATGCTGCCTGGAGACACTTAGCTTTATCATGTTCAATATGAACTGAAATGACTTTGAATGGTTTTTTAGGGCGTCGTTGGAAAGGCTGCAAGTTGAGCAGATAGGCATAGGTCAATTACACTGGTCTACTGCAAACTATGCTCCTCCACAAGAGTTAGCTCTCTGGGATGGTTTAGTTGCAATGTATGAGCAGGTTACCGTTACTTATTTTCAAAGGGATTTCAGCTACTAGAAATGCGTGTTGACTTGCAAGAACCTGTCCAGGATCGCAGTTGAAATCTGAATAATATTGAAGCAAATGTTTTTTAGTCCATATGCAAGACATGAACATTACTAGTAATTATCACAAGATATGCATAAACATTCATATGTTTATTTTCATTCAAGAACTAATATTTGCGAAAGAACTTTTCTGAAGAATCAACGTGCTTTTTTACTGCTCAAAATCTAAAGAAGAGATGATAACAATGCTATCCTTCTTTCTTTTTTACCCATTTTCATCAACATTAAGTAATCAGATTTTCCTTTCTTTGGTTTTTTTTATACACACAAGTTTCAACATAATTTCGTAATCTGTTGAGATTTCCTTTATAAATCCAAATGGTTAAACTCACGAAAAGTGTTATTTAGGGTTTAGTTCGTGCTGTTGGAGTGAGCAATTATGGCCCAAAGCAGCTCATAAAGATCCATGATTACCTTAAAGCCCGTGGAGTGCCCCTTTGCTCAGCACAGGTATTTTCATGCACAATTTGTCATGACATTAGCAGAGCAGAGTAGCTGCATGAACAGCAATTGTTTCAGCTATATCTAGCACCATCAATCTCATATTGACACGAAACCAACCACTAGGTACAATTTTCTTTGCTAAGCATGGGAGAAGATCAGATGGAGATAAAGAAGGTTTGTGATTCTCTGGGAATCCGGTTGATTGCTTATAGTCCTTTAGGACTCGGAATGCTTACCGGGAAATATACATCGTCCAGACTTCCACTTGGACCTCGGTACTATGATTTGTGAACTTGCTACTTTAAATGTGTGATAAGAGGAGGTTGCTTATTGACTGCTTGTCCCATAATAATGATCTTTTCTTCTGTAGGGCCTTCTTATTCAGGCAAATTCTTCCAGGACTGGAACCTTTGTTGAATTCCCTAGGAGAAATTGCACAGAGAAGGGGTAAAACTCTGTCACAGGTGAAGTTCAAATTTTTAGTGATTGCTTCTTGATTGTGCCTATTATAAAATTTACATTCCTGGGCCTGTTTTCTTGTCTGAAAGACCATAAGTGAGTAAGCTATGGGTAGAGAATAATATCTATGCAGATTTACGAAACATGAACTTCTTTAGTTTAGAGAAGGCCAGATTCCAATGCATTAATAAAGCAAGATAATCTCGCTTTGTTTTCAAGTTTCAGCAGTGCACATGTTATTGAGAGCACAAATGAAAAAAAAAATTTGGATAAGAGGGCGATCCACAAGCTGCTTATTTAAGTAACCAATGCCTCTTAAGTCTCTTATACCAGGCATATATTGTAGTTCCAGATGTTTTTCTGTCAGTTGAGTTCATCTGGCTTTTAGCGGCAGACATTCCAAAGCAACAATGTGTTACTAATTTAGGATATTATGTTAGCAGGTTGCTATAAACTGGTGCATCTGCAAAGGTGCTATTCCAATTCCTGGAATCAAGACAGTAAAACAAGCCGAGGAAAACTTGGGTGCCCTTGGTTGGCGCTTGAGTTCAGACGAGTTGCTTCAATTGGAATATGCAGCAAGTGAGTCTCCACAGAAAATGATCCAAAACATTTTTCAGACAAGGTAAGCATTGTATAGAACCTCACTATTTTTGTTTAAATTTTCCTTAAAAGGAGTTCTATTGACCAAATCATGAGTAACCACAGATGACTTGGGGATAAAGAAATCTATGTACTGGAAGTCCCTGTGACAAGAATTGAAGGCATGGACAAGGCAGAAGTCGAAAACCAGGTAGCAAGCCTCTGTTATTAGTACTCAAAACACAAGGGAGGGAAAGTTGACATGGGTTGCAAAGAGACTAAATGGAGAAAAAACAAGAAGCTGCATCTCCTGCTTGACCTTTATCCCTCATTAGACGATGTTGATGTTGATGTTGATAATTACAATTGAACAAGATTTGATAGTCTCAGTGATCTTCTGTATTTCCAATGAACATGTATCTTTTAGTGATTGGTAGAAGATTGACCAATTCATTCCGGAGCGCATATTTTGAGAGAAATCGTTATAATCCCTACAATTTCCAGTTATCTGAAATCTGAATGCAAGACTGCTTCAGTTGCCTTGGCATCAAGGATTTGGGATATGCCAGAGCCTCCAATCTTAATCGTCAGGTTATCCCAACCTTGCTGGAAATATTTGAATGGAGATGAACCAAAGTTAAGGGTAACGAGGAGATGGTTTGGTATATAAAAGCCAATAATGTCTCTGAATGAGTTCACACCTCACGAATCTGGCCTAGTAGCCAAGTTGTTGAATTCCGCAGAGTGCTCAGGCCCAATCTAGTTATTGAATGCCACTGAGGAACAGAAAACTACCAGGAGCAATAAAATTCGAAAGAGGACATAATGATTTAACTGTAGTATCAAGGATACGAGACTAACTGGCAGTTTCAAAGAGTCTACATGCCTCCAGTTGCTTCCTGTCAACATGTCCTCAGGTCTATCAAATACAGCTTCAGTATAAATGCACTTACAGAGGCCAAATTGGATTGACCGAAAGCCCGAGTACCTCCTCCACACACATGCTCAGGAGTAGAGAAACGGAAGCGGAAACTTTCAATGCCTATGCTACTGAGAAATAGGAAAGGATGCATCGCTATGAAACTCAGAAAATCATGTTGAAATGTTGTAACAGGAAAGCTCTAAGTGCCCGCTGAAACAAAGGAGAAGAGCACCAAGAGCAAAAGTTCTAGTTGTAACTTGTGTATGAAATGCCATCTGTTTGCCAATAATCAATGCTTGCAGACAGGATAATGGTCAGTCCATCCAGAGATTAATCAAACACTTTCCTACCTAGCTAAGCAAACAACAACAAAAAAAAAGGTCGATGACATGAAAAGCACAACAGTTTCTTTAAATCAGACATGGGAAGAAACTACGGTCAAAATTCTGCAGCATTGCTGGCTTTAGACCTATGTAATCGAAAACTAATCATAAAACAAGATATAAGGATGTTCCTAAACTAATTAGAGAGCCTTCATTTAACAAGCTTGCTGGGATTCCAAATTTTCCTCTCTTGTGCTTCTTCGTTTCTTCTTCTCACTTGAACTGCTTATCCCATTCAGGTTCTGTTTCTACTCGAGAAATTTTGCATACAACAAGTTTGGCTTTCTGAACATCAACAACATAAAGTATCATTAGACAAAGTGTGATTCCTAAAACATATGCATTGATGTGAATTACATCACCTTTTCTTGAGTGCTATGGTCATCTTTGTTAATTGGAACAAACTCAGCATTAACGCTGAATTCTTCTACCATCCAATCAGTTTCAGATCCATTGGGTGGGCTTCCTTGATAGAAATTCAGAGTCTTTGCATAACCAACAATTTTATCCTTCCATGCGATCGGGGCTGTGGCTTCGGGGTCAACCGCATAGTAGCCATTCTCTGTTAAGATAATGTCAGCGTCCTCGCTCCTAGTCGAAAAGAAAAACCACTCGTTGGCCACCCCGCCTTTAAAATCGTCTAGTAATTACAAAAGTTAGATTTTTAAGTAATACAGATAATGTCGACTTTATTCATGCTTGATGCAGGAGGTTTTGATAAATTGTATTAGGATCTCGTGGATGGCCTAATATTTATGTATTTCGACTAGATGACCTCAGAAGAGTCATTGTGATCCCTTCTTCTTCTGGAAATTATTTGATTTCTATTCCTAAGATTCGGCTGCCACAATGCCGATGTTGCAACTAATTAACAGTGGAAACATGTGGTGTAATGGAAGAAAAGTTAGAGAAAAAAAAAAGATGTTCATGTGTCAAAAAAAATATGAAAGAGACAAACCTAAGGGGAGTTTATCAGGGCTTGATGCATATACATCAGTGGTGGGAATAACATCAGCAGGAAGTTGCTGACCCAGAATTTTTTTCTTCAAATAATGAACTACTAGATCATCATCATTAGGGCTAAATCTGTAGCCAGTAGGCACATTCGAAGCTTGCGCACCACCGGCCATAGTGATATTTAGACAAACTGTATAGAGAACAACTGTGATTCTAATACGAAAACCTGAAATGCTAGTCAATGGAGATATTGATTTGTGCATGGTACGGTAGTGTGTGTGTGTGTGTGTATGTGTGTGTGTATAGAGAGAGAGAGAGAGAGATTGGAAATTGAATCAAGTCCAATTTGTGATGGTAAATCCTGATGCTACAATTCAGTATTTTTCCTATTAAAACTCAATCAGTGCTTTTCCTATTAAAACTCAACCAGTGCTAGCAAGGATTTGATGTTGTTGGACTTGAAGAAAAAAGGATTATATGAATATGTTATTAATAGATTTAGTGTATAAACCAAAGATGATTTATAGACTTGCAGGAAAAGAATGAAATTAAAAAAAAGTCTAGTTCTGTCAAACTAGCATGGTAGTTAAAAATAACCATAATTTTTATTTGACCATTCAATCATACTTAAGTTTTTACGAGAGATTTTTAAAATCCAGTTTCATGGAAAGATGTTTTGTTGGATCATTTGTTACATAGGTTTTCTCAAATTAGACTTAGAGGATCTTGTTTGAACTAATTTTGAGATCTTGTTTGAACTAATTTTAATATTTTTTCTATATTTGTTTGGTTTTGAGTTTTTTGTTATTTTTCTTAATGTTTTAGGATTTTAATTCTATTATCTATTAGAAAGAATTGTAAACCTTATAAAAAAAGGAGCTTGATTAGACTTTATTTTAGAGAATAAAACTAAGAATTTAGTTTTTGTTCATAAAATTCTGTTTTTTTTTTTTTTTGCGCTTCTTCCTGGGCACCAGGATTCTATCATAAAAAGTGGAAAACAGCACTAGTGGTTCAGATTTGAAGAACTTAAATGCCTATGAATCTGACTCTACCTTATTCAATTCAAGTAGGCTGTTTTCGGGACCAAAACAGGAAAAAAAAGAAAAAAGATAAGATGTTAAGTTGTGATTTTCATATTGTAGACTAGATGAATTTATCTTGAAATCCTCACTCCTTTCTTCACAGCATGCTCAAGTAAGTTGAGACTCAAAACATGCAATGTACCTTTAGTTTATGGGGCAAATCTGCCTGGTCTGTAGTCTGTCTCGGGTTGCCAGGTCTCCAGTGTGGCTCAGGCTCAAGATTCTTACAACCCATGAGGACAGAAGACCTGGGCAACTAGTTTTTCTAACATTTTTTAGAGTTTGCATTTTACAAATTTATTGGCCAACTGATGGGAGACTGCTCTACTCATACCGAATTTATCAAGTCCAGAAAGAAGTTGGAAATTCTTCATACTGAACAACAGCATTAGCTTGCCAGAATTCTGTGAGGCAATGCAGCAGGTATGCCCAGGATATTATCAAGCAATATGCGGCATACCAATTGACTGCTTACAATGCAGACGCAAGCACCAAGACCAGCTTCTGCAAATTGTCACAGGAGACTACATTTTCATGGAGCATTAATGAGCTTTGAGGAAGTCACAAGCCGACTACCTTTGCACGAATAGAGCACCATAAATGCTTCATGTGTTAATTGTAGAGATTTATTTTCTTCAACCTGAGAGTTTCTCTAGCACAGGTATGTGCAGTTATGCACGTTAACAAATCATTACACCTCAAAAGTAGATGGAATGTCCACAAGTCTTCCTCAAGAACAATATAAATCATTCATGTAGCTTCACCTATCAACTTAAACTTTTAGGTTCAGGTTGGACACAAGTCCTTTAGTGAAGTGTAGTTTGTCAGTATAAATCAACTTTCAGAGGATAAAATTGAATCCAAGGACGATCAAATACCCAGGTGTGTCTCCTCTAATCACACGCTTAAGAGGAGAAAAACGGCTGGGGCGACGGTGCGGAAGTCAGAAAAGGATGTATCGGCATGAAACTCAGCCAATTATGTTAAAATCTGAAAACAAGAAAGCGTTATGTGCCCATTGAAGCAGAGGAGAAGAGCATCAAGAGCAAAACTTCAAGCTTCATGTCGGACAACAATCAATGAAACACAGAGAATGAGATGCATTGTAAAGTTCACTTAAGTTGCTTCAGAAAGTGAGATAGACCATAGGAAACACACTAGTCAACATGCATTTACAATAGAAGAAATAAGATGAACAGCAATTAATTGAAAATCAATGGACCTTAATGATGAAGAAATTCGTGCATAACATTATGAACACAAGATATCCCATGAATACAGCAGCTCCCTTGTACAGTTCGAGAAGACGAGTGATCTTGGAGTAGCTGGTCTAGTTTTGAACCTACATGCCCATAATTTTATTTTTTTCGAAAATCTGTACAGTGGAGTTGGTCTAGTTCTGATTTTGAGACTTTCTACATTAACAACATTATTGTAAATGTGAAAGCATTCTGGGATGCGGCTCAAGATTAGTCTCATGAAAATCTTATTTTTTCTAAAAAGATTTTAGCCAGTGCAAAAGCTCTTCAATGGAACTTTAAATTTAGCTAGTCATGACCAAAAAACCACAGGTTCTGCATGGCGGGTCAGGAATGCTGGATTAATCGCATTCTAGGCCGAAACAATTAACCAGTCTATTTCTTTTCGAAAATACCTCCTCCGTTGTCAATAATGAGAAAGTGCATCGAATCTGAAGTAGCATTAATCGCAAACTTGGACGAATGATGTTTTTTTCAAGTTTTATTTTTTTCATTTCTAACATCAATACATTTTTTTTAAAAAAAAACCTAAAAATATCAATTTAAAGTTTCTTTTAAGCAAAAATAATTTAAATCACTTTGAAAAACAAGTTATATATAACGGATACAAACATAAAAATATGAAAACTGAAATGGACAAGGCTGCTGGTGAGAGCATGGTAACTACAGAGCTATCATTTTCTGAGAAACTCAGATCTCAAGAACCAAGTAGCTACAAAGTCAAGTCACCTAAATTTCATTTCTATAAACATACCACTTCAACAGAATATTCCCTTTAATCAGATTAAGTGATATCTGCCACATTATCTAAAAAAGATTTGTGTTAAGTTTGGATCACGCATTCGAAATAAAGATCACAGTACAAAAGTATTCTAAAACCAAATAACATGAAAGTCTTGAACCCTAACCAGAAAAATATTTGATACCAACATAATCAAAGACAAACATCCAAAAACCTAATAGGAAATGCAGTAACCACGCCTCCTGATCAATAGTCTACTTAATCTTCTTCTTTGGCCTCAACTGCAAGATAAAACGAGGTAATGGGTGTTAACTATTTGGAAAATAAAACATGTAAAGCTGTATAATACTAAAATATAAACATCAAAGGCAATTGATGTGCTGAGATGATTTACCTGGTTGCTGTGGCCACACTTCTTCTTCCTGCAGTTGACAGCACGAGGATGCAGGCGTGCATAACATCTGTACAGCACATCATTCAAAAGTCAGAATTATGCCTACTATCACCACATAACACGATGTGCATTACACATATCCACAGATAAAGATAAAATTTTGAGGCCAGGACATTCAATATCACAACTGCTTAACATGCTGCATGCCTGATAGTAGTAAAGATGCACTGAACTTCTTATGAAATTTTTACTAGCTTGTTCACTACTTAAAAGCATTCAAGGTGTTAGGTATCTTAAATGGGCAATGGTTTCGATGAGCATAAGAACTTCTAGCTATTGATCAACATCGTTATGGTAGAAACAAATGAAGAGTTATAGGACAATTTAACTTACTTGCGGCAAATCATCTTTTCCTGGTTATATTTCCTGGCCAAAGCCATCAAAGATGGCTCAATAATGCCACCACGAAGCCTCAGAACCAGATGCAGTGTTGACTCTGCACAAATACACAGATTTAAAATCAAACATCCATTACAGCCCCATCACACAAAACAAATATCCAATTCAGGACCATATTCACATTCATTTGATTGGTCTAGGAGAGAAAATCCAGCAAGTTAAAAGCTTTTTATCACAACATTTCACATCTATCCATATATTGCAATGTAAAGCTTTTTACCATAGTATTTCACATCTATCTATATAATGCAATGTTATTTGACAGGGTAACTTCTTTCAACCAATGCTTAACATTTTCTATGATATGACCATGAAAATTATAATAAATCAGCGGAGTTATACCTTTTGAATCACAAAAGGTTCATTTAAACATAATTCAAAAAGAGCCCGAAGCCAAATTAATAAAAACACCAAGCCCGTCTAAAAGTTTTAATGTTTTTTTAGCAAAACTATGTACTTTTCTTTTTTATCATTAAGATTCTATACAATACAATCATCATAGTTATAATTATTCAACAAAAACCCACTCTTTGAATTGCAAACCTTTCATTTAAAGGTAAATGAAAGAATCAAATTGCCTACTGTTTATTTTCAATTAAATTTTCAGCAAAGATTCAGCATTCCCAAAGTCACCCCTCTCTTGCAAGAGGATTCCCTGCATGTCAACACCTCGTAAGATTCTTCACGTTGCATCGAATTAAACCACATACTCCACTGCTTGTGCGTGCCCCAGTCAATTCCTTTGAGTTTCATTCTTGCGAACGTACTACCCAGGAGGGATACTTAACGCGTTAGCTACAGCACTGCACCGGTCGATACGCACAGCGCCCAGTATCCATCATTTACGGCAAGGACTACTGGGTCTATAATTGCAAACCTTTATCTTTTACCATTTAAACTCTCCAAAATATGGCCACTACAACAACTAATCTACTGCTAAATCAGCCCTTCAATCACAAAACTTCAATTTTACCATTATTGAGCAGGAGCAAGAACTCAACGAGAATAAAATTCAAACTTTTCAACAAAACCCAACAAAAAAAAGTAAAATTGTTATTCAAGAAACTAACCCTTCTGGATATTGTAATCAGCAAGGGTACGGCCATCTTCCAGCTGCTTCCCAGCAAAGATCAGTCTCTGCTGATCAGGAGGAATCCCTTCCTTGTCCTGGATTTTGGCTTTGACATTGTCAATAGTATCACTAGATTCGACCTCAAGAGTGATGGTCTTGCCAGTCAGGGTTTTCACAAAAATCTGCATTCTGCCAAATGTGAGGCCACCGTATGAGCCTGCTTTCTTTATATAGCGTGACGGTCAGTGGCAGCTAGGGTTTCACTTCTGTTTTGAGGTGGTGTTTGTATTTTAGGATTGTGGTATGCTGAACGAGAATAGGCCTCATTTTTTTTAATGTCATGATGATGTC
>Ga0325414_1008211_pt1 | contig 11063 bp, 13 predicted proteins | sample PopdelMetagenome_8_FD_206183 | JGI IMG/M metagenome (GOLD analysis project Ga0325414, IMG submission 206183) | Populus deltoides microbial communities from Bellville, Georgia, United States - Leaf-PdKOR-R3 | ecosystem: Host-associated > Plants > Phyllosphere > Phylloplane/Leaf | place: USA...
GTTACCAATTTTAATTCTACAAGCTTTTTATATTAAGTTGCTAGATATTTTAATTATAAAATATATATCAAATTACTTAAACTAAAACAATAACAATAGATGAATTTTATTTCCAAGCATTTGAGAGAGTCGTTGATGGCAGACAATCACTTCTCCTTCTCCGGCCATTTCCTCTCAGAATCTCGGGAAATGCAAGGTTGACTCTCTTTTTTTTATTATTACAAGTTGATTACCCCTAGATCCAAGCCCGGTACCAGTATATAGGGACCCACGGAGACATTAATTATAATTCTTTTTTATGTCTCCTAGAACATATTTAAATATAGACACTAGGATGTCATTAATGTTTTCTTGTCATTTGACCCGTAACAGAATAATATAATAATAATCGACTTTCGGATGGGTGTTGTGCTGCTCTAGATCTCGGGGGTGGGTGTTGGGAACTAGGAAGATAGACCTTCATTTTCCCCCATTGTGTTGACCTTTGTGTATTTAGAATGTTCAAATCAAATTTACAAGTTATTATTTAAGTATAATAAATATTATTTTTAAATATAGTTTTTGTTTTTAATCAGAATTGTATTAAAATAATAATATTTTTTTAAAAAAATTTATTTTAACATCAAAATCAAAATTTTTAAAGAAGTAAAAAGGAAAATTCTCTTGCTGCTCTATCAATGCCAGGAGTGGACATCTTAAGAAATGCTAATCAAGTTACTTGGACAGCCGTGATGGCACAAAGCAGAGAACCAAAGAGAGGGAGAACAGAAGGGCATTCCCTGTCTCCTCGAAAGTAAGGATTATTGTTTCAATCAAAAGATTTTGTAGGATAAATTGTGGCCTAATTCTGCAGTTTTGGAGATAGGAGGTAGCAGATCACCAGCCGCCTATGCATCTACCTGTGGCCTAATTCTCCTTGTGGAGAAGGATTTTTAACAATGCATAAATTGCAAAGGAATAGGTCAGCTGACAATGCAATAAACAAATTTTAGCCATTCTGTACCAGTGAAAACCATGAGAAAAGGCCAAGTTTAAAACCCCAAGGAAGACAATAGCTTTACAACTACACAAGCAAGATCATTCGGATTTATTGCATTGCAAACCAGTTTCTCAAGAAAAACAGACCAACACAAGACAGTAAACATCTTAACGATGGGCTCCCATCCAATAACATGACATGTACGAGCAACAAGGACGAAGCGCTCACATAGACATGTCAAATACATATACAAGATCCATAAAACAGAAAGCAATTGAAAACCATTACGGATCATACATCATCCACACATTATGCAGTAGCGTGCTTTGCAACCAGTGTTGGCAGGCCATCTTTATCCGCACCCACAGTTTTGTCCACTAATTTTCCATCTTTCAGGAAAATAAAAGTTGGCATTGCCTCCACATTCCACTCCTCAGCAACAGCCTGCAAAATATAGAGTGATGTCAATTTGAGAAGAAATATATATAAACATAGTTAAGCACAAGATCTCTCGTGCCATTTACTTAGCATCAGGTAGGTAAAGGCATAGATTTTTTACCTTCAATTCATCCACATCCACCTTCAAGAATGTGACATTGGGAAACTTCTTCGCCAACTCGGCGAAGATTGGAGCAATCATTTTACATGGTGGACACCATGAAGCAGTAAAATCCACGACAATCTGTCAAAGTATGTTTTCTTAGTCAAATCCAGAATAAGCAGAAACGTACGGAAAGAAATTAGACGAACAAGACATTCCATGAAGAAATCTCAAACAATTTACTCATAAAAACTTAATATAATTCAAATCCCAATTAATCAATCAAGATTCAAGTCCTTCATATCAAAACTACCGTCAAAACCAGGTGAGATTTTCAGGTAAAATAAAATTAAATCAACAAAAAAAAACCCATTAATTAAATTCTGGAAATTAAAGATCTCACAAGTAAAAAACCAGGCCTAACTTTCCCACAAAAGATTACATATAGAAGAAAAAGAAAACACAAGTGCTCTTTAATGGCCACACAAGTAAAATCCTAACAAACACATATACTAAAAGGTTCAAAGAGACTAGCAAATACCAGTTTCTGAGACCCTTTTCCCTTCTCGAAATGCTCTTTCCAGGTATCCACTGTGTGGCAGGCAATAACTTGTCCTTCTTCGGCCATTTTCTCTCTCGATAATATAAAGCACAGAAAAACGTCTTTTTTAAACGCTTGATAAGTTAGGGTAGCGATCCCAATCCCCACTATATAGAGAGCCACGAAGTGTTCGCTTACTAAAACGCGTCCCGCTTTGACATAGTATTACAGGTATGCCATTCGGATGGTTGTGGACGTGATTGCGTGCTTTAGGTGGCCGTGACGTACCCTTCCAAGTTAGCAGGACTTTTCTTTGTCGGCGGTGTAAACATAGAGTTTGAAACGGGAGAATCGTGTGGGGTGACGCGTAACGCACAAGGCTGATGCGATGGCAGGTTTCTGCAAGAATGCCGCAAATGCTCACGTGCCAGTTTTTTCCTAGTGGATCTTAATTCTGGGCTTGGATCTCTCTACAGTTTATGCTCGTTTCCAGCTGCGGTGAAAATGGACTGGGCCTCATATTTTTTAACAGATTGTATGGGCTTCAATTAGTTGGGCCTTATGTTTTCTTTCTTCTCCAGGTTTGAACGTTAAGATTTTTTGTTTCCTTGTATAAATTATAATGGATCAAAACCAAAAGTACTATCTAGATTCTAATGCACATTAAATTTTTTTATTATTTCACCATAAAAATGTTTTCAAGGTAGCTTTGATTGAAGATATACATAAAGTGGTATATTTGAGAATACATTTTTTCTTTTCAAACTCTCTTTTAATTTGAATATTAGATAATTATACAAGGAGCATACCTTTTATCACGTAGAATAAAGTCTCTAAAATTTTAAAAAAAAACTAATATTAATGGTTAAAGTAATATTATTGTGCTTTTATAGAAGTATTTTTAAAATTCATCAAAATAATACATATATATATATATATGTATATGTATATATGTATATAACATCAATACAATAAAATTATCAAAAACTCCTAAAATCACTAATTTAATAATTTTTAAAATAAATAAATTTAACCGTATTACAAATGAATAAATGAAATCTTAGAATATCTCAACTTTAACTACTATTAATTTAGATAGTTATTTGGGACAATGATATAAATTAAAGTAATTTTTACTTCAAAATACATAAAAATAATATATTTTTTTATTTTTTAAAATTTATTTTTAATATCAACATATTTAAAAATATAAAAGTATAAGAAAATAATTTAAAATTAAAAAATATATATATATTTTTTTTTAAATATACAATTCATCCGCCTCCTGTGTCGAATATAATATTCTGGAAGTACATTCAGTAACGAGGAAAATTTAAAGCCGCTGAAAATGGCCCCCCTTCCACTTCCATCCTAAAATCTAAACGATGAGATATAATCAAAGATGTTTCTATTCGATTGAAAATGATATGGCCAAGACAGGCACTAGGAAGACACAGTCGCCATTGACAAACAAGCACAAGATAACCCAATTCCCACTTGGGGCAACTCCTTCCCACACCACCAAATCCCTACCCCACTCCCTTTCCATGTTATCCACACTTCCCTCCCCTCTTCTTAGCACCACCAGATCCCCAATGTCTAAACTTTCAGGCACCATACTCACATCAGGAAACAAAACTTTTTGCTCATGGAACTGAACTGAACTGTTTCGTCTCTCCACATTTCTAATCCACTCAAAATGGCTCTTGTACGGGTAATTTCCACTCACAAACCCTCATTAAATCCCAACACAACCACCCTTTCCGTTTCCGCATTAAACCCAAATAATCTCAGTTTCCTCTCCAATTCACCTCCATCACTTGCTTCACTCCTCCATCACCGCCGCCACAAAAGGCGAACCGCCTCATTAAAATGCTCAGCTTCGTCATTCTCCGAGAAACACCACAACACAAACCATCCAAAATCAGACGACGTCGTTGAACTCCCACTATTTCCACTCCCACTAGTTCTGTTCCCAGGCGCAATCCTCCCTCTCCAGATATTCGAGTTCCGTTACCGCATTATGATGCACACCCTCCTCCAAACCGACCTCCGTTTCGGCGTCATCTACTCCGACGCCGTATCCGGCACCGCCGAAGTGGGCTGCGTTGGTGAAATCGTCAAGCACGAACGCCTCGTCGATGAACGATTCTTCCTCATTTGCAAAGGGCAGGAACGGTTTCGTGTAACCAATGTAGTCCGTACGAAGCCCTATTTTGTCGCGGAGGTGACGTGGCTGGAGGACAGGCCTTCAGGGGAGGAGGACCTGGAGGCTTTAGCGACCGAAGTGGAGACGTGTATGAAGGATGTTATAAGATTGTCAAATCGGTTAAATGAGAAGCCAGAAAAGGAAGCGCAAGATTTGAGAAGGAATTTGTTTCCGACTCCGTTTTCGTTTTTTGTAGGAAACACTTTTGAGGGGGCTCCGGGAGAGCAGCAGGCCTTACTTGAATTGGAGGATACAGCAACGAGGTTGAAGAGGGAGAAGGAGACTTTGAGGAATACACTTAATTACTTGTCAGCTGCTTCTGCTGTTAAGGATGTGTTTCCTTCTTCATAATCAATATTTTATAAAATGTATAAGATTTTACAGTGGAAAACTATTTAACTGGTAATTCGATGTGCGATTACTGATCAGCTAGTTTGGATTGAGATTGATTTGTCAACTGGTCTCACATGCATCGTTGCTCTGCTCGGGCTCAGCTATTATAGAAGGTAGAAAAACCTTTAGATCTTGCTAGTGTTTAGAAAGTGCGGAATTAATCTGGCTCATCAATGTCGTGATCATGCCTTTCCTAATTGATGATGTCTGGTATAATTGTGTTGTGATGTCCATTAAAAGTTGTTCTTCGTTCTTGCTGATGTTCCCTTCATGCTCTGCTTGCATAAAACTATTTGTAAGTGGCTCAAAAACTGTATGTGTGGGCATTACTTGGACTACCAAATGTAGCATAGTATTGTATCAGTCTTCAGTTTAGTTTTCCAGTAGGAGCTAATATTTCAAGCTTTCTGATATAGCTAATGTTTCTAGCAGGCTAGCTTCCCATGTATTTGAGAGGTTTACAAGTTATTAGTCCCCTCAAGCAATTCTTCTGATCAGAGGATTTTGACTTCTATTTTGATCTGGTTATTCGTCTCATCATCTAAATTTGCTTTTATGATTGTCTAACTTGGTAGATTTTGACAAGAAAATCCTAAATGTTTAGACCGTGAACCTAGATTGCTTCTGGCCGCATACCACATGCGCTTGCCATGCCATGAGAGGCATACTGGGAAACGGTTTACAGTGTAGAGATTCAGAACAGGAGGCAGGATGGTGCAACCATGCAAGAAATATTCATAATTTTGGCCCAACTGGCAGATAAATACACAAGAAGAAAATGCTGTGAATGGAAGAAGTACATCCAAAAACATGCCCATGATAATCTTTATCTACCCCGTTGATCAATCTGATCCGACATAATTTCTCAAACTCCTCCCTTCATCCACTAACGAATTCTTATGCTTTAAACCAACAGGCTCTAGCGTATACGTAGTTTTACATCTGAATCAAGAGTCCTTCAGCATGGAACCGTACAACAACGGAAGCATGGCACGAAAATTCCCTGATGTAAAGGGGGCTTCACTGAATCCAGGCTTCAGGAAGGGAATTCCAACTGCCAAACTTCCCAGAGGTTTTTCCCTCCAATGCCTCCATTCTTGTGGCATTACCAGCACGCTGCAAGCACAGAAGAGTTTTGAGTCTAAAATTGCTGAGCACTGAAAGCGAGCTAAAATACAATTTGGCTTTCATATTCTTAGCAGGTTGTTGCCAAAATGCTGCAAAATTGCGTTAAGAAGTTTCCTAAGACAGAATTCCATGAATTACTCTGTTCTGCTCAACCTGTTTTTCCTATAAAAAGACTTCAAATTTGTTCACCAATACGAAGTACTGGAACTTTAAACCTGAACAATCAAGTTGGCCTTTTCAGAAAAGAACCAATGGCCGAAGAATCAGAAAAATACCAAAATAAAGTCGGGCTACCTGTAAAAAGCTTTGAAATGAACTTAAATGATGCAATGCATAAGAATTTGACTCCAAAGATCCAGGAATGCCTTATAATGTTCAGTAGATATTCAGAGTATTATATGATTATGTGCATCTTTGACGGTTCACAGACATCACTCTCAATGCCCAGATGAAAGCAGAGAAGTTATACTGACCTTAAAACACATGTTCTTGTCCGTGTCACAAACTGGGTAATCATGAGGGCAACAGTGGAGTCGATCCTTACAACATACGGCAGAATCCAATCCACAGCATTTCCATGAAATGCAAATTCCAAAAAATTTGCGAGCACAGCAGCAGGTTTCTCCTGCTGCACAGTAAGTAAGAAGATTACATTTAGTGGGTCCTGGTGGAGGTGGAGGTGGTGGATTTGGGCTCGTCTTTACTGGATAAGAAGCCAGCATGTTGATACCACAGACCCCTTGAGAATTGCCACTATTGCGCTGCATGTGCAAATAACCACGCATTCCCCAACCAGTTCCCCATGAGTTCTTCACAATCCAGTAATCCACTCCATTTTCTGACCCATATCCTACAATCAATACAGCATGATCCAAAGAAGTTGAACATGGGCCGGTGAAAATCCCCTATAACACAAAATAATCAGAAAACTTGCAATCATAATGATGTTTGTTTTACAGATTTCAGTAGTCATTGGTATTGATTGCCACAAGGACAAACCTTTGAATACATCTGAAATGCTCTCTCACTGCCGCATATACCCACACTCACAGGTTGAGCTGCCACAGCTTGTAAGAGCTGTTTCTCGTTATTTTCAGGCACATCAACATATTTATCAATAGTCACAACACGCCTTTTCATCTGCAATGCAATAAGGCAAAGCATGCATATTGAAAATGTTATCTAGTCCAAATGAAAACACTAAAAAATCTACATGGAAAACAGACAAGTGCCTACAGATGCATATGCAAGAGGAGAAAAGAATCTGAACAAAAGAGCTGAAATAATTCAGCAACAAATGCAAACAGTAAAATCAAGGTTCTCACCCTGTCCTTATTGCAGGTCCCATCCCGAGCTCGATATGGATAATCTTCCTCGGTATCAATCCCGTGGTTGTTTATGACAAATTGGAATGCATAGTCCATGAGTCCACCTCCACAACCATCATTGTAACTTTTATCACACTCAATCAACTCTTGTTCTGAAAGGCTAACAAGAGATCCAGTGACAATCTTATTAATGCCTTCGATGGCTCCAGTAGCTGAGAACGACCAACAAGCACCTAGATAATCCAGTAGCTGATTTAGTTCCAAAGTATATTAAGAAAAAATTAGTTCTTAAGTGGCTGATTTAGTTTCGATAGACAACAAAAGATGTTCTGAAATACACAAAACCAGGTGTATGTGCAATTCAACACCTAGATAAGGACAGGCATTGAGTATTGTCCCGTGTATGATTTATAGATGATAAAACAAGGCAGTCAGGAAAAAGTAACGCGTTTAAGCTAGAATAAAAATTGCGGTCACCATCACAAGGAAACATCAAGCACCAAATACAGTTAGCCACTACACTATATCATGACAGCAATTCAATTATACAACCTACAAACCCTCCTAATCAAGTAGACTTCTAAAAAAACAAAAATTCAAGACTTGATTTTGCATAGAGACTAATGATTTTGCTTATCATTCACCATACTATGACCTTTCACCTAAAAGAAATGTCACAGCAACATCCAATCCAATTGAGAATCATACGACTAGGCTTTAAAGTATAAGTTAAAAGTTTCTACCACTAAATCAAATATATAACTCACGTACCACAGCTCTCTTGATCCTTGACATTGGTCACAGCCCCTTTATTTCTCCAATCAATCGAAGCAGGGATATCACCAACAACCCCAGTAATTTCTAGATTCCGGTGAGCAAGATTCAGAGGAGCAGCAGAGAGTCCCAACCGAGAAGTCTTGAACTCATGATGGGTTAGATCAGCAAAGGCATTGAGAGCAAGGGTATAAGAAGAATTACCCTTGCTGTTGTGTTTTGTAACAAAATCATAGTTGTCTTCGAAGACTTTAAGTCTATGAGACCTTTCTTCCTGCGAAGTGTATGATTTACCATGTTCTTTGCACCACGTTTCAAACAGTTGAGAGATGTCAGAAGAAGAAGTAGAAGGAGAAAGGACAGAGATAAGGAGAGTGAGTGCAAAGATGTAAAGGAAGTTCATTTTTTGGTTTGGGAGAAAAAAGGGGTGACTTTTGGCTCTCTGGGGTTTTACTGAATTGGATTGCCTACACGCATGGAGAGCCAACCAAGTTTTGAAACATGGCTGTTTTACACTGGAACTTTCCTTTTCGTATAAAACACCAAGCCTGCCATCTCTAATATTTCTTCACGTGCCGGCCAGTTAAAGAGCGAAGTGGTAAGAAGTGTCGGTACACTTTTGAGTTCCGTGTCTTTCTTTTCTTGGCAAGGGCCAGGGCCTTCGCTCCTTTTACCTGCGCGTTAGTGTTTGGAAATTATTATTTTTGAAAATATTTTTTATTTTTAATATATAGTATTTTTTAAAAATAATATTTCAACCGCAAAATAAGATTATTATTTACGAACTCTTGCACCAGCTTAATTGACTTGGACTATTAATCTAAGGTTTGTACCATTTATTTCAGATTCAGAAAAAAAAAAATTGAATTATCCTACTTAAAATTCTAGGTTGTCTTTGTAACCAATTTACTATATATTAAAACTTGATTATTAATTTTTTATTTTTTTATTTTTTAAAAATAAAAATTAATTTGGATTAGCTCTTGTAATTATCCAAACCAAACTTCAAATAAATTATTAATTTTTTTTATTAACGTGGATGTCGAGTTAATTTACACCCATCTCGACTAATCTCACAAGTTCTGAAATTAACGATTATATAAGTATTTAATAGCCTGAAATTTATAAAACCTAAACTAATAATTTTTAAATGCTATTATAGAGTTTTAATCCGAAGGATAAATGTAAATGACTAGCATCTTTCCGGCTAATTTCTATTTTTTAAACTTTGTTACGTGATTCACATACCTACCTCCCCGTTCACAAATCAGAAAATGTGGGTGGTTGAAAATTCATGATTGTTGATATCTAACGAAAAATAAATATTTTTTTCTTCGAAAGCTAATGTATTTATTGCGTGGTTCCCACCAGAAATTCTCCCATTCTCATTTATTGGTAAGGAAACGAACAGTTTCAAGCACAACCACTGGATCGAAATACATGCGTACATACATCCATGTATGTATGCATGTGTGTGTGTGTATTATAGAAGAGAGACTTTTGTGAAAATGGGGTAGATAACTTCGGAAAAAAAAACATTAGTTTCATCAATTGAGCCCCTGAAGCAATTGAATTCATCCTGTAAGTCCATGTTTGTTTTTACCGTTAAAAAATATTTTTGGAATTTTTTTATTTTTTTCTCTGATTCAAATTATTTTTTTTATGATTTTTTATTATTTTGATATGCTAATGTCAAAAATAAATAAACAAATATTATTTTCATGCATTTTCAAAAATAAAAACATTATAAAAAACAACTATTATTACTACAATCTCATACACTATGTAAGTCCCTATTTATTATGTCTATTGATGTTTTCCATCTAGATTGCATATAATACATTGCTTGAGAAATTTTTATTTTTATTTTTATTTTCTTGTCAGAAAAATGGGAAGGCTTTGAACTTTAGACCCAGTTGGAAAATATATGATACTCAGGGGACCTATTTGATAAGATTAGTAGTTTGAGGACTACATATAATTAGTTTACAGTCGGGAGACTAATTAGAGGTTTGCCTTAATTTTAAAAAAATGCACCTTTAAATTTTGAAAAGGCACCCTTCTATGGAAAATAAAAATAAGACGTTGTTAATCTTAAGAATAGTAGAATTAGTTGAAGTATATGAAAGTTAATTTAAATATTTATATTAATAAATAAAAATTAATAAATAAAAATAAGACGGAATATAGGGAATGTTTGGTACTGCGTTTGTACCTGCGTTTCCTTCAAATTTGAATTTTTTTTTTTTTGCTAAAATTGAGTGCGGTTTGTACTTTTTGGATCGTTTTGATGTGCTGATGTCAAAAATGATTTTTAAAAAATAAAAAAACATCATTGGCATGTATTTCGGCACGAAAAGCTATTTGAAAAGCACCCGCAACCACATTGCCAAACACGCTCATAGGATGATTATAATTATTTCTCGGTACATGTGTACCGTTGAGTGGATAAATCATTGCAAACCGGTCTATTCTGAATCTCTGTCATGCGTTGATAGCTCAAAATAAAAGGCGATGCTTGTGTACCTTGCTCGGTCTTGCCCGCTCTGTCACACTAGTATCCATTTGGTATTGTTGAAGCTTAAGTGTTTTTTTAATTATTTTTTTGTTTTAAAAAAATATTAAATTTATATTTTTATATATTTTTTAAATGATTTAAATATATTAATATGAAAAATAAAAAATAAAATAAAATAAAATATTATCTTAAATATTTTTAGTTAAAAAACACCATATATCACTTTATTAAATACCATGGCAAGTTGGAGATTTGGACCGCTCAAGGGTTTCCTATTACTCTGGAGTCTCCTTGGTTGTTTGCTTACAAATTCTCTCTAGATTTTCAACCTCAACCTGACTTTCAATGTTATTCTTTCCTGGGGGGTTGGATTTCATATCATGCACTTGTGTTTTAATAATATGTTTGGTATTGTGATGGTTTTTGTATTTGTGGTTTTTAAAAAATAGAATTTTTTAAAAATTAATTGTAGTTTTTTAAAAATAAAAGTATTTTGAAAAACAAATGTTTAGTTAAAATTATGGTGAGATAGATTTTTTTCATGCAAAATAAATAAAAAATAAACCTTCGTTAATAAAAAAAAATTTATTTTAACTTCTCTAAAATTAAAGTTTGAAATACAGTTATGTAATTAGTGCAGTGCAAAAAAAAA
>Ga0325414_1008213_pt1 | contig 11063 bp, 3 predicted proteins | sample PopdelMetagenome_8_FD_206183 | JGI IMG/M metagenome (GOLD analysis project Ga0325414, IMG submission 206183) | Populus deltoides microbial communities from Bellville, Georgia, United States - Leaf-PdKOR-R3 | ecosystem: Host-associated > Plants > Phyllosphere > Phylloplane/Leaf | place: USA...
AATATGCAATTTCACCATCAACAAGATCCCAACACAACACGTCGTCCAAGTAAATTAATCCCAGCTCTAGCTAGCTATATCATGTGAACATCTCCGTCTTCCTCTTGTAGACTGGAACCTGCCAATATTAAGGAATCATCTTGATGTTCGTGTGTGTCTCGATCTCTTTCTCTCTCACTGAATGATCATATATTAAGGTTCAAGTTAGCTAAAGCTTCTTTGCATTTGGCTGCAGTCTGTATGTGGGTGTAAAAAGATCATTAAATACATAGTTAGAAACTATTTTTCGACGACAAAGACCATCTTTGAATCACCTAATGTGTAAACCAACATCAAACCATTTTCTTGAGTGCTTTTGAGAGTACTGCATGCAATCTATACATCGATTTATTTAGTCCCTTTAAAAAAATTATTTTTCTTAAATATTAACTTTAAAGTTTAAATTTATATATCTAAAAAAAAAAATAAAACATACTTTCTTCATCACCAAATCAATCATTTAAAACTCTGTAGCTATATAGATTAAGATGCATTGCTTTTGCCTCACTAGGAAGAAAGATATCTAGCCAATTAACAAATACTCTAAAACGATTAGGTTTTTCACTCTTTCACTGTAGTAGTTTTTTTTTTTCATTTTTGTTTTTTTTACATGTTTTTTTTCCCCTTTTTTTAATCCAAAATTGACTTTTTCTTCTTTTCTTTTAATTTTTTTTTCAAAATTATCCTTGCTAATTTTTTTTAAATATTGAGAAATTTAACTATGTAGTTTTTTTTCTTTAAAACATTGTGGATTGCTATAGAGAAACACTGTAGATTGCTACAGTGTTTTCCCACATGATTTTTGTCTTGCTACAGTGTTTCCCCATATGTTTTTTTAATCGATGTTTTTTTTTTTCAAATATGTTTTTGTCAAATTTATTTTTTTCATACTGAGCCGGTAGACAATTTAGCTTTTTTTCCTTAAAACATCGTTGATTGCTACAGTGTTTTCCCATATGATTTTTTTTAATGTTTTTTTCTTAAATTGTCTTTGTCGTTTTTATTGCTTTTAATATTGAGCTGATTAAAAATTACAACTGTAGATTTTCTCATGAAACACTATAGATTGTTATAATGTTTCTCTGCATGTTTTTTTTCCTTTTGTTTTTTTTTTTATATTTGTCAAAATTATCTTTGTTGATTTTTTTTTAATATTGAGCTGGTTGAGAATTATAATTGTATATTTCCTCACAAAACACTATAGATTGCTACAATGTTTTCTTAAATGATTTTAATATTGAGCTGGTTGAAAATTTAGCTTTAACTTTCCCCACATGTTTTTTTTTTTTTTTTTATTATTTGCTTTTTGCTTTTTTTTCTTTCAAAATTGTCATCTTCTTTTTTTTATTTTGTTTTCATAATTGTTTTTGTTGATTTTATTTTTGTAATATTGAACTGGTTAAGAATATAACTTTGTAGTTTTTTCCTTTAAAATATTGTGGATAATAACAGGTTTTTTTATATGATTTTTTTCATAAATCCACGATAATGCACAAACATGCCATAAGCATGCGGCATCGCGCGGGCATGTCACCTAGTATATTACTATAGTGTGATCCATTGAAATTGATAGCATAATATTCAAAGTTTGTTTTTAGCATAATATTTTGTCTACTCGTGATCAACATAATCATTGAAGTATTTTTGGCATAATTAATCGATTTTTAGGCCAATTCATTCCATTTTCTTTCTTTTATTTTTCTTTTCGAATATTACGCACATGTCTTGGTTGTTTTTGTTTCCTAACCTTACTATAACAAGGTGAATCCTTGCACTCTTCCTAGAATCTTCACGGCGCACCGAATTATTTGCCTAAGTAGCCCTTGAATTTGATTATGGCTCATAGACAATATCATGCAGCAATCGCAACCACAAAAATACATGAAATCATTAAATTTTAACTGTTTTTTTCCCCTTCCAGGAGCTACCTATGGTAAGTTAGGTATGGTAAGTTAGTTAATCAATCGCGGGAAATCTGATACAAAGGTTGGCAGCCACCGTCATCTTTTCTCTACAAATATATATTTGTATTTGCATAATATATATTTATATAGAGTGAGCAGAGATCTCTCTTTCTCTGTAAGCCCTCAGTACAAGTCACCATCTCCATTTCTTTTCTTTTCTTTTTCTTTCTGATAAATCTCTTTATCTCGCTCTCGCACAGAACTAGACAAAGTGAAAAGATCGAGGGTAAAGTAATTAATCTTTACTGGGCAATTAAATCTCGAATTTTAATATGTGTCAGTGGTAATACTCCTCTTTTTTTTAATTATAAGAGTCTTCTTTTTTGGTAGGCCTGCATTAAATTATCTCTAACTATATGCTCATGCATTACTAAATAACCGATCGATCGATGCTCGAAACATCTATAGAGGAGAGCAATAATTATATATATATAGTTGAATTATAACTTTTTAGATAGTAGTGGAGGTGCACCTGCAGGCCGGCTGCTGAGGGACAAACAGATCCTTTCCTCTCTCTTTCTTTTGGATTATCATGCTCTGGTGATCATCTACAGATACTATAATATTTACTTACATATGGTTTTTCAACAATTTATTTTATAATAATGTTTAAATAATATAGATTGATAGAATCAATGTGCCCGAGAGGCAGTGGTAGTGCCTGAAAAGAAGTGGACTGTTGTTTCTTCCTGTTCTTGTTCTTGTTCTTGTTATATATATATATATATATATATATATTTAATTAGTTCAAACAGATTAACGTGCAGGAGAAGATAAAAAAGAATGGAAGTATCGTCAGGAATACCCACAAGCTGCAGCAGCAGTGGGGCTGGAGCTGGAGAAGGGAGACGTATTCATATCATTTACTTTCTCAGCCATAACTCGGGCCGTATTGAGCATCCTCATCTCATTCGTGTCCATCATTCTAATCGAAATGGTGTTTATCTAAGAGGTAATTAATTTCTTCATTAATCCTTCTCCTAGGTCCTAACTATATATATATATATATATTATCACCCTGATTAATATTAGTTTCTTAATTAATTTACATGTTTAGTGCTGTGTGCAATAACATTGCAAGGTTTTGATTGATTGTTATATATGCTGGCGATCATAAATTTCGAAAATTAATATTTGAGATAGATGTCAAGAGGTGGCTTGCGGACTTGCGAGGAAAAGACATGCCAAAAGCCTTTGCTTGGTCCTATAAGAGGTTTGATTTTGTGTTATTTTAATTTGGACCACAATTTATATATGCTTCTTTAATTAATGGTGATTACATTAACCTCTTTTCTTTTTTAATTTGAAATTAAACAGGAGATACAAGAAAGGTTATGTTTGGCAAGATTTACTTGATGATGATCTTATTACCCCAATCTCTGACAATGAATATGTCCTCAAAGGATCTGAAATTTTAGCCCCTCCTGCTAATCCCTTTGGTAAGTTAAATATTCCTCATAATCACTGATGCTAACACATATATATATACACATACACAGTTCTTGATTTTCATTTGATTTAATTTGAAAATATTATTTTGATTTCAGTAATTAATGTCAGTTTTTTTTGGTGCTTGAAAATGATACAGTTGGAAGTGCAGATGGTGAAAAGCAAGAGAATACTGGAGTTGAATTAGTTGAAAACAAAGCACAGAATCATGAGCAACGCCCTTCACCAAACCAAATTTGTAAAGACACTACCTCAACAAATACATCATCAACTGAGATACCTAAAGAATTACCTACATTCAGCTCAGAGATTTCAACAGTGACTGACGATTCCATCGAAGAAGAAGAAGAAGAAGAAAAGGAAGAGGATGCATGCAAACGCAACAACTCTCGTGACCAAGAACAGATAGACAATAAGGTGGAACATTCATCTTTTTACACCATTTTTCTGGGCAAGAGCAAGAAAAACCAAGACGAGAGGAAAGACAACACCAGCAGCATCGAAAAGATGGGCACCTCAAGTTCATTCCCCTCCCCGTCATCATCACAACCTACATTTACAAAGAGTAAGAGCTATTCAACTGGAACATCCAAGGTGCTACGTAATTTGATTACATGTGGTGCTGTTGATACAAATGATGCCGCATTGGTTCTCCAAAGCCAAAAAAACAAAAATAAATACAAGCCAATCGACAAGCCGGCTGGTCATATTTGTAAAGGAGAAGAACTTGGAGGGTCTGCCAGAGTTTTTGGTACTCCTTGGAATCAAGTCCAACAACAACGGCAACACAATACTGCTGATGCTAGGTATATATACCAAAAAAACTACTTAAAAATTAGTTCTAGTACTCTATCAAAACTTGCCAGTGTCATGAATGCACAAATGGGCCATTAATATTAAGAATGCGGATTGGTTGTACTGTATTGTATTAGCAGGAAAAGCTTTGACGGGGCGAGAAGTTCAAAGAAGCAGCATAATGGATTTGGCAGTCCAAAAGTGGTTTCTCCTGCATACAAGCCAGTGGCTGTACCCACCTGCTCGTAAGCCAAGTAACCCATTTCCTTTCTAATTTAAGATTTGACCATTTGGGAAATTCATAATTAATGTTGTATTCTAAGAAATTAGTAAAACCTAATGATGGGTGATGCCTTGGACAAATAGACTTGCATGAAAAAGTCATGGTTGTTTAATAGTTGACCTACTCTTACGTTGTGTGGTGATGGAGAAATGAGATCAGAAGCGGCAAACGCTTTGGGATGCTTATACAGTTATTGCTAGCTCCTTTTTGCCTGGCACTAAAGAAGGAAGAGGAGACAAGAGTCTCTTTCTTTAGATTATGACAATATATTGTCCATCTGACCGGTTAAGTATCTAGTTCCTAGTTAAAAGAAAAACAATCTCTCAGTCAAACATTATTTTTTGCTCGTTATAGATTTTCTGTTTGTGATCTGGTATCTTCTTGCCTTCTCCTTACGCTAGCAGATTGACAAGTTTCTGTAAGCCACAAAGTTCATATATGAATTACATTCTGAATCAATATATGTACCCTTCCTTTTCTGGGGTCCTTTCTCTCTCTCTCTCTATTATTTCTATGCTATTCTTGTTGTTGATGAGACATAAATAGTCGCTTCATCTCCGGCCATAGATTATATATTGGAGTGTCTGTTCTGATCCAAAGCCTACCCATTATTATAGTACTTAATATCCTCTAAGTTTGTGTTATTAGCAACTAAAATCTACGTTGCAAAAACGCAGGCAGTGTGGGAAGTCATTCAGGCCAGAGAAATTGCACTCGCACATGAAGTCTTGCAGGGGATTGAAGGTCCTGGCAAAAGCTGCTTCGACTTATGTTGAGAAAACACCATCACCTTCACATAACCCAGTTGATTCAGCATCCGAGGATGGCTATTTCTTGACCAACTGAATGTTCAGTGACAGATTTTCCGTAGTTTATTCTGTCCAAAGCATCAACTTCTTTACAACTTCCACTGTTATTTGTGTAAAGGGAATATAGGAACATGTGGAATGGCATTTAAGAAATGGAGATCGATTGTTATATATTTCTTTTGAAAATTAATCACCCCAACAAGATTATATGTCAAATGCTTCTTGGGGCAGCATCACTACATCCATAAACATCGCTTACACTTTGCATATGTTTAAAGTTGAACTCTGAAGTTCCATCATAATTCATAAAAACTAGACTGACAATAGATGCAAATTGTTCAAGCAATCTATTGTATAAAAAGGAACACAGCTTGCTATATCTCTGGCTGTCAGCTTTCCTAATCCTAGGTTAACTGTGGTTTACCAGTGAAGAAAATGGAACATCTGAATGTTATAATATATGATATGCATCCCAGAAATCCATATAATTTCTTCTTCAAGCCTTCTATTCTTGCATCAATCTTAACCGCACCCCCGAATAAGTCATCCTTTTAAGCAGCCCAAGAAGACCTGCAATCTCAGAAGGTTTCCCTCGGCATAACCCAAAACCCACGTTCAATGAATACTCCATACACCTCAAGAACCATTCACGAGAACCTAAGAGCAGTATTTCTGATAAAGTTGCCGCCTCGTTTAATTCCCTTCCCATGGGACAATCCCTACTTCCAGGATTCACTTTCTTTACAGAGGTGAGGCATCGTTTTGAAGGGGATGAAACCTGCCTAGTACTTGAATCTGGTATGAACTTGTTTTGGTTTCCAGGGCTTGGTTTTTTTTAAGGTGATTGATTCGCGGAATTTAGTTCTTCCATGGAATTATCTAGGGTGACTTAATGACGTTTATCACTGTCAAACCTACACTCTTCCCGGGCTTCTTGAACAATCTGAATATAGAAAGATTAGTCTGTATAGCAGAATGAACCCAAGATTCTACATTAGAATTTGTTTAACTTTTACATACACGAGGCTATACACATCACAGGCTATCATAAATGCTTGATTTTGCTTCAAGAAGGCTTGCGTCACTGAGTAAAGAATGGTATTTCTGACTCTGCATGTTCTGGTAGAGGTCCGAATATTGCTCCGTTAACGGTCCTGAAGATGCTGTTAGATGAAATTTTTCCATGAGGTGCATCAGTAAAAATAGCTAGCTAATTTATGACTTCCCTAAGCTAAATTTTCTTTGAAACATACTGGATCTCTACATAAATCGACAAGTTGAAGATTGATATACTTCTCCACTAGCCAGCTGTACAAAGATTCCATACATTAAGATTATCCTTAAAAACAAAAAAAAAAACAAAAACAAAACCAGGTTCTTAATGATCAACACAGAAGATAACATATGTCGTGAGTTAAACTTAGCATTCAAATTTCTCAACTCATCATCTATATTCTCGGCATGCTCAATGACTCTCACTTAGGAGCTCCTTTCATTGTTCTCTAAACAGTCACATCGGGTTTGTAACAGGACGACTGGGGGACAGCATGTTGCGTCCTTTCAGCCTTCCAACCTGGCTCTCTAAGCCTGCTGATAGATTACTGGTATGAGTCCTAAATCCCTTGACTCTGGTTCTTTTGAGCAAGAAGTCTCAGGACCTCTCTTACTTCTCTTTTAGCCTCTATGACAGTCAAGACCAATGGTTAATTTCATCACCTAAAAAATGGGCAACGTGTTATTTGGGAGGAAATGGCATCGGTACGTACTTTGTTCTTTTTCACTAGCTAGAACCATTCTTTCCCTGAGTCATGTGGAAATTGGCAAATTAGCTCTAAAAATATGGTGAGACACGTCTGAGCGAGACACTCACTCTGTTAAACAAAACATTTTGATTAAATGAATAAGAAAAGGGTGTTGAGGCCCTGAGGGAAGGGGGTTGCTCATCGGTCAGCAACAATGCAGGAAATGAAAAACATAAGGATGCCAACAAGTTGTCAGTAAAATGATAGAAAAGGTCAAGGGATTGCTACTGCGTGCACTGAATCACGTTGTCAACAGCCAATGCTTCTTCAAGTTCACGTGTCGCAGCCAAAACTGCAGCATTCTTACAGCCTAGAGTTTCCCGAAAACACCAATATATAACATAAGAACCGAGTTCTTTTCATGATGAAGAAATTACAAAGAAATCGGAAATGGCACAATCTGGATTGGAATCTCATAATATGGGTATGACTCAGACCTTTCCAAGATTGTGAATGGCAAGAGGAATTGCATCAGGAAATTCTACTTTTGGACCAAGTTTTGGAACTCAGGGTAACCTGAACTATTCGGAACAACATGGTCAGTTGCTGACTTCAAGTCTTTTTTTCAAAGGCTTGACAGTTGAAGGGTGACGACTGACGAGGTCTCATTCCTGGTTTTCAATGGCGAAAGCATAGAGACAGGGACTTGTGTGACGAGTCAATCTTGGAACGAACCTGCAGCAACAGCTAGTTTATCACTGACAGAATAGTGAAAAATATATTAATTAGAACCATTAATATTTGTCGCATATGTCAAGCAAAAGTGCAATAAATCTTTATCATTTGAAGCGAAGAATCAGTCATATAGATCCTCCTAGCAGAGTCCAAACAAAATCTCCGCGTCCGATCCAAACCACATTGCACCTTGCTCCGGCCATTCCCCAAAGAATCCCTTTTCCTGTGGTTGGACTTGGAATAATCCACAATATTTCCTGATTTTTTGACAACATTGTTAAACTTTGATGGTCCTGGCAGCCTTAATTTTTTCTTCTACTTGTCCTTGCTAAAATCGGCTGATGTAATATTACGACAACTATTGGGCAAAGAATCACTAGGAACCAAATCCTTAGGGCTCCCAGCACAAGGCATCTGTTGGAAAAATGAACTCAGAGGCTCCCTGGGAGGCTCACTCACACACATACACCATAGGGTAGAAAACAAGAAACTGATATTGGTACTCATACACTTTCATTAACAGAACACTTACAACTATATATATAGACATTTAAAAATGTCTTTTAAAAATCTCAAAGGCCTTAAATAAAACTATTGACTCAATTATGATAACACTAACTTCATGACATTGCTACCTTAAAGATTCTTAGTTTCCAATACAAGTTTAATCTTCAGCATTCTCCCCCTTTTAAACTTGTTTTTTCAATCGTCATAACTCCAAGTTTCTTCTGCAAGTAACAAAACGTCTTTATCTTCAATGGTTTCGTAAAAATATCAGCCACTTGTTTATTTGTTCTAACATAAACTAACTTCGCTTCTCTTTCTTTCACATACTCTCTTATGAAATGAAAACGTGTATCAATATGTTTTGAACATTTATGATGGACTGAATTCTTTGCTAAATCAATTGCAGACTTGTTATTAACAAAAATTCTGGTAGTTTCCTTATGCTTTTGTTATAGTTCTTCCAATAACTTCCTCAACCAAACTGCATGACATACACAAGAGGCTGTAACAGTGTATTCTACTTCACATGTTGATAATGTAAAAGTTAATTCTCCCAAATAAAACACAAAACTAGTTTTGCTCTTTCTATCTTCAAGATTTGCAGTCCAATCACTATCATTGTAACCTGATCTCAAAACTTTGTAACCTGATCTCAAAACTTTGTGAGGATGAATAGAATAAACAATAGCTTAAGGGTCCATTAACAAAATGCAGAATCCTCTTAGCTGCTTTCAAATGCAAACTCCTTGGTTTTTCCATGTACCTATTGATGAAACCACCTCCATACAAAATATATGGTATGGTACATGTTAGACATCACAAACAGTACCCTACAATACTTTTATAATATGTTGGATTCACCGATGCTCCTTATTCTTCTTCTTTAGTTAGCTTGTGTCACGACCCGAGTCTCGAATTCATGACCGGTATATAGGTAAGGTTCCCTTCCAAGGTTCCATACCTATGCAAACCCAAACTTACACACAAACTTATCCTAACTTAATCAGAGTTCAACGCAGCATTGATAACAAAATCAACTTTATAATATAATTGAATTGTCTTAATACAAGAGTTTATATAAGTTCAGAGTTTTGGAACACTAACTTGACATAGAAGGAAGGCACAAATTACAACAAAAAAGCAGGCTCGGAAAGTTCAACAAAAGTAACCTACTATCAAGCTATAAGCCTGAAAAGAATAATAATGAGAGGGTGAGTTCAACAACTTAGTGAGTAGATAACGTTCAATATACACACACGAAGTAATAAAACAATGAGAAATATATATACAAGTAATTCTGCCCATAAGTAATCTTTTATTCTGTTCAGAATCTTGGAATATGCTCCAGGGACTAATCTGTAAATTTTTCAAAGTTTTGGGACTAAACTATAATTTTCCAAAATTGAGGGACCAAACCGAAATTTTATCATCTTCAACCTCAAACCCAGAATTTTCACAGATTACCTACTTTTATCCCCTGATTTCTAACACAAATTCACTATTCAAACAAAATCATAACTCAAAATCATCATCTTTCAATTCAATCTCTCAAAATCAACCAAATAATCAAATACCCACAACAATCAACCTTATAACATTCAAATTAATTCATCAATCAAACCCAAAACACAAATTTTCAAAACCCTAACATTCATCAAAACCTAAATTAAATCTTAATTAACACATATTTATACATAATCTTACCTTTTTACTTATTTCCTCTAACTCCTTTCTATTTCCTTTCTAATTATATTTATCAACTATTATTCAATTAATATTATACTCTTATTTATTTATACTCTCTCTTTAAGCCACAAAGGGCTTTGTAGCCTTTTCCTAACTCATTTAATTCAAAACATTACACCTTGATTCCACAATTGACTGTCAATCTTCCATGATAAACTTCTTCAAAACATTTTCTACATACTTGGCTTGTGAAATGAAAATTCAACTGCTATATTATTTTACTTCAATTCCCAGGAAATACATCGTCAATCTTCCATGATAAACTTCTTCAAAACATTTTCTACATACTTGGCTTGTGAAATGAAAATTCAACTGCTATATTATTTTACTTCAATTCCCAGGAAATACATCGTAAGATCTAAGCCATCATTTCAAATTTCTTCACCATAGACAGCTTGAATTCTTGAATTATGATGGAGTTATTACATGTAAAAATTAAATCATCTACATACAAATAAATAAACATTATATTGCTTAGTAAATTACCTAATGACATGTAATTCTAAATACTCAATCACTTTTGTCATACTAACATGGATTAACTAGAATTAATTTTTTGTATTATTTTTTTAACTTATTTTATTCTTTCATATTTAACTAATTATGAATTGAGACATGTCATTTATCTTCTTTTGAAAATAATATTTTTTTTTTGGGTAATTATAATTAATTTTTTAAAAAAATTTTATTCATCTATTGTCGTATTTTCTTTTTATCTTATCGAATTAAAACTAATTATTCAATTTTAAGACTCAAATCATGTTTAAAAAAGAAAAAAACACTCTTACACTAGCGAAATATCAGTTTTTATGTAAAAAAAAATAACTCGATATAGCAACAAATTAAGCGCGAGCACTGAGTCTAATTTAACGCTAAAAGGAGAAGATGTGGGTGCCTACATTTCATTTTAAAAAAGAATTACTTTTGGGAAATTTCTCATGAAAACATATGACGAAATAAAGCATGAGATTTTTTTCAACCATAAATGATATTC
>Ga0325414_1008217_pt1 | contig 11061 bp, 4 predicted proteins | sample PopdelMetagenome_8_FD_206183 | JGI IMG/M metagenome (GOLD analysis project Ga0325414, IMG submission 206183) | Populus deltoides microbial communities from Bellville, Georgia, United States - Leaf-PdKOR-R3 | ecosystem: Host-associated > Plants > Phyllosphere > Phylloplane/Leaf | place: USA...
GTCACACCCTTGTTGCTATAATTGCAGGAAGCTGCTTCTGTATTTTGAAGCTCATGCTCCAAGTAGCAAAGAAACAATCTGCTGTTGCAGCAGCCACCAAGCCTCACCCTAAAACAATATTAATATACAGTATACACATCAACAAAACAACAGGCAAATTACGGTAGAGGCTGTTCTTGCACAGCAAGGCTGTCCATGTTTGCCTGATGACAGCAAGTGCACCACCCTTCTTGTTGGGACATGATTTTCCAGTTCATTTATTTCTGCAAGGTGGGATAAAGGGGAGGATATCAGCATATAGGAAACTAAAAATCAACTGCATCACAACATGAACCTGTACAAAATTGTGGTTCCTCAGACCTACAGTATAGGTTCGATTACTTAACGCAAAGCCTAGAGGAGCGGTGATTTTTGGTTACATTGTTCAGAGTCAATGGACTTTCCAATAATATAGTTTTATCCATAATGGGATTATTTGAAAGGAAAAGTTTAATTGTGATGTACCTCATCAGCACTGCCTGAAGAGCTTGAGTTTGCCTCCAAGGTTGTGTCAGAAATCCGAGCTTCTGATTTCTCATTTGAATAACTGAAAACAGAAAAGAAAACACAGTGTTAAATAGAAAATCAGCGAAGCATTTTACATAGAAGAAAGGCTATAGCACAATTTTAACACCAGGAAAAAAACCCCAACAAAACTATGATAATAGTTACAAGTTATCACCAGAAACAGAAATCGAAGAAAGATGCAATGCTACACAAACGGTAAGAATAAAAGACATGCTCCTTTTGAGTTCACAATGGTTTGTACCTGGGGTCCTAAGCGCTTCGGAATCCTTAATTTTCATATGTTAATTACACTATGCAGCCAATTAGCCACCAAAAATGATAGGTCGTATGAATAGAACAAAGCAAAAAAAAAAAAGTAATTTTATAATTCAATCCTATATATCAAGTCATAAGATTCAGTTGCAAATTAAACAAACTATAAAGAGACCAGCCATTCTAGCAGGTCTAATTGTTGAGACTGGTGTTACTCATTAGATACCCTCATTTTTAGCTGGTTAATGATCATGAATACTTACGTTGAGAGTATCGTCACCCAGATGAGCTCCACACAATCTACCCAAAGAAGCCTTTGTTCAAGAGGGATAACACCATAGGTAATCAAATGAGCAAATGGCCAAAGCTTCCATCCTGCCTATCAAGCAGATCAACAGAAACAGTTTACTATCACCAAGACACGATGTATAAATGAACAATTATCTATCAATTATCTATCAGTTGAATGTTATTTTACATGGACCTCAAAGCATAAATGGACCTCAAAAAATTGCCTCGGTGAAAATCATTCAACCACATCAGTGTATAAAGGCAAGAAAATGGACCTTTACCATTGTATTATTCTTTCTTGCCGCTAGTTCATGCTACTTTTAGCACCATTGGAGACAAATGAATGCAATTTAGATTACATTGAGCTGTTCAAGATTTTTTCTCTTTGTGAAAAAAATGATTTCAAAGATAATTCCTTTGTCAAACTTTTAAGGGTTACAACAGGTAGGATGCTAGTGGCAGTCTATAGCCCTTCTATGTTATCTTCTAACCAAGGGCCTCAATGCGAGCACAAAAATCTTTCTTCTTCATATTCTCAATTGACATGGAGGACATTCTCAGGCAGGCTATTAATTTGTCCCTTCACAATCCCAAGATCACATGTTCAGTAGAAGCCTCAATCCTGCGGTCTAAATTAGAAGAGACATATTCTATCCTTTATTCGGTTTTTCTAGAGAAACATTTTAGCTGAATTTAAAATCCAATAGCAAATTTCAAAATGCAATGAAAATGCTGATAAATAAGTTTGGTATAAAATCAAAATCAAAGCTGGTAAATCAATGACTTTTTTCCCAGACAACAATGTTAGTATCATGGACAAATTGAAATCAAGGGGAAAATGTTTCAATCAGGAGCATTTATTTATAGCATTTTCAACTTGCACATGGAAAAATTCGAGGAGCTTCTTACAGTCAACATTAGCCAAAACGTTGCCTTCAGCTCGCTAAAAATATTGTCTGGGGACTCAAAACGCAACAAACCTAGCGCCACATAGTAGATGCTGTTCCAAAGTGCTGCCCAAACTGTTTGGTCAAAGGCAACTTTGGCTGGGACCACCCACCAATCTTCAAAAGGAAAAAGAGCCTAGAAACCAATGTAATCGATTTCAGCCATCCAAATGACATCAACACGACAGCGAGTGAAGTGAAATGAACAAAACCCAAACAACAATAATCACCTCACAGAATTGATAGTAATAATGAGAGAGGGATCCATGTAGAGTAAACCCAACAAGCCCTGATCTAAACGTGCGAGTCCGGTCAAACTCGAAAATTGGTTTTCCTTCATAGCACTGCATTTCAGAACAATATAAACACGTGAATTGTGAAAAACAAGTTGAAAACTCTTCTAAGCCACCTGGGAAAAATCCCATACAAGGGAAACAGAAGACTTACTTGAGCAATCCAATCTCCTATAGAGTAGACCATCCCACTAATTGCCATTTTGGCCAAAACAGGGTTCGCTTTGAGAGCTTGTTCATATGCAATCCAATTGTGCTCAGGCAAATACCTTAGAATCTCATAAAGGGTCCATCCCTGAACGCTATTAAAAATTACGAAAAGTTTCCTGAAGGATAGAAATGCAGTAACTAGAACAATAATTCTGTTCATTACTGATAAAATGTAGCAAGGAAATTAATATTAAGCTTTCTTTTCAGCTTCTTTCATCACTGGATAAAATTTCTACTCTTTAAATTACGGAAAACATCAAATAATGCTGATCCCACAATTTGTGAACCAATTCAGGTGATGCTTAACCTCACAAAACATGATTCTGACAATCAAAGGGTATCAAACCTCAAAGATTAATATCAGATTTCTAAGAGCCAAATTACAAAAATTGAGCAATTAGTTTCACACATGTAAGATCAACGAAAAAAGAAAAGTTCTTGTGCAAACCAAGAATGAACCAATCCAAATTTTGCACAATACATTACAAATTAACATTACAAACCAAAAATTAAAAACAAAAATCCCACCTGTTAATCATAAACAGAAGCAAACTACAAAGAGCACAACTTTCACCCATGTTCATGGCCAGCATAAACAGAACTGGATTCATTTACTAACCACAAGAAAAAAGAACGGAATTTAAGGTAACAAAAGCATTACTTACATGCCAATAATCATGATCAATAGTAAGCAACCTAGAGACAGCAAGAGTACCAAACCCCAATACAATGGTAGCATTAATAGCTCTACTTGTCATTCTCTCTTCTTCATCATCAGTCTCAACAGTAGAAGAAGAAGATGATGAAAGAAGGTCAGAATCTTTGGACCCATTAACAAGCGAAGGGTTACTTTTGTCTTTCAAAGGTTTATCTTTGACTGGAACAACTTCTTTGTCTTCTGTGAGCGATCCAGTGATCAAAGTTCTAGTCTTTTTGGTTGAGAGGATTGTGTTCTTTGATGGGTTGGATTTGGTGAAGAGTCTTGTGGAGAGGAGAAGTGAAGGAGAAGAGGAATAGGGTTTGTGGGTTTTGGTGAGCGAAGAGAATTTGTGATGGGAAGGAAGCGTGTAAAGAGTGGCCATGGATCAGAAAGTGAGCTAAAACCAAAAGTGCAAGAATGGCAATGAAGACAATTTTGATTGGAGCTGTGATTGTTCTTACTTCTTAAGGTTATATCTTTCTATTTTTTAAGCTAAAATGCATAGTTCTCGAGGAAAAGGGAAAATGAGTGGAGTTAATTCTGCACATTCTTCTAGTTAAAGAAGTCGAGTAGGAGATCTTACATTCGGACCTTAAAGAGAAGAGCATGTGTAAGATAAAGGAGCCACATCATGTGTTCGATCACCATGTACAGTAAGTCAGCATTTCAAACCTTGCCGACCTTTCCTGTGGAGGTTTTCTTGCCACATATCTTCACCTTCCCTTATGAGAAAACTTTTGATAAATTTTAGAGATCGAATCCCAAACAATGACCACCTTGGTAATGTCACTCAAAACTAGATTCATTGACATTTCTTCCTAAATTGGCTTGTAGTTGGACATTTAAATCGGCTTGATTTTTAATTTTGAAACAATCATAAAGGAATTCCTTGTGTTATTAAAATCTACATGCCTATATAAGTTGTCTCCGTGACTCATTGATTTGACTTCTTAGTCGAATTAGATTTTAAATCTAACTGGATTAGAGTTGATTTATTCAATAAGATAGATTAATTCCTAATTTATTTGACATAGTCAATTTTAATTTTTTTATTGTATTTTTTAAAAATAATATCATTTTATATTTTTTTAAAATATTAAAATGATAATATTTTAAATTGATTTAGATCAACTCATTTGACTAGCAGCCCGAGCATTTGATAGGACATGTTATATTTAATGACTTTGATAATAAACATGTTGATCGAAAATTAACTATTTTTACAACTATAATTAGTTTGCAGGTTTGAACTATGCTACGATTCAAAACAATATATAAAAAAACACTAATAAAAAATATATAGGATGCGGATAACTTTTTAATATTTTTATTAAACTAGGCCAAACATGTTCAAAATCTCTTAGTCCAACTCTTTACCTAACTCGGGTTTAAAATTAAATCATATAACAATTGACTTGGCCGATCAAAAGACATTCCGATCAACTAGTAAAATAAGCAAGAGGATAAAATTGAGGAAAAAAAATGAAATCAACGTAAAAAAAAACTCAACTTTTTACCTAGTTCAAGTTTGAAATCAAACCATATTAGAATTGTCCTTGTATGACTTGACCGATTGATAAAAATATTTGAAGATAAAATTAAAAAAAATGATAAAATTGAAAGAAAAAAACCTCAATACATGTCTCTTTGCTTAGTCCGAGTTTAAAATTAAACCATGTACAAGTCACTCTAACATGATCTAGTCAATTTAGTTGATTTAAAAACAATGTAAATATTTGTTAAAAAAAATTAAAAATAAAATTAAAATAAATCAAATTAAGAAAAAGGAGAATGAAAAAAAAATAAAGGGATGAATTGAAAAAAAAAAGAATATACCAATGAAGCTACATAATGATCTCAAGTTTGTTTTTAGTATATAATCAATATTTGCCAAGATAATCGTAATTCTTCCTTTGATACAAATCCACTCTTAATTCTTAATTATTTTATATACTTTAGCAACTATATATTATAAACACAATCTAATTTATATGGTAGTTTTAGGCAATCCAAATGGAATTTTCCCAAAGGGAAAAGGATGTAAAGATCCCTCGGTTAAAAGAATTTTTTTTTGTATTTGTGCAAGGTAGTGATAAGAGGACATTATTTGTTATTATTAAAAAATTTTTATAAAAGATGGTGGTTTTAATGTTTATCACTTTATAAAAGTATTATTCATTGTAATAGTGTTGTTTTTTTTAATCTATATTTTTTTTTAACTTATTCTTTAATATTTAGTTTATTAAAGATTAAATTTTATTATTTATTACAATTTATCACAGTTTTGACAGATTAATCTAGTTGAATCAATTTTTTTGTATATTTTTTTAATTAATATTTTTTTTAAGTTTTATCCTTTAACATCTTTAACATTAGGTTGATTAAAAATTAGATTTTGTCATTTATTTCAGTTTATTTTCTATAAGGTTATCCTGATCTCATAACCCGAGTTATGGGTTGTGCAAGTTAACTCGGGTAAACTCAAATTGTTTTATTATGTATTGTTTTATATTGATTTTTTTTTTATTTTATCATTCAACAATGAGTTTATTAAGAAATGAACATCATAATTTGTTCCATTTGCTTTCTTTAAGGTTATCTTAGTCTCATAATTCAAGTCGTGGGTGTGGTAGATTAGCTTAGGTTGACTCAGATCATTTTTTTATTTATTTTCTATTAGGTTATCTTAATCTTATGACTTGAATTATGAGTTTCATGAGTTAATCCGAGTTATTTTTTTTTTAATTTTTTTTTCAATTTCATTCTTCAATTGAGAATTAGACTTTATAATTTATTTTAATTTACTCTCTATGAAGTTATCCTAGTCTTATAATTCAAGTTATGAACATGATAGGTTAACTCGAGCTAACTTTGATTGCTTCTTTTTTTCTTTTAATTGTCATTTTCAATTTCATCATTTCATTTTAGGTTGATTGAAAATTATGCTTTTATAATTTATTTTGATTTGATTTTTATAGGGTTATCATGGTCTCATGACCTCGAGTTACAGATTTGAAATGTTAACTCATGTTGATACAATATGTTGTCATTTTAATATTAAAAAAAAATATCATCTTTAATTTTTATGAGTTAAATTATGTTTGTACCAGTTATTTAAATTGTCTTTGAGCTTGTCAAGTTGACCAAATCATATTAAGTCAGCTCCCACACTATTTATTTATTTTTTATTGAAAAAAAAATTAACTATACCTAAATATATTTTTTTAAATTAAAAAAAAATTAATTTCACCCACTGGTCAGTGATCCAGTTCCATCCATGTCTTTTTTACGTAGCAATGGAAATTGAGATGTCCTTAATCGGAGGTTACATCGATCACTTTCTTCTCTCGCGTAGCTTCATGATAATCTTTAGATTTTCATACTCATCTCTATTGAAGATCTATTAATTTTTTTAGATTAGGATATGAAAAACAAAATAAGTGTAAAATAATAATATATATATATATTCCATGTTCATTAAAATAAATATAAAGACTAGACTTCATTAGAAAAAAATAGAGAAAAAAGAGATTGATTGTCTAAGTTTTTTCTAAAGCAGACTGATCTCCAAAGAATCGAGTTCATAAACTAAATTTCAACAATATTTCATAATACAAATAATAAAATCTAAAATATAAAAAATATAAATCTAAATAACAAAAATCAGGTATAGAGATTAATGGAGTTGGAGGTTATTATATGTGCCTCCACCATCAAAGAAATCTGTGAAAAAAATAGTTAGAAAAAATCGAGGTCCCACCGAGATTTGAACTCGGGTTACTGGATTCAGAGTCCAATGTCCTCACCACTAGACCATGGGACCAATGGTTATGTGTTCTCCCTCAAAATATAGTTTCCAAATGCTGTTCTGTCTTCAAAACCTCTGCCATTTCTGTCACTCAGTGTGTCACTCAAACACCCAAAAACCCTGATGAGAAGAATAACCCTTTTGAGACCTCCTCCTTCCCTTCTCCCCGCAAGAACCCTTCACTCTTTTACAACTCTCCTACCCTACAACAATGGCGGGTCTTCATCAAAACATCCAAAAAAGGGACCTACGCTGACTTTCAATTCAAATTCTAGGTGGGTATTCACAGACAGCAACTATCTCCCTCCACCTGAATGGATAGAGCCCTTTAATGACCTCTCTGATATCGCCTCAAAAACCCCTCAAGACCTTAAACCCTCTCCTTGGGTTCACCAAATTATGAGTCTTTTGTTAGATGGCTCGGTGGACATGGAATCAAGATTGGATCTTTTTTGCAACAAGTTCTTGATCAAGTTATCGCCAAATTTTGTGTCTTTTGTTTTGAAATCTATGGAACTTCAAAAAAGACCTGGTCTTGCTTTAAAGTTCTTTACTTGGGCCGGTAAGCAAAAGAAATATACTCATAATCTTCAATGTTATGTTTCTTTGATTGATGTTTTATCTATAAATGGTGATTTAGATAATGTAAAGTCAGTTTTTTTTAAGTTTAGAGGAATGGGGTTTTTGATGAATGTTTCTGCTGCGAATTCTTTGATTAAGAGCTTCGGTAGTTTAGGGATGGTAGAGGAGTTGTTGTGGGTGTGGCGTGGAATGAAGGAAAATGGGGTTGAACCAAGTTTATTTACCTATAATTTTTTGCTTAATGGTTTGGTTAATTCAGTGTTTATTGAATCCGCTGAGCGTGTTCTTGAGGTCATGGAGAACGGAAAAATTGGACCTGATGTTGTTACCTATAATACTTTGATTAAAGGCTATTGTCAGGTCGGGAAGACCCAAAAAGCATTTGAGAAGTTTAGAGATATGGAGTTGAGAAATGTGGCACCAGATAAGATTACGTATATGACTTTGATTCAGGCGTGTTATGCGGAGGGGGATTTTGATTTGTGTTTAAGTTTATATCATGAAATGGATGAGAATGGATTGGAAATTCCGCCTCATGCTTATAGTCTAGTTATTGGGGGGCTTTGTAAGGAGGGGAAATGTGTGGAAGGATATGCTGTTTTCGAGAAGATGATTCAGAAAGGATGTAAAGTGAACGTGGCAATATATACAGCCTTGATTGACTCAAATGCAAAATGCGGTAACATGGGAGAGGCAATGTTGCTTTTTGAAAGGATGAAAAAGGAAGGACTTGAACCAGATGTGGTTACTTATGGGGTCGTTGTTAATTGTATGTGTAAGAGTGGGAGGTTGGATGAGGCTATGGAGTATTTGGAGTTTTGTAGAGTTAATGGAGTGGCAGTTAATGCCATGTTATATTCTAGTCTTATTGATGGCCTTGGCAAGGCTGGGAGGGTGCACGAAGCTGAAAAACTTTTTGAAGAGATGGTCAAGAAAGGATGCCCACCAGATTCATATTGCTATAATGCTCTTATTGATGCCCTTGCCAAATGTGGCAAGATCGATGAAGCATTAGCATTCTTTAAGAGAATGGAGGATGAAGGGTGCGATCAGACTGTATATACATACACCATAATGATAAATGGATTGTTCAGAGAGCATAAAAATGAAGAGGCATTGAAGATGTGGGATATGATGATAGATAAGGGTATCACGCCAACTGCAGCTGCTTTTAGGGCTCTATCTATTGGTCTCTGTTTATCAGGCAAGGTAGCCAGAGCTTGTAAACTTTTGGATGAACTAGCACCAATGGGTGTCATTCCCGAGACAGCTTTCGAGGATATGCTCAATGTGTTGTGCAAAGCAGGCCGTATAAAAGAGGCCTGTAAGTTGGCTGATGGCTTTGTTGACAGGGGCCGGGAAATTCCAGGGAGAGTTCGCACTGTTTTAATCAATGCTTTGAGGAAAGCTGGCAATGCAGATTTGGCTTTGAAGTTGATGCATAGCAAGATTGGGATTGGGTATGATAGAATGGGTAGTGTTAAGAGGCGAGTGAAATTTCGGATTCTTGTTGAAAGTTAATTCGTCTGCCTTATTTTTGCTTCTATACCTCAGGGCAGTTCGCTTTTGACCATTAATTGGAGGATAGCGTACCTGCAATGACTCTGCAGTTCATTCCTGTACATAATGCTATTCACTTTATGAAGGAGCTTTGCCACCAGATCTTCTGTCCAAGTGACATCTTTTGGATAGCATGTTCAAGATGCAAATGAACAGCTCTCATTCTTTGGAGTGGAAGGATTGATGCCCAGCCAAAAAGAAACAAGGGAAATAATGAAGTTTTTACACTGCCGTCCTTAAAACTCAGCCCTACAATTGTCTTCTTTGCATCCAAGCGATCCTTACTCTGAACTGACAATAATTCAAAGACCAATAACCCTCCTTATGTCAAGTTACCATTCAGTTTAATTTTGGCCCCATGGATGTTTCATGCCCTCCTCACTTCTGCTGGTACTATAACTCACCATGCCTTGCTGGCACTCTTTAAAGCCATGGCCTTCTTCTCTATGTTCTCCAACTGTCAAGCTTTATGTAATGTCATTAACACACTTCCATCTACAATATAGTATCCCAGTGTGATTCCTTGATATCTCTTCCAAGTAGCGGAGAAATCTTTTATTTTCTTTTCCTTTTTTATTTTTTTGCTGCTCCTAAGTTTTCTCAATTTGGATATTTTTAGGCGGTTAAATCCAATAAATTAAATGGATTTCATTTATTTTAATTTGAAAAAAATCAAAATAGTTTTGGAATCAATTTAACTGTAAGCTGGCAGAAATATAATTGAGCTGGAAAGTCAATCCTTTCTCCATAAAATTTGACAGATAAATGTGAATTTTATGTGCAAAACAGATTCCTCATTACAGAAACATGCCCAGTGTAGCATTGGGTCAAGCTCAAACTTCATAGTGATAGGAGCATTTCTCTCTATCAAAGACAGATCCATACAGAGATATGTCTTCTTGTTTTTTGCTTGGGTATCCATGTAAAATTCTGAAATTAGATACACGACATTGTTCGCCCTATTTGGCTCCATGTTACATCCCAAAATATAATGACTGTTTGTCCTTGAGCTTAATGCTCCATGCTCTATGCTTCAATACCATTAGTTGTTGTTATTCCCCTTTGTTTGTCAGCTTATGAGTCTTTTCACCGATAAGCATTATCTCACTGCATTCTTGGCCATAATAATCAAGTGTCTGAAATTTTGCTATATTTTTTGACCTTGTGGCTGTGCTGCAGATATTTTTGCTATGACCCAGCATGTTAGTGGCAAAAGCCACGAGCTCAAAACAATTGGCCTTGGGGACCATATCCAAGTGGATTTCATTATAGTTCCGCTGAGCAACGTTTTAAAGGAGTTAATGTTGGAATCTAGACAATATTGTTATTCTTTTCATGTTAGCAAGTGTTGGTTTTTTAGCCTGATTCATTCCAGTGATTGGTAACAATACTGCAACTGCGCCAGCCATTCAAATGCACTTAAGTAATAGCTTGATGCCATGCATATAAAGCTAATATACACAAGCATCAGTAAAGATCCTGGTGTGCTTTTCTTGCTGATACCTAGACTCACTATTCACACTTAGGGCTTTCTGGCAACTAGTTTGCAAGTCTCAATATGATTGAATATAAACTATTATGGGGGCTTCTTTTCTGTGATCTTGCTTTCATGATAATCCATTCCCTTGCACTGGGGTGGGGGGCGGGAAATTTGAGATTCTGGCAACATTTATTCATAGTTGCTGAAAGATTGATGACTGATCGAGTAGCTTTGCCAGCCCCTTTAATACCAAGATTAGTTATTTACTTTGAAGTGGTCCCCCTCAACAAGTACTCGATATGTTTTGAGCAAGGTTAATAATTTTGTTTTGTCTGAAATGTCAAGTATTATCTTTTTTCAATTAAAAAAAA
>Ga0325414_1008218_pt1 | contig 11060 bp, 4 predicted proteins | sample PopdelMetagenome_8_FD_206183 | JGI IMG/M metagenome (GOLD analysis project Ga0325414, IMG submission 206183) | Populus deltoides microbial communities from Bellville, Georgia, United States - Leaf-PdKOR-R3 | ecosystem: Host-associated > Plants > Phyllosphere > Phylloplane/Leaf | place: USA...
TATATTTAAAACCCCATGATCTCTATGAGAGCTTGGATGACGTCCCCCAAAATTGGAATTATTTTTGAAGTTTTTCCTCAAATTGTATTGAAATATGTAAAGGATTTGCTTTCGGCACCTAGAAATATATTTTCTACATGGTCTCGTCTCTTTCATCCTTTTCTTTTCTTTTAACACACAGAATTTTAGGTGGACCCTGTAGACTCTAGACGTGCTCTGCTACCGTGTGTGTACTTCCATAGCCATCAATGGAACAACAATTTTGTCTTCTCTTGATAAATGAAGGAATAATCACAATGCCACGAACGCAAACCAAAGTTGTGTTGTCAATTGTGAGAAATATTTGATAAATTGAGAGGATAAATACAAAATAAAAGGCAGAGAATTAAAGGAGCTCAGGATCCAAGAAGAAAAAGCACTTTCAGGCTTTGCGACCTTTTTTATTCTTTATTTTTAAACAGAAACGGCATGTGCGCAAGAGACTTGCGGTCCAATCTTATTTTTCAAAAAAAAAATTTAAAATTTAAAATTAATATGTTTTTAATTTTTTTAAGATACTAATATAAGAAATTAACTATTTTAAAAAATAAGTTGTACCAGCATTCCAAAGCCTCAGTCTGAAAGGAAACACGCGTGCGCCTTGCACCCTGAGGCGCGGCAGGGAGTATCTATCGATCTAACAGATTGACAGCATGGAAAGTCCTCTGCTACGAGCTTAGAATCTGTTGCACGTCTCATGTGATTGTTTCTTGGCACTTGTGGAGTCGTCTATATTAGATTAGGTTGGTAAGTTTTGTTTACCTATTGACTTGGTCGGTCGGTGCTGGGCATAGCTTTATGGAGGGGCATGGCTGTGTTTTCTTTTTCTTTTCTTTTTAAAAAATAAATAAAATCAAAGAGTTTCAAGATACTATATGCTATTAATTTCAGAGAGATAAAGGGGGAGAAAAGAAGTATTGCATGGTTATTAATTTCATTTTGCATTACAGGATGCAAATCTAATTACAGTGATCCAGCCCTACCTTATCTTGTGAAAATGCTATTTTCTTTTAAATGATTATTTCAAGATTTTTTTTTTCAATAGCAAGATACCTAAAAAAAAAAATTTAACACATAAAAAAAACATAATGATTGGATTTTTTTTGTTCATTTATTTATTAAAAGAACAAGAATTTTTAATTAATTAATGTATCCGATGTTAATATGAGAGCAGTCTTCACATTTATAAACCTGAAACTCCATTCGTGCATTGAAATTAATTTTTCAAAAATTACTCATTTTTTTTATTTTTTATCATACAGGAAATGAAAACAAACTTATATGTTGTGGTCGGATTTCTAGTGAATAATATACTTCCCATTGTATAGATGATGCTCAGAAGGCACACCACCTTTACAAGGTAGCATTGCACTTAACGAGAATGCGTCGAGAAATGGTGCATGTGCCTTAGGTGTCAGCAAAAAAATCAAAAGAAAAAAAAAGTTTCTTAATTGTGAAAAGACCTTACGACTTGTGGTCATCAGAGGCGCTGTCAGAAAAACCAGCAACGCTTTTGTCTGTATTATTCATTAATGACCTTCTCTTCGTTATCTAAACAAATTAAAACATAAAAAAGATAATAACATTATCATAATATCCTATTTTTTTAAAAAAATTCAGCTACACCTCTCTTATACGAGAGACTACCAGAATTTTATTACATATAAATATGCATCAATAAATAAATCCATAAACCAGTTGATTTTATTTGTGATTTATATATTTTTTTTAAATCGTAAAATTTTATTGTCTCTTATGATTTTCTCATTATATGCTCTACATGCATCCCAATAAATTAAGTGACCCGCATTTTGAAACTAACCACAATTTTTATTAAACCATGTTATCTAACATAAAACTAACCAATATTCATCCATTTTCACCTTTTCTTACACATTCATGCTCAAACCTAATTGTTTAAATTTAAAAGTAACTTAACTATTGGAAAAGGCAGTAAACAAAATCTATTGTGATGGAATGATAACGAAAAAAAAAAACAGTAAACAAATATGTTTTAATAGCTAAAAAAGAAAAAAAATACTCCACAACTATTGCTGTAATTCATAAGATTTTAGGATAAAAATAAGTTCAAACCATCCTATTCCAACAAAGATTTTAAAAATTAGGTGAATACAGATTCTACTTAATTAGTTAAATAAGTATGGTAAATACAAATCATTATTTTATTCAAGAATCATTTTTTTTAATCTCAACAGTCAAATCTTTTTTCTTATTTTAAGACCACAACTTGAAATTTTTCTTTGGATGAGAATAATCAAATAAATTGTTTACAAAATGTGGCTATTCTTATAATTTAGGTTTTCATAATCACAATTGAAATTAGAAATTGATTTCGAATATGAAATTAGCAGAAGGATACATCACTTAAAATTAAAAACATCTTAATCAAAAAATGGCAAGACTTACCTGGCGTGGAGGATGAAGACTTGTATAATGTAGAGGATGGAAAGAGATGGAAAAAGAATGAGAGGGAAGATAGATAGAAGAAGTTGATAGAGAGAGAAGAGAGGAAGATGACACACACACAGAGAGATTCACATGGAGAAGAGAGAAGAAGAAAATGTTATTGAAAGATGAAATTAAGGATTCTGGTATTTTAATTAAGATTTTTATCGAAAAATAATTAAATATTTATAAATTTTTAAACTATGTTGGTAATTAAAACTTAAAATTTTCAATTAAACCCGACATTTTCCAAACCCCCCTAAATTCTCCAATGAAATTTCATTTCGTCAGTAATTTTATCTGTAATTTTCAGTATCAAATTCATGTAATTTTTCCAACTCTTTAGAAGTTTCTAGGGGACTAAGTTCATCTGTAACTCTATTTGTAATTGTTACTGGCAAACAGTTGTAATCTTTTTCCAACTCTTTGGAACTTTCTGAGGAGCTTATTATGTTGATAATTCCATTTGTATTTTATAGGCCATCAGTAATTCTATCGATATAAAACAATTTTTTTCCAAGTGTTCTTGTTTTCTCTATCTATCTAACCTGTAAATACAGTAAACTCACAACACAATAACATAATTTTTGTTCAATAACATAATAATATAATCACAACGATAAATATTTCATCGGTGTTAATAATAGTTCATTGTAAATGAACAACAAAAAAGATTACAATTTCATTGCACATGGATGTTTTACAATTAGAATTAGTTTGAAATCGATTTAATCAGGATTGTTTTCTTCTTCTTCTTCTTCTTCTTCTTCTTCTTCTTCAATTTCATTATTGTCATGTTTATATAATTTTCTTTATTGAATTGAAGCTCATCTCTATCATCATCTTCATTGACATATATATGTCCACTAGCAAGTTTCAAATAATCAATTTACATTTTTATAACTTGACAGTCAGAGATGCATTTGTAGTTCTACATCAACCCCTAATTGACCTTAAAATCAATAGCTTAATATCTTTGGTATCCAATGTTTTGCAGTTCATTTTATATTCACCTAATGATGTGGACTTAATTATGGATGCAATAATCCAATAATACCTATAGATCATGCTTTGATCTAATTAAGGATTCTTCAATCCATTTAATCCTCTCAACATTTATGGATAATTTATTGACTTTAACAATTATGTTCATTCTTTAAAAAAAAAAAAAAACTCTCTATCTCAATTTCAGCTTTTAGCAGACATATTTATAATTTTTTAAGATCATCAATATCTCTACCAAAATTCCACCAGGGTTTCCCCTTAAATGGATCATTCATAAGTTTTCTCAACTTATAAACAACACATACAACTCTATATATATTCGATTCAATATTCCTGGATCTTATTCCAACATGGCTCCATGGCAACCAGATGACTACCTTGTTAACGTTCAACCATAATCAATCTTCTAACAAATCATACAATTCCACATTAAATGGTAAAATTAACAAATAAGACAATTAAGATTATAATTATAAATAATAACTAAATAATTCACTTAAAGTTTGTATACACCTATAAATAACATTATTTATTATATATGCTATAACATACTATCTCATCCGACAATTATATATGCATGGACATTACTTTCATCTATAAAAGACAATCTATTATTGAACACCTGCTTTATCTAATCTAAAATCAAGTAATCAATATCATGAATGTTTGAATATCATTACAAGCATTAAACCATGTATAATATATTAACCAAAGCTTCTTTATTCTCATTCTTATATAGCATATCTCTTTAATTCAACAATTTAATCATTTTAGCTCACATCATTGAAGTTCACTTAATCTTAGTCATCCCACATGAATGCTTATAACTCCAACTAACCCACCCACTTGCTTACCAATTAATTCGGTTATCCCTTATAGATGCCATAACTCCGGCTAAACCACTTGGTTGCCAATTAATTCGACTACCCCTCATGGATGCCATAACTCTAGCTAACTCTTTTGATTGTTAATTAATCCATTTATCAAATTTGCATTATTATTCCTTCTTTTATCTCTTTTTTACATCACATCCACAATACACAACAATTTAAAAATAAAATTCTTAATTTTAAATAAGATGTAGAGCACCTATATGTTGTTTGAGCTTTAATCATGATTCCTTAATGTCTTCCTAATACCACAACCTCTCCAATAAAGATGGATGTTTAAACCTTTCCTTTGCAAGCCAATGTTTCAAATTTCTCCTTCCTCCTCCAAGCTTATCTCTCCTTTTATTCTCTAGTAATCTCTCTTTATCTTTATCTTTTCCTTTCTCCCTAATTTTTCAACCTTCATGTACGTCTCTTCTCCCTCTAATCTTTCTTTTTCACCTCTTCACACCATCTCTCATGAGAGAAAAAGAAGAAATTAAGAAGAAAAGAAAGAAGATAAAAACTCTTAGTTTCTCTCCCTTCCTTCACAGCTGCAAGTCAATTTTAAAGGGGAAGGAAAGAGTTTTTGGTTCAATTCCAATTTTACCCTTACTTATTATTTATATGTTATTTTACTCGTACTCCAATACTATCATAAGGCCTTTCTGTACTTGGATTGAGCTACAAGTGTAACCTAAAGTATAATGTCGTGTCAGGATATTACTCGTAAAATCTCAGTTGGATCCAACAGTCAGATTGAGAGTTATGTCTGATAGTGTAAAACTTGTCGGCATGTAATTTTTGCGCCAAAATCCAAATTTATATATTATTTTACCTAGTCAAATCATCAATATTTGTAAACTAATTCATTCTGGACTTACATCCATATTATAATAAATTTATTCCTCAAATTTCATCCTTTTTCGGGTTAAAACTGCGTGATTATATACAGGCTTATACCGGTGGTCAGAGTCGTTTGCATGTAAAACCTTACATTAATTTGTTAAAGATTCTAAATGACTTTTCTAAATGTTTTCACTCACATTTATAAAACAATATTCATATTTAAAAATTAAATAACACATAATTACATGCATGTCTGTATTTGATTATTGTTAAGTATCTTCTCCTTAATGTATTTTTTGTTAAAGGTTATCCAGGATGAGAAAGTATTGGCAAATCCCCACTTGAAGACACTTCCCTACCATCATCATATCTTGGAATGCGGTTGATTTTTGTTCTCAAGTGAGGCTTAAAATAGTACGAGCTAAATGTTGAGATCTCTTCAACAATATAAGCCTCGCATATCAAAGCCTTAACATGCGTCTTGTTTATAACTTTTTTTCTTAAGGTTGAACAAGTATTTGCATGGAATTAAATGAATATTTTAAATTAAAAAAACAATTGAAATTTAATTAAGATGCATGTGTAATCCTTAACCTCTCGAATGAATACATTCATCTATAATTGACAATGCCTTCAACTTTTACCTCAAATAGTAAATATATGGGTAGATGCTCTATTGAGCCAAAAAAAGAAGGGAAATATCATCAAAAGTTTGTAGATTGTCTGGACGATATTTGTTTAAAGCTTCTCCATGTGTTAGGTATGCAACTTGTTAGGGCATATATCTTTAAAAAAGTGACTGATTTTCATGAGTGCATTCCATATCTCATTTGACAATAAATCCCGGTAAGCAAGTTGAATGAGTATTTATATAAACACATGACAATCATGACTTTTCATTCCATATAATATGTCATCCTATGAATTCACCAACCTAGATATGTTCAAAGTATATCCATTAGAAAAATATAGACTCTTAAGCTATTGGTAGATAAATAAATGAGCATTATTGTTTATGAAGAAGTTGGCTTTAGGCTTTACAACCCATTACTCATCATAAACCAACTTCAATTTTTACGGTGACTAAACAAAGGTATATTCATTCTAGCTTTCATGTTGTCCTTTGTCTTTCATTTCACGTCCATCATCGTGTTAAAAATATTTTCAAACGCATTCTTTTTTTATATGCATGACATCCAGATTATGGTGAATGAAATTAGTCTTCTAATAAGAAAGCTCCTAAAAAATACTTTGTTTTACCCAATTACATGTCACACCAAAACCAGAAAACTTTTACTTACCAGATTAAAAACAAAAAATAGCGTCCTTGTTCTATGAGACCATATCATACAAATCTTCATTTAACAGTATCGGCGGAGCAACATTCCTTTTAACTTTACCTACAAAGAAGTCTTTTATGCTCTTACTGTACTTGTGGTTAATTGGCAAGAACCTCCAGTGACAATAGAAAAAAGATGGTTTATTATTATTTATTAAGGTGAAGGCCTTATTATTTTCTATACAGTATAGATATGCTAATTTTTCATATGTGTTCCAACTAGAAACTATCTCAAACACAGGAAAATCATTGATAGTCCACATTAAAGTTGCCTTCATCTAGAAAATCTATTTCCTCGAGACATCATACATCAAAGTCTCGAATGGCAACAACTGATTCAATTGATCAATCAACGGTCAAAGAAAACATCTATATTCCTACCTAGACTATTAGGACCAGATATGACCATAGATAAGAACATGAACTCTAGCCTCATACACATCTCTATGACAAGTTATAAACCGTGAGTATTATCAGCTAACAAGAAAATGGTGCAGAAAATAACCTGAGTGTATTGAATCTTTTTATATATAACCCAACTCATACGTTTCATGCTTCCATTAAAAACTAAGGATGTGCCTTATTAAACTATTTATAGGTTTTATCATCAGAATGGTGTACCATGACTCCATCCACTACATCATGTGAATGATGCCAAGTCAGGTGCTCAATAGTCTTTGAAGACATGGATAACCTTTATAGTTTAGGAGTGATTGAGAAATATCTTTTTTTTTCTATGTGCGACAAAAGTCTTTTCCGTACCAGTTTTAGGTTTATACCGAGCATGCCTATAGGTTTTGCAGCCAGTCAAATCTGCATTTTCAAAGTAGTACAACATGCAAAAGTTTAGACACGTGTTAATTTTCTAGTATCCTAGACCACGAGATTTCATTATGGATTAAACAATATAGAAGTTCTTTTTTAGCCTATTTTTGTTCAGGTAAAATGCTTTTCGTCAATTCAACAACTTTATCGTAACTAACATCACTTAGCTTATGATTTGACTTGATGGTGGGTATCTATGCGATGATTGATAATTTACTGTTATTTGTGAACTCATCCCAAAATAGTTCGTTATAATCTTTTAAAAGATAAAAAAAACCTAGTTGTTTATACATTTAATTCTTTATCTACAATTGAACAGTTACCTGCATAACACTGATTCATTCTCATTGTATCCATAACTATATAATTTTTTACAAATTATACTTTCATACAACAAATTCTTATAGGAAAAAGTTATAAAACAAGTAAAAACACAAACAAACTACATATATTACATAAAAATGCCAAAAAAAATTAACATATTAAAAATGAGTTACAACAAAAAAGATGTAGTTTTGCTTACTTATGAGGCAAATCTAAAAAAAAATAAACAAAAATAAGGATACTAACAGTTTGAGTGTTGGAGTGGCTGAATTTATGATGATGAAAGCTTGATTTGTGATAAAATAAGGGGGTGTTGTGTTGTTTTCAATAGAATATAAAGAATGAAGAAGAATAAATTGGTGAGGGGTAGGAGGGGGTCGTCTATAGGTTATAACTTAAATATTATCAATGAATTCACTGATGGGTATTAGTGACAAATATATTTCATCGGTAATTTTATCTGTAATAATTACACTTTATTTTTTTTTCATTCCTTGATTTTCAACTGCAATGCCCTTGGTTTTCACCAACAAAAATTTTCTATATGTGAATACCGAGGGAAATAACGTTGGTAAATGTTACTGTAATATATAGACGATATTGTTTCCATCGGTATTTTTGTTTGTATTTGATAATTTTCTGATAATGAATTATAATTATGACTATCAAAATATATTTATTTATTATACCATAATAATTTAACTTATCACTTAATGGTGTAAGGAGTTATTCCATAATTTTATTAACTAGTTATTAATAATACAATACAATTACAACTCAAAAGGTACATTGTTACATTATATATATTATTTACTTTGTAAGAAGTAAATAATTATAAATTGGTAATAAATTTATTTATTACACTCTAAGAAATCATCTTATCATTTTGTAATTTAGTTAATTGCTATGTAATTATGATTGATGTTACATTGTAAAAAAACAATTAAATATAATTGCAACAAATAAAAAAGATTCTTTTTGTTACCAATGATAATATATATATATATATATATATTGAAGTTGTAAATATTTTTTTTCTAATTAGTGGTTACAAATTAAAATGTGTTTGTACTTGATGCATCATAAATTTTATACTAAAGTAACCAAAGCATGCACTATCAAGTTATAAGTATGTTATCATGTAAAAAACAGTATCCCGTACGCATGCAAGACAATTTACTAATTGATTACAGTCCAACTAACCTCCTCACATGCCTATTGTTGTTTGATTAGTTACATTTTTCGGATTATCTCCCAACCTCCCATTCATGCTCTTATTCACATTCCAAGATACGGCGTCATTCCGTTACATGAAAATTTATTTTTTTATTTAAAATTATTATTTTTCTATATTTTATATTTGATGTATTAATATTAAAAATATTTTTTAATAAATAAAAAAATATTATTTTAATATATTAAACAAAAACATTTTAGAAAACAGTTGTAATCACTGACACAATTATCATAATCATTTTGCACAATTCTAGGTGGTGTAGCTCAATTAGTCAAGTTCTGGTTTTGTTTTTTAGAGGTTATCAGTTCGAGTCTTACAAACCTCAGGGTCACTGGAGGTTTATATGATCATTAATTTTAGGGCCCGTAGAAATAATTAATGTACGCATAAACTGACCCGAACACCATATTAATAAAAAAAACTAAAAAAATCATTTTTTTCTCACCGCTTCACAAAGTTGATTAGTTTTTTTCTCACCGCTTCACAAAGTTACAATGAATCATCTAAGTTTGCTTTTTCAGGCAAGTTGGTTTTTTCTTTTTTCTTTTTTTATAATGAATACAAAAACCTTGTCATTTTAATTTTTTATTTAATATTAAATAATTAACTTATTATCTGATCTAGTGAATTAATAATTAAAATAATCCAAAAACATCAAAAATAATTAATTTAAAATAATTTTTTTAAAAAGACACTGCTTAACCATAATACCAAACACCCCTTAAATTATCTGATCCACCTTTAGAAGACACATGGAAAACGAGTTGTATTAGGCATTTTTTATGTCGTAGATTAACAGACAAACATGACAATTATAACAAAACACATGTTAAATTACGAGATTTAATTTTTAATAAATCTAATATTAAAAAATAAAATTAAAAAAAATTTCAATTAAAAAAAATTAAAAAATAGCTCAGTTAATGTCATTTAACCTCCCAAATCTGCAAGATAAGTTATGAGATAAATATAACTCAATTCTCAATCAATCAAGTGTTGAAAGATAAAATTGAAAAAAAAATTCGAATAAAAATAACATAAAATATGACTCGAGTGAACTTGGGTTAATCAGCTAAACCTGTGACCTGAGTTATATGAAAGTGAAAACCTCATAGAAAGCAAACCGAAATAAGTCACTAAGTTTAATTCTTAATCAAATCAATATTGAATGATAAATTTGAGAAATAAATTAATAAGAAAAAAAACTCAAGTCAATTCATTAAAAGTTCATATAATGAGATTATAATAATTTTATAAAAAATATATTAAAACTCAATCTAAAATAAAATTAATATGGAAGGATATAATTAAAATTAATAAAAAAACAAAAAAAAACTTAAAAAATATTATTCAAGTAAATAATATTTTTTGATGAGTGGTACATTAAAATTCTCTCTTAGTGGAAACAGCGTATTCTGATAAAATGGATTTCCAAATATCTTAAAAAATCCCATGATTCCCGCTTTCCTAAGCCGTATGCATATGTCGTCCATTGGTACACCTTTCTAGTTTTCGTGTTTTCCTTTTTTTTTTTTAAATAACATTGTTTTAAAATCTGACATGATTTATACGGTTGTGAACTCAAGTTATTCTATTAGTTGGGTTTTAATAATAAAAAAATAAATTAATTATTCAATTTCAAATTTAAATTAACTTTCAGCTAAGTCAACTCATAAAAAACTTAATCAAAACCCATTAATTTATCTTTTATTTTGTTATAAAATAAAATATTAAATTTACTCGAGTAAACCCACTTAACCTCTAATCTAAAAATTATTTCAAATCAATCTTGAGTTAGATATAAAAATTAAGATAAATAGATCAAATTAGTTTTATTAGAGAATAATTATTGTTAAATTATCATTTATCAAATAAATTATAATTGATGAATTATTTTCATGATAAAAAAATATTTTTTTTATATCTAATAATTTATCTTTATTTATATTAGAACGTCACATATTGTAAAAAAAAAAAAATATAAATTGCTTGTGAATAAAACCTAATTTCATGAACTTAATTTGAAGTGACAGGAAGTACTATGGCTTACAAGGAAAGATATGTAGTCTTAATCACATCAATGAAAGTAAATGTGCACAAACTCATC
>Ga0325414_1008220_pt1 | contig 11060 bp, 10 predicted proteins | sample PopdelMetagenome_8_FD_206183 | JGI IMG/M metagenome (GOLD analysis project Ga0325414, IMG submission 206183) | Populus deltoides microbial communities from Bellville, Georgia, United States - Leaf-PdKOR-R3 | ecosystem: Host-associated > Plants > Phyllosphere > Phylloplane/Leaf | place: USA...
AGTGAGGGAATAATATTTAATATACATTTTAGATATTTATAATATTAATAGTTTGCAAGATGATTTATCTTGATATACATATACATATACATACTAAACATATTATCATAACGTAGTGGAATACATGTCAGAGATCAGATGACACCCGAAGGTAACCAGATGACTCTCAAAAGTGACCAGATGACACCCGAAGGTAACCAGATGACTCTCAAAAGTGACCAGATGACACCCGAAGGTGACCACTGTGGAATGATCAGTCGCCACAGGCTGATGCCTCTCTCACCAGCTAGGTATACAAAATACTATGTGCACATAGGCTAACTACTCTCCGTTAGCATGGAGTTATTGACAGGTCCCATATCAAGGCATAATAGATATTCACAGAATCATCAAAGAAACATATATCATATCAAATAGAATTTAGTTCGACAGATTGCGAGTGCAAATTCAAGAATAAATAAGTACTCAGAAAATAGAGCAATATATATAAATATTCAAGAAATTTACTGGTTGTACTCATTGTATAATCAACATACATATTTATTTATATTATATGCATATTGAAGATTATCTCACTCACCTGGAAGAATATAGAGTAAAAGGAATATCAGATGAAAGATCCGAAAAACTTATTGAGGATCGTTAGAGGAACCTACAATAAATATATGAAATATACTCAAAAGCAACTCAAAACAACACAAATAAAAGATTCCAATGCATAAAAGAAAACTAGGTTTAGTCTCCTAGGTTTAGGGACTAAAATGACAATTATCCAAAACAGGGACCAAAATGTAATTTTACCAAAACTGGACCAAACTGTAAATACATAACCATACTGAAATTTCACCCAAAACAGGGACCAAAACGTAATTTTACCAAAACTGGACCAAACTGTAAATACATAACCATACTGAAATTTCACCCATAAACTATCCTCAATCCTGTCTAGAACGAACCAGGGACCTAACTGTAATTTTTATAAAGTTTAGGGACTAAAATGTAAATTCTCAAAATTGAGGGACCAAACTAAAAATATTCCAAATCAATTATCAAACTGAGATTCATCATCATTAACCTCATAATAACACTGTCCAGAATCTCAAAATACATTTAGGGGTCAAATTGTAATTTTTCCAAAGTTTAGGGACTAAACTGAAATTTTCATAAATCAAGGACCAAAATAAAATTTGGTCATCTTCAACATCAAGACCATTTTGTCCAAATTTTCCAGCAAGGTTAAAATGAATTTCTTAACCCATAAAAATTAATTTAAACAAATCAACTCATAAATCCTTATTTCTTACAACATATTAATTAATCACCTAACATTAAACCCTTAATAATCATAAATCAATCTTAACAACATAAACTTCTAATCCTTATAAACCCTAACCTCTCTGTGAACACCCAAAAGAATATATATATATATATATATATATATATATAATGACGCAATTTTTGCTGCCGATTTCTTGATCGGCAGCGATGCAGTTTTCGCTGTCAATTTCTGCATCGGCAACGACACAGTTTTGCTGTCGATTTCTTGATTGCAGGGACGCAGTTCTCGCTGCTGATTTTTGCATCAGCAGCAACGCGGTTTTTGTTTTAAAATAATAATAATAATAATTAACTTAAGGAGCTGGAGGGAGGGGTGAAACCGGTTTTAGATAGACCAAAACAAGGATAAGAACATATCTAAACCAACCCCCAAACAACCCACCTCATTTGATAGGAAGTATAAATACAAGGAGGAGAGAGAGAGGATGACCCATCTTCTTCCCAAAATAGCAGCTGCATGTCGTTCTTCCCTTCCTCTTTCACAACAGAACCTAAACCAAACTAGTAGAGAGTGCTTTGTGAACGTGTGAGGGAAAGATGAGACCTTGAGAGAAGATTTGGACAGCTGCCTAGAGGGAAAGGAAAAGGAGGGCTGGAAAACGTGAGAGGAAAAAAAAGGAGGAGAACCAGCAGGAGAAGAGAAAGAATAGTGTCAAACTTTCCTCAAACTTAGTTCGGTATGGGTCATGAAACTCCCTTCATTTTCTCCTTGAGACCAGAAATGGAAATGAAGAAGAAAACCCTAAGAAAATTGACCTAAGACCTAAGCTAATTGTGAAGGATTATGTGCTGAAATTGATCGGTTCAATGTGTGTGTTCTGCTGGAATTTATTGAAAGATTATATGTTGTAATTGATGATTTTTAATGTGTGCTCTGCTGCAATTTTGTTAAAGAATTATGTGCTGAAATTGATGGGTTCAATGTGTGTGTTCTGCTGGAATTTATTGAAAGATTATATGTTATAATTGATGATTTTCAATGTGTGTTCTGCTACGATTTTGTTAAAGAATTATGTGCTGAAATTGATGGTTTCAATCTGTGTGTTCTGTTGGAACTTAGTGACAGTGTATATGCTGGGGTTGTTACAGCATGAGTGGTGTGTGTCCATGGCGAATTTGTGATTCGCTGCTTAAATTGTGTCGGCTGCAGCGAATTAGCATTCGCTGCCGAATTGTGTGTTGTGCAGCGAATTTGTGATTCGCTGTCGAAACTGTGTCGGCTGCAGCGAATTCATTCACTGCCGAAACTGAGTTGTCTACAGCGAATTTGTGATTCGTTGCCGAAATTGTGTCGACTGCAGCGAATTAGCATTCGCTGATGAAACTGAGTTGTCTGCAGCGAATTTGTGATTCGCTGCCGAAATTGTGTCGGCTGCAGCGAATTAGCATTCGCTGCCGAATTGTGTGTTGTGCAGCGAATCACAAATTCGTTGCCGAAACTGTGTCAGCTGCAGTGAATTATCATTCGCCGTCGAAACTGAGTTGTGCAGCAAATTTATGATTCGCTGCCGAAACTAAGTTGTCTGCAGCGAATTTGTGATTCGCTACCGAAATTGTGTCGGTTGCAGCGAATTAGCATTCGCTGCCGAATTGTGTGTTGTGCAGCGAATTTGTGATTCGCTGCCGAGTAGTGTTCTACAGCGAACTTGTGATTCGTTGCCAAAGTGGAGTTGTTTGCAACAAATCACTGCTGGAGTTGAGTCAGCTGCAGAGAAATTGTGATTCGCTGCCTACAGCGAAACAGTTCTCGCTGCCAAATTGGGCAGCCTGTAGCGAACCAGTTCTCGCTGCCGATTCTACAATAAGCCTCCTAGGCAGAAACGACTTAAATGCTAGTAAAAATTTCATGGTATGATGGTGTAAAATGTGGAACACTTGAATGTGAACATATGAACTCTTGAAATAAATGTGATGACAAATGTGATTCAAAAAAATACAAATGTACTGATTTCTGACCATTGATGTCTTAGGTGGTGCGGTCGGGATTGGACCATCGTCAAGACAAGAACAACCCACAGGTGGAGCAGGTAGGCGACTTGCACCGTCCTTTTACATATGTTGAATAATAAAATACCTTATCATGAATGTTAGCATATTGTGTTAGAACAGATATTAGATTGTTGGATGCTTAAACATCGACAAATAGTTGATTAACTTTAGCTAATGGCATCCAAATGGATGACCGGGACAAATGAATGATTAGCTTCGGCTAATAGCATCTGAACGGATGGCCAGGACGAATGAATGATTAGCTTCGGCTAATGGCATCCGAGTGGATGACCGGGATGAACGATTGATTAGCTTCGGCTAATGACATCCAAATGGATGACCGGAACAAATAGATGACTAGCTTTAGCTAATGGCATCCGAACGGATGGCCGGGATGAAAGAGTGATTAGTTTCGGCTAATGGCATCCGAATGGATGATCGGGACGAACGATCATGGTTGAGTGCAAGAAATGGTGCATCTATATGTACTACACGTTGTTTATACCAAGAACATGAAGAAACTATAAATGTTAATGCTTCATATAACTACCAGACCGTTTAATATCATTATTATTATTATTACTATTAAGCAATTGCATTCTCTTAAATGTTTTGTACTGCAACAGGGACGTCACACTAACGAAATGCCTAGGAAACCTAATACATGGGAACCTACTTTTGTAAGGAATCATGTAGATGCATTCTAAATCACAATGCCCTTCTTAGAAAGGAGGGGCAGGAACTAAGATGCCCAGAGTTGGCAAGACGAAGATCCCTTGGATGATATGGCATCTCATGCTCCGATTATACCACCTGAAACCTTGCAGGGGGAAGCTGCAGTAGTGGAGGAAGGCCCGAGGCCTAACCAGACAGAGGGAGCACCCCCAGTCGCAGCAGAGCAGCGAGAAAGATCAGAAGCACAACCGTCTACTAGTCCAATTGGTGTGCCCCCACAATATGTTGACGCGAGACTCCTTGCACAAATAGTTAAAGCAGTGATGGAGGGCATGGTTGGTTCGGCGACACAAATAACTCCCACCACGCAGATTCCACAGGCAGCCCCTATGACTAGCATGACCATGGATAATGTGGTGCCACTGGTGCGACTAGTCAAGAGTATGAGGGAAATGGGCTGTGAACCGTATATGGGGGAACAAGATGCAGAGATAGCTGGAAGATGGATTAGGAAGGTAGAAAAGACCATGATTCAAATAAGCATATCCGAGGGTTTGAGGGTAAATTGTGCAACCCAGTTACTGTCTGATAGGGCCATGACATGGTGGGAAACAATTCAGCTGAGCCGTGCAACCGAGACACTAACTTGGAGTGACTTCAAGACAGAGTTTGAGAATCAGTTTTATTCCAAGTACCATCACAAGGTGAAAGAACAAGAGTTTTTAACACTAAGACAGGGTGATATGTCGGTATTGGAGTACGAAAGGAGATTTCATGACCTCTCATTGTTCGCCCCACACTATGTACCGACAGAGGAACATATGATTGAGAAGTTGAGAGATGTTTTACGACAGGATTTGAGACAAGGATTGATCGCCTTGCGGTTTAAATCTGTGAGGGAGTAAATTGAGGCTGCACAAGCTCTAGAGGCATGTATTGGAGAAAACCAAGGGGGATATCAGGGTATAAGCAAAAAGAGAGATGGGGACTATTTCAGCGGCAGGCCACTGCTCCTGAAGAAAGGAAAAAGTGGAGTGTTTGAGCAGTACGGGAAAAGGGGGAGTTTGATATTACCGCCTCACCAACAGTCAAGAGGGAGAGTAATGGTTGGACAGTCGCACTCGAGGGCAAACTTTTCAACTAGAACCGGTGACTGCAAGGGTGTTGACTATCTTTTTTGTGTAAAATGTGGACAAAAACACCCTGGGGACTGCTCAGTTTCCCTCGGGCGATGCTTTGTGTGTAGAGGAGAGGGTCATAGGTGGAGGAACTACCAGTATCTGAGTCAGGGGTGTCATTACTGTGGTGGAAGAAGTCATTACAAGAGGGACTGCCCCAAAAGGAACTCCAGACAAGTACAGAGTTATAAGCAGCCCAGTCAGAGCCATCAATAGTTAGTCACTGTGAATAGGCCAGTGAGATCTTCTCAATCAGGAGCAAACTCCAGTCGAGGGAAACAGAGGGCACAAAATGATCGGACCACGGGGAGGGTCTTCCACCTGATACAGGAAGAGGCCAGGGCTGTATCGGATGTGGTGGCAGGTACACTACTATTGAATGATTTTAATGTGCATGTGTTGTTTGATCCGGGTGCCACCCACTCATTCATTGCTAAGATAATTGTCACTAAATTGAGAAAGGGAGTAGAAATAGTAGAGAATTGGAACTCTAATGGGAGATATGGTTGAAACAAATATTATGTATGTGGATGTGGGGATTAGTTTATCGGGGTATGAAATAGAAGTAGACTTGATTCCTTTAGAGCTGCATGATTTTGACATAATCCTATGCATGAATTGGTTGAGTAAATACAAGGCTCTAATAGATTGTTATGCTAAAACTATTACTTTCTAAACACCTAAGGGCGAGAAAATGACTTTTGAAGGAGAGAGAATTTTTAAACCGAATTCCTTAATATCAGTGGTAACAGCCCAAAAAATTTTAAGAAAGGGATGTATGGGATACCTCGCGTACATCTTAAACTCTGACGATGAAGGTTTGCGATTGAAGGATATTCCTATGGTGAAGGAATTCCCAGATGTGTTTCCTGAAGAACTACCGGGACTACCCCCGAAGCGAGAGGTAGAGGTGTCTATAGACACTTTTCCTGGAGTCCCACCCACAGCCCAACAACCATATCGGATGGCTCCAGCAGAACTGAACGAGTTAAAGACTCAATTACAGGAATTGTTAGACAAGGGGTTCATACGGCCCAGTAATTCCCCTTGGGGAGCACCAATCCTATTTGTGAGAAAGAAAGATGGAACCCATAGACTTTGTATTGACTATCGATAGCTGAACAAAATAACAATGAAAAACAAGTATCTGTTACCTCGGATAGATGATTTGTTTGATCAATGAAAATGAGCGAGAGCATTTTCGAAGATAGATCTGAGATCAGGGTATAATCAAATGAAGATTAAAGAAGCGGATGTCGCAAAGACCGCATTTAGAACTCGTTATGGACACTATGAATTTTTGGTGCTATCGATCGGGTTGACGAACGCCCCAGCCCTTATCATGGATTTGATGAATCGGGTTTTCCAACCATACCTGGATAAGTTTATGGTGGTATTCATTGATGATATACTAGTGTACTCGAATTCTTTCTAGGAGCACGAAGAACACTTGAGACAAACCTTACAAACCTTGAGAGATCACCAGTTATATGCAAAACTGAGTAAATGTGAATTTTAGCTGAAGAGAGTGACGTTTCTAGGACATGTAATTTCAGCCGAAGGTGTTTTTGTAGACCCCCAAAAAGCCGAAGCAATCTTGAAATGGGAAAAACCAACTTCGGTCACCGAAATACGTAACTTCCTGGGACTTGCAATGTAAATCCCGAGAAAAAAACCAAGGCTGGATTAAATTAAAGAAAATAAACTAAACTAAAAAGAAGTGGGGGCAAAAACAAATACACTTAAAGAAAATGGAGCCTAAATGCAAATAAGAATAATTATAGAGCATAAATACTCCTATTTTCACCAAAAACAGATCTGCAGCTACGTAAAGAAAGAAAAGAGGGAGTTTTTATATCTATTTTTACAAATCAAGAGAGAAACACCAAAATTTCAAGAACCCATCTCAGATTGAGGGTTATAGGTAAAATAAACCCTGGTGGGAAAGGGATTAACAAGAAAAATAGAACAAGAAGAGAAGAGGGGAGGGTCGACTATCATTAGAAAGAAAAGGAGGGATCGAAGCCTTGATTCGCACCAGGTAAGATATTCTAAACCTGGTCTTATGAGTCATTTCAAGTCGATTATGAATTGATGCCTAGATGTTAAATTATATATTGAGTTCTTAGACTTGAATTGAGGAAAAAGTATGAGTTATTAAAGTAAAGAACTTCATGTGTTGTGTGTGAATGGAAAGGTTGATGAATCTGGACAGTTTCGTCTCTTGACTTTCAAAGAGATTTTAGGTAGGAGAATGAAGGAATTAGGATCAAGTTCCTTCATAGAAATTGTAATTCTGGATGTTTACTAACTAATGAAATTGGTCTTGCTCAATTTGGAGTCATAGAACTCCAGTTATGGGTCACCAACCGAGACTGGGTCATGACAGACCTTATAGGGTAATAGGTCTGGTTCATTGATGAGCCATTTTGACTATCTTAGAGGTAGAATTGGGTTCTAGTTAAACATATAACTTGTAGCCTCATGTCTTACCTTTCCAATGCCATAAATTTCGCTTGAATCGGAGTTCTATAACTCCAGATATAGTTAAAATTCTGAGGAGAGTTCAGACAGTAACAGTTCAAAAATGGATAGTAACAGTTGGACAGTAATGGTCCAAGTGTTTGTTGATGAGCGATTTTAACTATCTTAGAGGCAGAACTGGGTTCTTCTCAAAACATAGAACTTGTAGCCTTATGTCTTACCTTTCCAACGATAAATTTCTCTTGAATCGGAGTTCTATAACTCCAGATATAGTTAAAAATATAAGGAGAGGTCAGACAGTAACAATTCAAAAATGGACAGTAACAGTTGGACAATAATGGTCTAAGTGTTTGTTGATGAGCGATTTTAACTATCTTAAAGGCAGAACTGGGTTCTTCTCAAAACATAGAACTTGTAGCCTCATGTCTTACCTTTCCAATGCCATAAATTTCTCTTGAATTGGAGTTCTATAACTCTAGATATAGTTAAAAATATGAGGAGAGGTCAGACAGTAACAGTTCAAAAATTGACAGTAACAGTTGGACAGTAATGGTCCAAGTGTTTGTTGATGAGCGATTTTAACTATCTTAGAGGTAGAACTGGGTTCTTCTCAAAACATAGAACTTGTAGCCTCATGTCTTACCTTTCCAACGCCATAAATTTTGCTTGAATCGGATTTTTATAACTCCAGATATAGTTAAAAATATGAGGAGAGGTCAGACAGTAACAGTTCAAAAATGGACAGTAACAGTTGGACAGTAACGGTCAAAGTGTTTGTTGATGAGCGATTTTGACTATCTTAGAGGCAGAAATGGGTTCTTCTCAAAACATAAAACTTGTAGCCTCATATCTTACCTTTCCAACGCCACAAATTTCACTTGAATCGGAGTTCTACTAGATATAGTTAAACATATGAGGAGAGGTCAGACAGTAACAGTTCAAAAATGGACAGTAACAGTTGGACAGTAATGGTCTAAGTGTTTGTTGATGAGCGATTTTGACTATCTTAGAGGCAGAACTGGGTTCTTCTCGAAATATTGAACTTGTAGCCTCATGTCTTACATTTCGTTTGAATTAGAGTTCTATAACTCTAGATATAGTTAAAAATCTGAGGAGAGGTCAGACAGTAATAGTTTAAAAACAAGGCAGTAACAGTTGGACAATGATAATCCAAATATAAAAAAAGGAATGATAACTAGGATTGGATAAAGAACGACAGTAATAATGAGTGAAATGAGAAAAACATAAATTACTAAGAAATGACTGAAGAAAGACTTATTGGTTGTTGATATGGTTATTATAAAACATACCCTTGAGTGAGGAAAATTTTTGAGATAAACCTGTGATTTGCAGGAGGGACTACAGGCGTGGTGCAACAGCAGCAGCAGGAGAGCACGAGTAGAGCTTCTATTGCAGGTAGGTGATTCACGCCTAAGCTTTCTAGTTAAATTCCATGATTTAATATATTATTGATGTGAAATGTGAATTACTGAATGTATGTGTATTCAAGGTGAAAAGTTGTTATATGAATTGTCAAGTGATGAAATTATCACTGACAAAGAAAATATGAGAAGTGTGATTTGAGGCATAAAGTAGCATACATTGAGTGTATGTTAGGATCCCGGGTAAGGGGATCACCATGTATTGTCTAGCATACATTTAGTGTATGTTAGGATCCCGGGTAAGGGGATCGCCACGAATGGACTAGCAAACATTTAGTGTATGTTAGGATCCCGGGTAAGGGGATCTCCACATACTGGCTAACATACATTTAGTGTATGTTAGGATCCCGGGTAAAGGGATCGCCTTACATCGACTCCTATGGGGTGGTGATGACGATACCAGTGAAATTGGTATTGGTAATGTGATAAGCAAAAGTAATCACGTTGATCTTATAAGGTCTGGAATGAAGGTTGATAGTGGCAGAGGGAATGGTTATTAATAGCTTGAATAAGAAAGAGATTTTAAGAAATAAAAAAACTAGAAAGGAGAAATAAATGAAATATGAACGCATGTTACCCTGTTGAAATTATTAGATATTCATATTGTTATATTTATTGTGATATTCACCTTACAATAATATGTATTTTGTTTCAGGATCATCGCATGCACGACAGGAGTAGATCCTAGCTTATGTTCCCTTCTTGAAATCTAGGTTCTAGGGAGTATACCCTTGTATTTTGTAAACATGAAAATGTTTTTATAACTTAATTTGTATAATAAATGTTTAAACTTGATTGGATGAATTTAACGTTGTAGTTCATATAACCATATTTCATGTCTTTGTATTTATATTTATTTAATTATCCATCCATAATGATATTTTGTTATATAATGCATATCATAAATATTATGGTTGATGGGTCTAAGTATAATTGTGGAATTGAAACCCAAGATGATTAGGTCGGGAATTAAGTTATGAGATGCGAACTGTTAGAAGTGTAAACAGGTTACATGTCAGTAACTTGGGACCTTCCAGTATAGGGGGGACCCCGTCAAAATTCCGGTAGATGTTAATACGAAGACCATGAATATATATACAAAAAAAAATTAACTACTCTGTTTTTCTATTGACATGAGATTGTTGTTTTATCCCAGAAATGAGGGATGTTACATGCAGGATACTATCGGAGATTTATTGAAGGTTTTTCCCTAATTGCAACCCCTTTGACCCAGCTAACTAGGAAGGATAAGAAATGGGTGTGGTCATAAGAATGTGAGAAAAGCTTCCAAGAGTTGAAGAGGAGGCTCACCACTGCTCCAGTGTTAACCCTTCCCTTAGGAACCGAGGGTTTTGTGGTATATAATGATGCCTTAGGGAAAGGATTGGGGTGTGTTTTGATGCAACATGGGAAGATGATCACCTATGCATCAAGGCAGTTAAAGCCTCATGAGGTGAACTACCCGGTGCACGACCTGGAGTTGGTTGCTGTAGTATTTGCCTTGAGGATATGGAGACACTATTTGTATAGGTCTCGAACCCAAATTTTTACTGATCATAAGAGCCTGAAGTATTTGATGTCGCAAAAGGAGTTGAACATGCGACAAAGAAGGTGGATAGAGCTTATTAAGGATTATGACTGCATCATAGAATACCACCCGGGGAAAACAAACCTGGTGGCTGTTGCGATGTCACGGTCGCACAAATCAATTACTCTAGCTTCAAACACAACACACAAGATAGTATAGAGCAAGCAGGGGGTTGATCCCATGAGGAAGATTCAAGTCAGATTTTTATGCTAGATAATATGCGATTTGGGGGGGGTTTTGACGTTATCTAGGCTAAAGCAAAAGAAAACAGAAAACTATCAAACGAAATTTAATAAAATCAGAAAATTATCAAGAGAACAAACCTTGGTCACAAGCACACATCCACCTACAGAAATCAGAACTGAT
>Ga0325414_1008224_pt1 | contig 11059 bp, 5 predicted proteins | sample PopdelMetagenome_8_FD_206183 | JGI IMG/M metagenome (GOLD analysis project Ga0325414, IMG submission 206183) | Populus deltoides microbial communities from Bellville, Georgia, United States - Leaf-PdKOR-R3 | ecosystem: Host-associated > Plants > Phyllosphere > Phylloplane/Leaf | place: USA...
CATCCATTAGCTGAGGCCCTACTATCTGCCAACCGGTGATACATGATATAGTTCAAATCCTTCCCTTTCAAAACTTCCGCTGCCCGTCAACTGTTAATGCAAGCTGAAAAACACGTGAATGAGCATGCTTAGAATGCAAGAACTTTAAACTCAAGTCATGTTCCAATCGTTAGTTGGGTATGTTGGAGCTTCTCCATCTGGACAGTGTAGCCTCTCCTACCTGCACACAGATTTGTATTTGTGAAAACTTGCTACATCCACGCAATGTAACTGTTCGTGATTTGCTTATGGCAGTTTGGCACAGGTAGTGCTGTGTTCATTTTTTTATGTCAATTTATGAGATTAAAACTAAGACATTAGAAAGAAAAGCACCATTGTTTAAGAAATTGAAGTACCAACCTTGTATTCTTATCAAGACACGGCTACAGCATCTTGTATCCGACTTGAAGCTTTACTCAAAAAAGAAGCTTTTCCTCCTGGTAAGGAAGGGTACAAAGGGCTGCCCTGTCTGGGTAAGCTCAACACTTCCACTGATCATAAAACTAATCAAACCCCGGCTTGGTTAAGCCTGCTTACTGAGCTCGTCATTTTACGGGACCCTTGTTCTTCACGACCCTTGTTCTTCGGAACTTCAACGCACCTTTGCTGCCATGCCCTGTTCTTGTTGGCAAGAAGCTTGAACAAAGAAACTCTCTAACCTCAGCTTTCTGCTCACTTGTAGTGAATTACTGGCCTTGTCCTTGAGCAGTCCTCATCAATATCTGCCAAATGCCCAAAATTGCCACAAGCATTCCTCGCCTTGTTCTGCTCAAACCCATGAACTTTTGAAGATCACAAACACTGTTCCATCGACCACTTATTCAACCATCTATAATATCCCACTCCTCATCCACTACTTCAAATGCCAATACAAACCGCATGGAATCAAGTAACTACTTCAGTTGCGAATAATCAAACCACTGGAATGGCAAAAGCATCTTGGAAGTACCAATTACTTGAAAGCAAGTTTGTCCGCCAGTCACCCTCTTTCCATTCCTTTAACCTGTAAGCTCTTCAAATTTAAGATATAATCTTCCCGGGTTTTTTTATTTTATTTTACCAAGGGATTAAAGCTTCCAATCCCAACAAAATTGTCTCTCCAAATTACTACCTTGAGCAGTTGACTGCATCTGTCTATGAAGTCGCCATCTACAAACAATCCTCCCAATTAAAAACCATATCCAGCAACTGCAGGAGGAAGTTCTCATGACTTCACTTTTTGACACCCTATCCAGCAATCATGGGAGGAAGTCTCGCGACTGTACTTTCTCAAAAATACATTACATTCTAGAGCTTTTTGTTATCCAGCCTCCTTTGAGCAATACACTACTTGCCTAGGTATGTGACCCATAAAATGGCAAACTATAATCACAAATAAAAATACAAATAATATGAAACCATGTTGTAACAATCACAAATTCACATTCTTGGAACAGCATGCTCATATAACCACAGTGGTCATGAATTTATAGAGGATCCAACATTACACTGCGCCCTAATCTGCTTCAAACTTTAAAAATAAACAAATGAACTTATAAGTACTATCTTGTCTAACCTCACGATTATTCAGATTATAAAGGGGTTAGTTTGTTAAAAAATAAAATTATGAAATAATGTTGTTGAACATGTCATATTAAACTAAAGCTATACAAACACCAGGATCCCAAACTTACCTGCAAAATGTGATCGGGAGTACCTGCCAAGTGTTACATAATTAAAACCCCTTGTAAACTTGCATGCACTCATACCAGCTGATACTTCATTTGCAGCTGACTTGTCCTTTTTCTTGGGCGGTTCCAGAGCTTTCTGTAGAATAGCCTTATTTGGTACCAGACTAATGAATATGTTCCTATCATGGAAGTTTTTGCTCTCCTCAGTAGCAAGCTGCAAATCAGAGCATAAAATGAAAGTTATAATGCAAAATTCAATGAAGAAATAATCAACATTTCTAAGATTATGAAAACTGAGAACAGACGCATGACATGCAGGGAAAATACTGGTAAAAAATAGCACAATTGTGAATTGTTGCTGAATGGCCTTCAGTGAGTCCATTTGAAAGTATAAAAGCTAATATTCACTGCTATTATTATACGCAATTTTGCGCTGTTCTCTCAAATTTGGTCAGCCTAAGACATGTAGATCTAGTCCAGCCTGGTTTACAAAATCTCCCATAAAAGACAGGTTCTTTTTCTGTTCTTTTGTTTTTTCATTTTATTAACCCTTTGCCAGAACTTAAAACTTAAATAGAATGAAACACAACAAAGTATCCAACCACACTCAAAGCAGTTATTGAGACGTTAGGAGTTTCAGAATATATTGCACATCAATCTTCTTGTATCGTGTATTATTATTGTTATTTTCTTTTGGCATAAGCACATCAAATACTTCATTAGTACCTCTCCAACAAAATTTTGGAAACGTCTGATGAGCTCAATTGCAATATTTCCGAACTCATTTTCACGCCAATTCAAGTTCACTATGACTTTAACCTGAAATAACCAAACATAATAGACGAATCAAAAACAAAAATCCAGCAAATGGAATTAGTACATGCAGGAATAGATGTTAAAAGAAAAATAATGATGACCTTGTCACCATCTTTCAAAAAATTCCGAGCAGCTCTTAAACGCACATCATAATCATGTTGGTCAATGTTGTAACTGTCAATAGAATTAATAAGAGTAATCATGTTAGTTTTAAGTTAAACATAGAATGCATAAGTAAGTTAAACATAGAATGCATAAGTAAGTTAAACATAGAATGCATAAGTATAGCTTATAAGTTAAATTAAATTATGCTTGAGCATTCTAGTAAAGATCTTGAAGAAATCACACAGTTTGAAACATGTATGTTTCATTTCTGAATGATTGTTTTCTACTTGTTATATTTCCAACTTCTACCTACAATAGCGAGGACACCATCCAGGCAATATTGACAAAAGAAGAAAAATGAACGAATATAAAGAAGGGCGTTTATAAATTTAATTGAGTGAACACCACCAGCCTCATGACCAAGTGGTATCTAGCTGCTTCATAATTTGCAAAATACAGAACCGCTCCTATAGTAAATCTTACCTTTTTTTGATGCAACCTCAAATGAACCGAAAGCATATGCATAGACAAGGCAAAAATTTTATTTGCTGTATCATATCTTTCACATTACCAAGAGGCTAATACTCTTGTGAGCAACATACACATGGAAGTAGACTCCACCCACATTTTGTCATTTAACTTCTTAGCTTTCTATTTATTAATAACAAGCTTCCTTTCAGCAATGTTGATATATCAACTTTCAGATAGGACATTAACAACTTGCTAATCAATGTGAAAATGTGCCTTAGCAAGGATTTTTCATAATAGCATGAAAAAAAGGTTATATTTTGTAGCTATCAATGACAGTTAGCACTTGGTGAACAAACACTAACAAAGTCACAGCAAGCTACAAACTGAATAAAGATAAATGAGATGGCAGCTAAATGAAAAGACATGTTGACATGTTAAGACTACATTACTTACCCCATTTTAAGCTCCTTTAAATACATGCGATTTGTTAACATTCAATAGCACAATTTGGTCAGTATACATTCTCACAACAGAGAATTTAGAAATGCAGTAAAGCATCAAACTCTAAAATAGAAGAGGCATTCACCAGCACTTTTCTTCTGCTGTTCTCTCTTTTTCTTTTGCAGTTCATATCTAAATTTGCTGAAAAAAGAAGTAAATCAAGATTATGACACTTTTCAACTGGCAATGCTCATAATGCAGACATTGAAGGAGAATATCTACTGTAGAATTGTACAGGGCATTGATTTTGAACAATGCCATGCCTAATAAATGGGATTCACCATCCAAGCAGAAAAGACACAAGCAATTTCTTCCATCCTAATATTGCTCCAGCAAATTGCCTTATCCATAACTCAAAATCTATGGATAAGCACAAAAAATAGGGTGGTGCACTTTCATTTTAAGGAGTTACATGAAGAAAAGCCAAAAATAGCTGAATGCCTGATTGAAAAGACATAGTGATTCAGTTTTAAAGAGAAGATAGACCAGCAGGCAAGCTATAAACTTTACAGGTCAAAATGTAACCATTGGATAAGGCATATGGCATTTGGTAAAAGAACTACCAAGTACAAGGGCACAGGTTCTACTATGGAAAGCAAACACTCTATGCCCTACAGGTTACCAATGGCAGAACCAGAAATGGCCGCTAATAAATAGACCTCCATGCTTCTCTATAAACAACTGGTATCAAAGCAGGATACAAAATCCATGCTCTTAAGATTACAAATCCCAAAAGAGGTTGTACTGAAAATCCCAATTGGAGTTTTTTTTTAAGTTTTATATCAGGCTTAAACAGATTAAAAGAACCTAGTTATATATCCTGCCACCCCTAAAACCTGTAACTCAAGGGATTATCAAGCTCCCCGACAGCAAATATAGAAATCTACATTTTACATAGTTTATTGTTCCCAGCATGGTATGAATAATTCTGATAGCACAAGGAATAAAAAATGACAATCTCAATGCTCATCGTTTGAGGAGATTTAGTATAATGATGGTTAACCCTAATTTTTGGCAGTATCTACTATCTATAAAATGCACTACTTAGTTCATCTTTTTTAATAGAAGCGGAGAAATATTGAAGATGTAAAAAATTTAACTGCATAAACATACATGTACTTCATTTCAATTATTTATAAAAAATCCAGGGAGCGTCATACTTGTAATCCATTATCCTGACAACCAGAGGATCTGCATCTGGTGACAACTATCACCTGCAAAAAATAACAGAAGCTCAGATAGTGATTTTTGTTGTGTGTCAGACAAAGTAGATAGTTGCAACATCGACAGAAAATGTCCCGCATCCAATTTACCAACCAAAGAGGAATATTTAGGGTTGGGGTTTGTGGAGGGGGGTTCAAATGCTTTTAAAACAAAAGGAAGGGGCATAAACTAGAACACTGACTCTGTTAAGTGTTACAGACAAAACAATCAAACAATTCCCTATGAATTTTTAATCGAGAGTATGGAAAATCTTTCACGACTCATGCTTGGACAAATTCACTGTTGATGACCTTGATAAGGATATATATATAAAAAAAAAAAAAGGGCATTGCCATTCCTAATTTTCATCATCCATGTAAAATCTGTCATTTTCACAAAAGTTCATAGGCAAGAAAATATATCTAAGCATGGTTGCTAATACTTTTTGAGGAAGAGAAAGCAAGAATGCAGTCCGGGCCAACCCCATTTCCCACGGTTCACACTATATTCCTCTTTATACATATAGAGTTCAGAAATTAAAAATTATTTAAAAACAATTGAAGAAGAAAAAAAAATCAATCAACAACATACCAAATCAAGCTCAGCATCTTCAGCCATTTGAATTGCCTCATGTACAGATACCACTCCAACCTTAAATAAATCCTCACAATCAGTTCAACAATTAATCACATTCGTAATTAAAAGGATGGAAAAAAGTACGTAAGCAATTTAAGTGAAAAGGAAAAGGCGAAAAGAAAAGAAAAGGTATCAATTTTTATTTTTTTTCAGAAAGAAAACAATGCTCAAAGTTCCTTTTTTGTTTATTTTTTTCTATTCCATTTTCTCAGCTACCAAACAGAAAACAAAAATTTGAATTTTAAAACTAACTATATTCTGTTGCTGATCAATGAGCCTCACAGTAGCTGAACTACAAAAAAAAAACTCTAATGACAATTCATTTCATTTCAAAGTCACAACAAAAGCATGCAAGAACAACAATAATAATCACCTGATTCTAGATTTATCAAGAGCCTGGTCTTCATCAGAATCACTCTTCCGCGGCCGCCGCGAGTCACCGTAGGACCGTGGACCACCGTAATGGAGGTGATGACGAGGCTGGGAGAAGTGTGGGATCGGAGCCCGAATAGCAGACAGAGACAGGATATACGGTGCCGTCTTGGTGGCGGTGATACGGGTTAGTGGCGGGAAGCAGCTGCTGCCGCTGGTGCTGGTGATACCAGCCATGGCTTCTATTTTCGTTTTTTTTTCTTCCTTTCTTTTTTACAAATTTCGGAGAGCGATATTCTTTCCTTATCCGGACTGAGTTTTTTTTTTTTGGAGAAAAAAGTGAGTTTCGCGAGAGTGTGTGAGAGACAGTGGAGGGGCGCAGAGCTTGTCGCTGTTGGCTGGGCTCGTTAACAGAGAAATTTGAGTCTATGTTTCTTGTAGCCCATCTTTTCAGCCCATATAAACTTAAAAGCCCCGATTTAGCTGTAGGTTCATAACTCCAATTCGAGCATTCTAGATTCCATCTATAATTAATTAATTAACAAAAAAATTAAATAAAAAAATTGTCCTGTACGATCCTAACTCCTCGTGAAGCTGTATTTGCTAGAATAATTCAACCAATATTTTTTTAATTTTATTTTCTAATATTAAATTTATTTTTTATTATGTTACTTTACTTTTATAACACGGATCATAAGTTAACCTTGTTAAATTTAGTTTTTTTAATTAATTTTTTTATAATTTTATCATTTAATATTAGTTTAATTAGTAAATAGGTTTCATAACTTGTTTTGTTTACTTTAAATTAGGTTATTTCAGCCTCATGACCTGTGAATAGTATTTAACGGCTTAACTTGAGTTGATCCAGATTGTTTTTGTGTATTTTTCTCTAAATTCATCATTTAATATTGAATCGGTTAGGAATTAAGCTTCATAATCTGTTTTGATTTTTTTATGATGATATATTGGTTTAATGATCAAGTTCACGAGTTTTAGTATTTTAACATTGATTAAATCAGGTTGTTTTTTTTTCTTTTTTTAAGAGGTTATTTTGGTCTCATAATCCGGGTCGCGAATTTGGCGAACCCAGTTGACTCATTCCCCCCTTCCCAAATTCATCAATTAATATTGTATTTGATTGAGAATTAGACTTCTTAATTTAATTTAGTTTATTTTTTATTAGGTTATTCCAACCATATGACCCATAAATAGTGCTTAACGGGTTAACAGAGGTTAACTTGACTCATTTTTTTAATTTCAATTATTACAAATTTCATCATTCAACATTAGGTCCGCCATGGTCGATTTGTAATTAAGTTTCATAATTTGTTTTAATTTGTTATTTATAGAGTTATTTTAGTCTCATGATTAGAGTAATGGATTTGGTAGGTTAACCTAAATTAAATCAGGTCAATTTTTTTATGAAGTTACCTCAGTCTCATAACCCGAGTCATGAGTTTGGCGGATTAATTCAAGTTGTTTTTTATGTTCTTTTTTTAATCATAGTTTTCAACATTAAGCTAATTGAAAATTAAACTTTGTTAATTGTTTCAATTTGTTTTCTGTTGAGTTATCTCGATCTTATGACCTAAATCGCGGGTTTGACATGTTAACTCGGGTTGCTTTTTTAGGTCATTTTTTTAATTGATTTTTTTTAATTTTATTCTTCAACATTAAGTTAATTGAGAGTTGAGCTTTATAATATTTTTTTTGATTTTTTTTCTATTTGTTATCATAGTTTTATAACCTGAGTTATAGATTTAACATATTTAATCCAAGTCAATTCAATTTGTTATCTTAATATTAAAAAAAAAATATCATCTTGAAATTTTATTTTAGTTAAATAATATTTTTATAGGTCATCCAGATTGTGTTTTGGAATTATAATGTCAACTGAGTCACATCAAGTCATTTCCCACGCGGTTTAAACTTTTTTTCCACCAGAAAAAAAATGTTAGCTACATCTAAATATTTTTTACATTTAAGAATAATTTAACTTAACTCTTAATGTAGCGCAAGTCAATGACTAGTTAACATGTATTGAAAGGGCTTGGCTTTTAACTATAGCAATGAACAGTGAAATGCCAAGCTCTTTTTCACTCTGGTCCTCAAAAATTCTAAGAACTTTTTTTTATTTCAAACTTTGATTTTTTTAAAAAAAATTCATTATCCAACATTGGGTTTACTTGGTACAAGGCTTTATAATTTTTTTCAATTTGCTCTTCGTAGAGTTATCTCGGTCTCATAACTCGAGTTGATAGTTTTGCGAGTTAACCATGTTGATTCGGGTTATTTTTTTCTATTTTATTTTTTTCACTTTCATCCTTCAACATTGAATTGATTGTGAATCAGACTTTAAAACTTTTTTTGATTCACTTTTATGGAGTTATCTCGGTCTTTTGACCCAGGTTTAACAAGTTAACGCGGGTTAGTTTTTTTTTTTTCAATTTAACCCTTTACAATTAGGTTGATTGAGAATTATGATTTTTTTAAAATTTTCTTTCTATGGTATTATCGCGGTCTTATGATTTGAGTCGCAAGTTAGGTTGGTTGACAAGGGTTTTTTTGTCTTTTTTTAGTTGAGTTTTTTTTTTAATTTTATCCTTTAATATTGGGTTGATTGAAAATTAGACTTCATAATTTATTTTAGTTTGTATTCTATGAAGTTATTATAATCTCATGACCTGAGTTATATGTTTTATCAATTGACTCAGATGGTTTTTGTGTCCTTTTTTTAATTGATATTTTTTTTAATTTCACCCTTCAACACTGGACTAATTAAGAATTGAGTTTCATTATTTGTTTTAATTTACTTTCTATGGAGTTATCTCAGTCTTATGACTTATGTTTGGCAGATTAACTTAAGTTGACTCAATTTTTTTTTAATTGAATTTTATTTTCAATTTCATCCTTTAATATTAGGTCAACTGAGAATTAGGTTTAATAAAAAAAAAGAATTACTTGCTTTCTAAAGAGTTATCAAGGTCTCATGACTTGAGTAACGGATTTGACAAGTTAATTTAAGTTAATTCAAGTCTATCTAATATGTTGTTTTTTCAATATTAAAAAAAAAGAAGATGTCATCCTGGATTTCTTAAGTTAAGTTACATTTTTATTAATTATTTAGGTTGTTTTTTAATCTGTTAAGTCGGCTAGGTCATATCAATTCGATTCCTTTATAGTTTATTTATTTTTGCTAAAAAACACATTAATAACACCTAATTTTTATATGGATCATGTATTGAGATCGTAATATAAGATAAACTTTAAATTGTCATCTCTCATATTTATAGGTTATCTCAATTTCACCTAAAACCTTTGATTTATTTCAATCAAACCCCACATCTTTTATATTTTTACACTCTCTATTTCCATCCATTGGAAGTTTGTATAAATTTTAATTTTGTTAGTGAAATATCTCAATACAACCTAAAAATAAGAGTAAACAATTTGGGATTAAAAAAATCATTAAAAATATATATTGTTTAGCAAAAAAAATTGAACTGAATAACCCGATCAAAACCCGAGGCTTGGACCCGGCTGGATCTAAAACTATGAAAAATTGAAGCAAAAATGAAAAATGTGGGGGTTTATTGGAACAATAATGAAGGAAGTTGGGGGGGGGGGGTAATTAAAACAAACCAAAGGTTTTAGGTAAAATCGGGACAGCATAGAATCCTCATGGTGCAAATTGAAATTTGTCATATATAAGTTTAATTTTTTGTATTATTGGTTGTATTCTTAGTGATATGTTTTATTTTAATATACTGAAATCAAACTAGTGATTAAGCAGGTTGGATAGGCATGTTTGTATTCTACGGGTATAATATAAAATGATTGTTAACTAATTATAAATAGATTCAAAATGTGAAGAGGTTTCACATATAAAAGTTTATAATTTAAATTTATATATATTAAATTTGAGTTACATAAGTATTGAGTTGGTATTTTTTTTTGTTTGAACACACATGTTAGTTAATAATAAAAAAAATATGAATACGATCAAATTTCTTAAAATTGAATTAATAATAGACAATTAAATAATTAAAATTGTACCACTAATGTAATATGGACATTTCATTAGTTAAATTATGTATCGTGTATTTTTGTATTATGGTACGGTTAACCTAAAGTTTTTTAAACATAGAAAAAAATTCAAATCTTAAAAAATTTTTGGTATTATTATTAAACCTTAAAATATAATATTTTAAAATTTTTTATTTTACAAATATAAATTTTTCTATTAATATATCTTTTGTTTATCTTAATCAATGCAATATTTTTAACTGAAAACATTGTTTCTATTTTAATAAACAATTATAATTGTTAAGGTAAGTTAAGAAAAAAAATCAAAATAGTATTTTTATATTTTGTATGATTGAAAGCTAAAAACAATTATAAATATAATAAAATCATATTTCAAATCTATTTAAATATTTTAATAATAAATAAATAATTTCAATCAAATTTTTATAAATAATTTACTATTAGTATCATTGTTTTTAAATCAAATAAATAATTATTAAACTTAAACTTAAGATTTATAATAGTATTTAAGAATTGTATCAAAAGTCTTATTTAAGTGAATCCAATAAATAATTTTTAGATTTGACATAATAAACCACTTGATTTTATAAGTACAAAAATAACTTTAATAACTTATAATATTAAAAAAGCAATTTGAATAACCTAGTTGACTTTACAAATATAGTTTGACTCAAAAAAAATTTAAAATAATATTTTTTAATATCAAAATAATATATTAAATTTATTTTAATCAAATTAATATGTTAAATCTATAAGTCAGATTATAAAATTTAATTTGAAAAAACATTGAAAAAAAATACCCGCGGAGAAAACAAAAAAGCCGAAGAAGGGAAATCAAAATATCAAATCACAAAAGGTTGAGTAGTAAAGCGGCACGTGAGTGTCAAGGCTATTACCTGTCGCTTGTTGACATTCCGCCAACAGAGAAGGAAGTGAGTTCACCAAACCCAAGTGCGGCCCAGAGGATTCGCAGGTAAGGCAAGCACCCAGCTAAAACTAAACAGAAAAAACCTGTTGTCTCCCAGTTTTGTTTCGGAAACGTTGGGGGAGTTTAGGAAAGGTATTGCGAAGTGCCGATCCTGTCCTTGTATAATCCTTCCTTTCACGCGACCCGGAAGTTACCAGTTGGATTTCAAAATACTTGGGGCGTCCTTGTGTTTCTCTATCAATCCACCCAAAAATAAATAAAAAATAAAAAA
>Ga0325414_1008226_pt1:0-10000 | contig 11057 bp, 3 predicted proteins | sample PopdelMetagenome_8_FD_206183 | JGI IMG/M metagenome (GOLD analysis project Ga0325414, IMG submission 206183) | Populus deltoides microbial communities from Bellville, Georgia, United States - Leaf-PdKOR-R3 | ecosystem: Host-associated > Plants > Phyllosphere > Phylloplane/Leaf | place...
ATTGCGTGTGTTATTTATATTCATTAAAAAAATTGCTTTTATTTGAAATTAAGATGGTAATAACATGGGAAATAATTTATTCAACATTTTGAGGGTTAAACTATATATTTTTTGTAATTAAAAAATCAATATATAAATAAACTAAGCACATATTTAATTTAATGGTGAATACTATGTTTTCAAGCCTAAATATCTCCAAAGAGACTTCACGAATCGAAACCAAAATTGAGAATATTTATATAAATAAAGCTAATTATATTTAAATATAAATATACAATGACTCGAAATGAAACTAGTCTAAATTCAATACATGTAATTATCAATAACAGTATTATTTATTTTGATTATTTATTACTGAATAATAATAATAATAATTGAAGGATTAATAATATTTTCCTACTTCCTCTCTTCTGAACAAATGAAAAAAAGTTTAGGTTATAATCCATTATTTTTTGACTTAGCTAAGCGCTGAGCCAAAATATATATAAATTTGATGAATTGTTAGACCCACCAACTCTAAGCTCAGTTAAACGCTGAACCCAAATGTATATGAATTTGGTGAATCACCAGACCCATCATCTCCGGGCTCAGCAAAGTGTTGAACCCAGAGATACGTAGGTCTCACCATTTTTAAATTCAATCAAGTGTTTAGCCCAAACTTTTATGAACACAGTTAGAGATATTTTACCCAAATGAGTCATGAATATTTTACATTGAAGAGTGAAAGATATTTTATTCTGACAAAATAAAAATATTTAATAGATATATGAACCTTTTTTCCCTTCCCCTTCCACAAGGAGGGGATCTCAGGAGTTATAAAAGAAACCAATACAACCTCTATTGATCGGTTTCAATTTTTCTCTACTAAAAAGACATGTATATATTTTTAGGTTTTTCTTATAATAGAGAATTGTTTTTTCTCTTATATGATATTGACTTAATCATCATAGAGTCCCCAAACTTGAAGGAAAAGACCTTTTGTAGATATTGAGCATAATTCATCAGTCATTTCATCAAAAAAAATAAATCAAATTACTAGAATAAAAAAATTAACAATCTTATTAATAATCTAAACTTGACGTTCAAGTCCATGAAATAAAATCAGATTTCTTCATCATCAACAATAAATGCAAGTAGCAAACTAGCCGACCTATTGCACTCACAGCATTCATTTTAACAATATGATCACAATTATGTGAAGATTAAGAGACATAATAATTGAAGGGGAATTATTTTGTTAAGTACTAATGATTAGGAAACGGGATAATTAAGTGGAGTTTTGAGAACAATTGATTTTAAAAAAAAACTGGTCACTCATGAAATATGAATTTTAGTTAACTTGTCAACGAGAACACGTAATTGGATGCCAGCTTGAAAGTCTTGCAACCTAAAGCTTATTGACGTGAATGCGTGTACAATTTTTTGTAAAATGAGAGAAGATGACTGCTCTTGCTTTTATATATATATATTCAAATACACGATTTCTTGCAAATCGTGTGATTTCATAATTGTAGTAATCTATGTTGATAATGCTTAATGATACAATTTATGATAAATAGAATGGATCAAGGATAACAACATAATTATATAGATAAATATAATATAGGGGTGATTATTTTTTATTTGGTTTGGTTTTTATCCAAAAAAAAGTAATCAAATCAAAATTTTAAAAAAATAACCGAAACCGGTTCAAACCGACCGGTTTTGATTCGGTTTGGTTTTTTAGGACAAAAACAGGTTCAAATAGGTTTGGCTCAGTTTTTCGGTCCGGTTTGGTTTTTTTAGTTTGGGTTCGGTTCGATTTTTTCAGTTTTAGACTTATAAAACAGAACCGATCGGTTTTTTCAAAATTTTATTCAGTTTTTTTTCACGATTCAGTTTTTTCGGTTATTTTTTTTTTGTTTTTTGAATTTTTTACATAGCCATGATATGACATAGGGATTTATATATCTTTCTTTACATCAACAATTGTGTCAATGATCTCTACAGTCATAAGAAGAAGACGAAGAATAAATTCAGTATGTTATTTCTTAAAAGGAAAGTCGCTCTAATCGTTTGGATATTGGATAAATTAGCGTGAAAAGGAAGGTAAGGTTACAAAACTTTAAGAGCAGAAAGCCTCTTAGCAGAGATCTACCTGATGGGGCCCAGACAACGAAGCCTCCTAGCTAGAGAGCATCTAATACCACAACCAAACAACCCTTCACCAGCCCTGCACTGCCATTCTTAGCTGTACTATTTGGCCTTCATGGGAGCCTTATTTCCTTAAAGAAAGTTGTCCAAATTTTATTTTCTTTTCTTTTTTAATCTTTTATTTGATGATCAGGATATTTTCAAAATAGCTTGCATATTAACCGATATTAAGTTTCTTTTTAAACAATCGTAAAGGCACATCTTACACATCGATCTGCTGCATTTCTTGGATATTGACCTTGAGGTTTTTTGAATTCGAGGAAACTTTATTTCTGAAAAGCATATTTTATAGGTCTAGATGAACGAGTAAAATTCTGGTTATCCTAAATTCTTACAAGAAATATACATCTTGACTCAAACTCGAGACCTGTTATGCAAATCTTAAACTTTTTGCCTTCACGTTACGCCTTGAGCTTGAGCTTACCGTTTATGCTTAAACTTGATCTCCAAACCATTATCCATAACCGACACAAAATCCGACTGGAATGGATTTAGATATCCAAACTTGATCTAGTCGGGTATCAGATATCCATTACCCGACCAGACCAAGGCACCCATCAAGACAGAAGACAAACACAAAAACCTGGAAAAAAAGAGAGATTGATATGATGTGATATGAAGGAAAATAAGATTTTATCATGGAATTTCTAAGCAACGGAGAAAAGTAATTAATTGCCTTGAAAGGAAATGCAACCGTGCTTTCTTTGAATGTAACAAGAACTTCTCAGTTTTAACAACTCAGACAATGCTTCAGCTACTGATGCTTAAAATTATGAATGAAAGTAAAACCCTAGACAATAGTTGGCATCCGAGCACACCAAGCAATGAGACACAGATAACATCATCCATTGCATAAACATTAAGTTACTGAACAAAACAGTATAATCGCCTATTAAAGTCTCAATAAGCAAGGAGCAGTTGTTAACAGCCAACAAAAGTCTCCACTCTGACATTGATCTTTAAATATATGGACTCAGCAAGTTTTCGCTATTTTTTTTTTTAGCATATCACAGAAAAAAATTAGAAAAATAACAATGCGTGAAAAATACTTTGACGAGTTGCATGTGATATCTATGACTCGCGAGTTGAGTAACATTGTTGTCAATCTCTTTAATATCAGAAATTATAGTTAAATCGATCATTTTTAAGAAAACTAAATTCAAGCTTATAATTGAACTTAACATAATGATAACTTATATCGAGGCATCAAGATTATAAACAATCAAACCCCCACCTAACACCTACAAAAAAACACATGAACAAGAATTATAAAAGACACGACAATGCTTGGTTAATTCTTCAATAAATCAAAGTACTTTAATGAAAAATCAAAAGGTATGAACAAAACCTCTCACACAATATAATAATTGTTGAAATCAAAGTTTATCCTAAAACAAAACCAAAACACAAGCTAAATAACCCTATTTATAATAGGTAAAAAAAATATTCTAAATAATGTTGGAAAAATAATAAAAGAATTTAAATAAAATAGAAAAAAGAAGTTTAAATCAATAAGAAACTAATACAATTCTTACATAGTAACTTCTGGATCTTATCATAAAGCCTTTTCGATGTCTGATTGCCTTGAAATTTTAATCCAATATGGAACAAGACCTTTGAGAAATTTTGATAACATATCATCCCGATTCAATAGTCGGATAAAAATTATACTTGCTAAATTAAGATTGCACATTAGAAAAAATTAGCTCCAAACCACTTCTGGTGTCAAAATCAATTAGCCCACCATTATAAAATAATTAGGCTCATGTTGTAGATAGATCAGGCCTCTTTACACATATATTAGATTCACTAAGGTTTGATCATCACTTGTTGAAATTGTAATCTTCTTAAAATTCATATTAGCTCAAATACTCCGAATAAATCTATTGAATGCATCTTTAAGCTTCTTTATCTTTGATTTTATAATTGGCCTTACTGGAACTTTTAATTGATCTTTTGATATACATTTGGATCGCATCATCCTCTCTCTCTCAAAAAAATTCGACCTTGAACCATCACCCACATGAAACAAAAAAAAATAAAAAAAACATTAAAAGCAACACTAATACTATACTCACCTAATAAATTCACTTTATAAATATTATCATTAAGTTTATCAAGGATTTAGAATTTTTCATCTCCTCTCAGCATCGACCTGATCTTCTTCGTTAAAAAAATTTATCTTTTTATATATGCACTCAGCCTCCATCACTTGGTTAAAAAAATAATTTTATTTTACTTTTTATCAGCTTTGAATCTGCCCATGTTGGTTTCCTTGGAAACAAAAAAGAGGACAATTGCTGCAGCTATGTATTATGTATATAAGGCCATTTCTGTTTCACATTTTCACTCTCCTACCCAACCCCCATTGAAGTCTTGATAAATAAATAATCTGTGGTATAATTGCATTTCAGGCACGTCAACTCTTTTATTCATCATGGATTTTAATTCTTTTCACTTTTTCAAGACTATCAATCAAGTGTTTTTATCCCAACTTCTGTCATATCTTTCTCCCCAAACTACAAATTAAATTATGATTTAATTTCTCCTTTCATTTTTAATAATAGAAACTTTCCCTCCCAACTTTATTTTCCCTTTTCTACTTTTTATATAGCAAATATCAAAAAAAAAATTGTTTTTATATCTAAAAAGTAGAAAAAGGGAAAAATAATTTAGCAGAGAAGATTCTCTTCGAGAATAAAAACAGCAAAATCGTAATTTAGTAATATGGGGCAATACATTATTACATAAAAAAGCCAAAATACTTGACTGATAGTTTTGAAAAAAAAATTGATATACTCAAATGAAAATAATTAAAATTCATATGGGTTAAAGACTGGTGTACTTGCAATACAATAACTAGACTGGTGAATGCAAGCCGAGTTGGTTTTTTCTATAAACTAAAAAATATAATATTCAAGCATAACTCATGTGTTTTAAAGCAAAAAAAAAAAAATCATTGAGCCTGAGTTATAGACATTACTGAATCTAATAAGATAATTTAATTAAACTATATCATAACCAAAAGCAACAACAATAAATGTATTTAATGTAAACAGAAAAGGTGATAACAATAATCAGTAGAAAAAAAAATGCTTCCCAAAAGAAAAAAAAAACATTATGACACTAAATTCTAAAATAATTTAATATTAAATGATTAAATAAGAAAATCAAAAAATAACAAAAAAACACTCCAATTTATTAATCTGAGTTTGCACGACAAACTCATGAACTGAGTAGTAATGTCAGGCCATCATCATAAAAACAAAATCGAGAAAGAAAAGAAGCTCAATATTTAATAAAATTAATGTTGAAAGCTAGAATCAAAAAAAAAATTGATTAAAAAATAATTAAAAAAAAAGAAGAAAAAAGATAAAATGAGACCACAATGATAAAATTATAAAACTCAATTATCAACAATAATAAAATTAAAAAGCTTCATCTTCAATAAACTCACTATTGAAGAATGAAATTAAAAAAAGAATATCAGTGTAAAAAAAGATTAAAAAAAAATTGATTTCAATCCAGGTTAAAATTTTATCTCTACGACTCAGATTATGAGACTTGGATCACCACACATAAAAAAAAATTATAAAATTTAATTACTAACTAATTCAAAATTAAAAAATAAAATTGAAAAAAAATCAATTCAAGAAAAAAAAAAAATTTCGGGTCAATAAAATATAAAGGTATGCACATTAAATATCTCTCTTTTTACTTTTGTTTTAATATACCAGCACCACCTGCCTTCACCAAATGGGGACAAACAAATTTGCCTAAGAAACGAGGCCCATCTAAGGATACCAGGCCCAAAAACCCCAATTGTCAAACAGAAACGAGATTGGAATCCACTTCATGACTAAGCTTAAAAGTCATTGTTGCCCATGCATGATTCAGGCTTTGGAAGTATAGAAAGTTTGGTTTGCTTTGTGGGTTAGTGGCCCAAGAAGGAGCTCCTACAATGGGCCTAGACTGCACGCTTGAATCGTGTTCATTAGTGGATTGGCTGGCCTGCAGGGTACAAAAACTTGATTTCAAATCCATTAAACAAAAAATTGAGCGTCCCTGCACTACGCTAGGACAACAAACCCATCACTGAGTTATCCCATAAAAGTGAGACTTCCTATTTGTTATTATTATAATACTAAAAAAAAATTAACTATGCTATGCTATATCGAGGTCAATTGCTTCTAATTTATTTAAAAAAAAAAATACAAAATTGAAAGAAAGAAAATCAGTGTGAAAAAGGTGGAGAAACAAGGTGGCTTCTTTCAAAAATTTCGGTATTTATCGTTTTTTAAAATTCAATTCCAATGCAAAACTTTTTTTTTCTTATTTTCGAATCCGTGATTTGAAATATAAGAGAAAACATTATTGGATTTTTATGCTAAAGGGAAAAAATCTCGGCTGACATTGACTCGAACCACTAAAAAATTGATCCTAAAGTCAACGAGTTCCATTAGATAAAAGAAATTTCATTAGAGTGTTTTTTTATCTTGAAATTTTTTGAAAAAATAAATCTGATCTTAAAAAGTTATTTTATTGATTTTTTGATTTTGGATTGATATTTGAATTATTTGAAGGTATAAACAAGATTACTTATGTCTTTGAAATCTTTTTTAAATGCTTTTACGTTAAAGAATAGTTGAAAATGTTTTTTTGGATGTAAAACACCCTTGGCCTGACTTTTTAACATCCCTCCAATCCCCAAAATATGGGTTGCACATGATGCGTCGTCCGCCTCATTTACTGAAGAAAAAGATAATTAAAAACAAAACATGTATGCCTGGACTAGAAGACCCACATGCATGAGCTTTTTTTAATAAGGCACATGTGCATTAGGCCTAGGCTAGAAGGCTCACACGCCTTCTTGTTTTTTCTTTTGTTATTTAATGCATTTTTAGTTCCTTGAACTTAAAAAAAAAACATTCCATCATTATTTAAAGGACTTTTTTCTTATTTAACTTTAAAAAATGATTTTTTTTATTTTTTCTAATTTAAACTTATTTTTTTATTTCAATCTTATGCATCCATCATTTTTTTTAAAAAAAAAAACAAATTGTTATTTGATAAAAAAAAAGTCTTACATGCATGATTGTCGCGTAATTAAATGAAACAAAAATCTCATTAAAAAAATATTAAATTCCATTAGGTGCATGACCAGAATTGTGGGTTTGACAGGTTAACCTAGTTCACTCGAGGTTTTTTTTTAATTGAATATTTTTTTACCAATTTTATCCTTCAACATTCGTTTAATTGAGAATTGAGGTTTATAGTTTATTTCGATTTGTTTTTTATAAAATTATCCCGATCTCATGACTAGGGTCATGAGTTTGGCCAATTAAACCGGATTGACCTAGGTCGATCCATTATAATGGCATGTCAATATTTTAAAAGGTAAAATATTGTCCAACATGTCATCATTTCAATATTTCAAAAGATATCATCAAATATACATCAGATTTTGAATTCATGATTAATTGTTTTCTTAGAAAATATGTTAGTAATGCGTAAATTTTTATTTTTTTTGCATTTAAGAAAAAATTAATCTAACCAACGGCGTTGCATGGGTCAACGGTCTAGTATATTAAAAACCTTGGGGTGGAAACACTACTCATATGAATAGTAAACCTTTGCAAGTGTTTTTTTTATTTGGGTCCTTTAACTTTGTTTTTCATCCGTGTCCTTTTTTTTTTTTTATTAGGTTCTTTTGCTTTCAATTTAACAATTGTGGTTCAGTTTTTCAAAATTAACCATCGATAAATCATAACACGATGTTTAGAATCTTGAATATGCAAGGCAATGCGAGATAAAAGAAATGTTACAAAAAGTATAAAAATACAACATAAAAAAGACACAATTCATTACGAATTGTAATAGTTATTCACAATGTTTTCTTTTTTTTTTTATTTTTTATCACTTGACTCTTTTTATTCTCATTTTAATCATTTCACAATAAGTTAACTTGGGATTGAATTTGATATTTTATTTTGGTTGGTTTTATACGAGATTCTCGTGATGTTAAGAATAAATTTTAATATTATATTATACTCGATTTGGCAAAATAAAATTCAATTTTATTGATTTAAATCAATTAAAATTTTAGGGATTCAATTTCAAATTGAAATAAATATTTAGTCTCTATTTTTATTTCTAAAAAATTGTATTTTTATCGCAATCTCTCAACAAAATCTTTGATCAAAATCAGCTAATTTATTATCATTTAATAATGTATATGATTTTTAATTTATTTTATTGAATACACGTATAAACTTTTTAGTTTAAAGTGAAAATCTTTATTAATGATAAAAAGAAATTAGCAACTCCTATATATATATATATTGTTTAAAAAAATGTTCCTGGAAATAAACTAATTATGATGAATCCCTTTTATATGTATGGCAGAACAATACGTCAAGAGAACCAAATAATTTCTCTTTTCGGCAACCAATTCAGAAGCTCCTTGTGTGAGGATCCAGAGAAATGGGGATGGTTCCTAGACAGCGGATTCAGTGTGCTGGAATAAAACAAAACATGGAAGTGAGTTCTTGACATGCCAGGCCTGGATAATTATTACCAGGCCCAATCCACTGTTTGCAGAGTTGGCTGGGCTAGGATGAGTCTATGAAACTTCAATGGAGTCATTTATCATTCATAGCCATCAATCTGCACAAAGCTCGTATAAAAAGCTCCAAAATGTGGAAAATTGAAGGAAAATATTATTAGTTTTTTTATAAAATAAAATATATTAGGTTATTGATATGATTCATGTAATTATCTAATTATAAAATCCAAGCACGAAAGCAACATGGGATCAATTTGGATATTTCATATTTGTCTTCTTCAAATTTATCATATGTTCTTTTTGATCAATTTCATTTATATAAAAAAAAATTCTTATTTTTCTTTCGTGTGTGAGCAAGCATATAATATTACTTCTTCTTCTTTTTTTTTTTTCTGAAAAAGAAAGGAAATAGTTCTTCAGGGCATGGATAAAAGCTCTACATTTTGTTTGTAATGCCTACACCTTCTCCAACTTTATTGCAAATCACCACAAGTAATGTTTTAGAGCTGTCTATGAACAATGACAAGAGCGAAACTGACATGGGAAAACGTTAATCACTAATTAGCAAGACAGAACCAAAGCTTAAGCTTGAAAGTTCCTTCCATTCCATTTAACACACACACATACACACACACAAAGTGAACAACAATCCATAGTCCCAAGACAAGTGGAGGGCACGAAGATTGATGAAAAAAGAGAAAATTCACAAGCTCATGCAAAGAGACATTCCTTCAACCCTACCCAAAAAAAAGGCAAGTTCAAAGTTAAAAAGAAATACCATCCCCCACCACCATCTCAGCTGCAATGATGACAGCAAGAGTGGGAGTGGGGTCTTACTAATACTCGAAATAAATAAAAAAATAATGACCCAAAAGGATCATGATCACGATTCATGATTTGTCATATATTCCCATGCAAAATGAACACATCATCGATCATCAATATATAATCTGCTTATACACTATAGGGAGAAATATATAATAATTATTTTTTTAATCTCTCTCTCATGTATGATATATAGATGATGAAAGGGGGAAAAGAAAGTGTGAAAATAGAATCTAGTACTATCTCTTGAGAGGAGTGATGGGTTTTGCACTGGCTAAGAGAATCCATGTTGGTAGCTTGAAAAGGTGAGCCATCAAAGAAAGAAAAGATAGATAGGTGAGTGTTTAGGGTGTTTGTATGTGTGTTTGTGTCAGCTTCATAGGGCATGCGTTACTCTAACTTCAAAGGCAGATAGAT
>Ga0325414_1008228_pt1 | contig 11055 bp, 3 predicted proteins | sample PopdelMetagenome_8_FD_206183 | JGI IMG/M metagenome (GOLD analysis project Ga0325414, IMG submission 206183) | Populus deltoides microbial communities from Bellville, Georgia, United States - Leaf-PdKOR-R3 | ecosystem: Host-associated > Plants > Phyllosphere > Phylloplane/Leaf | place: USA...
AATTCTTTATCTTGGACTACTTGTAATTTTTATTTTTTTTGCCTTCTGGATTTCAATCAAGCTCCATACATTCACTGTAGTTAGATAAAGACAGTTAAAGCAGTTGGGCTGGGCAATGAAAATATTGAAAATATTCTTGAGCGCTTGGGATTTGAGTGTGATATTAGATTATTTTAACGCATGAATCAAGGAATTACGGTTTTGTCTCTTGTGTTATTTTACAAGGGTGTTTCTTGTCCCCTTGCGGAAACTTTGTTTGTTGTTGTAAAACTGCAATCAAAAGAGTTACTGTGCCACTTTGAGTTTAAAAGAGAGATTCCTTACTTTAGCCACTATCACCATTGCCTGCCAGCACCGGGCATGGCTTTGGTTGCAAATATATAATATCTACTTAATTTATATGGGGTGACTATGTGAGGATCTTAATGTAGTTGAAACAGATAATGTTTGAAAGAAATTCTTGCACAAAATATTGACATATAATAAGATTAAATTAAATAACAGCAGCTTAATTTTCGTCCAAATTCGCGAAGGGCATCACACAGAATGTGCTAGGCCACTGTCAGCTGTCATTAAAAAAAACAAGCCGCACCTGGGATTATAAATGAAACACGACATGAAAGACGATCATCATGCATAAAGATTAATTGGAGTTGCTTTTACCGTCATATCCTCCCTTCTGTCAATTTCTGGCACTCTCAGCTGCCTCCGAAAGCTTTTCTATATCAGCTGGATATATATGTGCTGTAAGTGCTCACGGTAAGAGCAAGCACATGGGGGAAGAAGGATTTACGAGGGAGATATAGGAAGGGATTCCTGATGATCAGTTGCTATGCTTTCTCTTGCATCAACCCTCCATGGCTTATATAGTAGCATGCATAAAGCTTCATGATTAAGAAATAATATTTGTTTATGATAAACATGTCTCTTTAAAAGGCCACCTCTGAATGGAGATTCTCGCGTGTAATGCTTCTCGACCACGATTGTTGTTTGGGAATATATAGGGTTCTTAATTCTCTCTTTCATCGTTTACTTCCATTATCATTGAAAAGAGCATATAATTAAGCGGTGATCAGGAGATATACTCTCAGTCAAATGTTTTCTTTTATTGTCACTCCCTTAAAATAATCCAGACATGGTGTATGGCCTCTTTTGAGATTTCATGATTATAAGCAGAGATCATGATACGTTTATAAATCAGTATCTAGTTCCCGGCTTTTGAATTCAATAAGCGTTTGATTTATTTCTTTTTATAAATAAATTTGGGTTTTCATGTGATTTTGTTGTTCTCGGAACACCCTCCCTCCGCCCCCTGCTGGTGGAAAGATGCTATATGCTGCTCCATTGTGTTGGGTTGCCATTGCCAAAAGTCCAGAGCAGGGCTTCGGTCGTTATTTACTACGTCTGTTTTGTTCTTACTTCTGTTTTTGTTTTTATGTCTTTTGTGAATTACAATTCTTCACAGTGTAAGAATTATCGAAACCTTGAAAAGAAAAACAATCTACTCATGGAAGAGATGAAGAAGTTTTCTACCTGTATTGAATAATTCTTCTCCCACACAACATGCTGTTCCTTTTACAGAAGGGAGTAATATATATGCATCCTGTTCTGTTTGTATCGTATAACTACCTAGAAAGAGGAAAGGAGAAGGTAGCATAACTCTGCTACGTGTCATCTATCCTCTCGTGCTTGTAATGGAAGAGCTGAACGACTAGTCGTCATTCCTCTATTGGTAGGAATATTCTTGTCCCGTAATACACAGCGAAAAAAAACATGAAAACAAAAGCAATAAATTCATATTTTTACTGTTTTTTTTTTTTTTAAAACGGCGATCTCATTACTAAAAACAAAAACAAACATGCACTTCATATAATCTGCGACCACCGACTGCTAGCTAGTGCTTTTCTTTTATTTAATTAATTGAATCCAATTTGAAAAGTCTTTTATCTCTCTGGGAACACAATGATATATTCAAGAACAATTAGTTTCACCCTAATTTCAATGGGAATTTAAATAAATAAGATTTATTTAAATTCCCTAGGAGGCATCATAGTTTTTTCTCTCTTCTGGGAGGAATATAGAGACCTTTATTATTATAATATTAATTATTTTTAAAAAATATATATATTGAAGTAATTTTTTTATTTTTTTTAATATCAGTATATTAAAAAAATTAAAAAATAATTTGAAGTAGAGAAAAAGTAAAAGGAAAAGGAAAAGCAATTATCATAATGAAAAACCTATTAATTAAAAAAAAAAAAAAAAACAGAAGCAACATTTTTAACAATTTAACGACCGACCTAATTATTGCCCCACCGAGAGATAAATAAATAAAGCAATTATCAACCATCTCAAGAGATACGATTTGTTTGGTCCCTACACGTGGCAAAACCACAAGCACACACGTTGAACATTTCCCCCCTCCCATTGAGGTTTTCATAATGAAAAACATTCTAAACCTTTTAGAGTGCAAGTATCCACCTTTCACTAAAGTCCAACTAACATATATTCTTCTTCTTATTTTTTTTAATTAAGGATAACTAGGTTGATTTACTCATATCTCGATTAATTTTTAGAGGTTTTAAAATTAATAATCATGTAAATTTTCAGTGACACTATAGTTTGTAGCACTCGAACTAGTAATCTCTGAGAAGCAAACCCAGAGTTTGATCAGTTGAGTTACACTTCTTAAAGTTAACTAATATATATTATTTTATGGCAGCGCGTGGTGATTTTGTATTTTTAAAATTTTTTGATTTATTTTTAAAAAATTAAATTATTTTTTAATTGTTTTGATTTGTCATATTAAAAATAAAAAATAATATAAAAAAATAAAAAATAATTTAATATGTTTTTAAATAAAAATTATTTTCAAAAATAATTTTTCCCGCAATTTTAATAAAGCTATATATCTTTTGATATTTTAGGTCCCGTTTCTTTGCTGGAAAATAGTAATCCTTTTAGAAAATAAATTCTTGAAAATTAAATTATTTTTTGATGTTTGGTAGTGTAATGAAAAATAAGTTAGAAAACACTTTTCAATATTTTGTTATGTCATGGAAAATAACTTATTAATGTTTTATTTTTCTCAAGTTTATTAAAATAATGAGGAATAAATTTTACAAATTAAAAAGTTGAATGAGAATGAAATTGAAAAAAATAATTTCATAAATTATCTCAAATAAAATAAATAATAATCAAAACAATAGAGATCGGTAAATAATATGATATTTTTAAATTTTTTACAACTTCCAGAAAGTATTTTCTGTTTAAAATAAAAAAATAATTTTCTGAAAATCAAGTTAAATTTATTTTTAACCGAAAAAAATTTTCATTAATTAATATTTCTAATAACAAATAGAAGCTGAAAAATTTGAAAAGCAGTAAACAAACACACCTTAATCCTAAAAGGTATGTTTGTTAACGTATTTGATTTTGATGTGACATGCATCAATCAAAACAACTCTTTCTACCTAGACGTCGTTGTAGTGATCAAATAGATGAAAACCACAACAAGAACATGAACTTGAAGCTTTGACCACTGCAGTATTACGTGCTGAGAATCAGAGAAAAAGATGATTAGAGACTGAAGATGACAAATTCAGGTCCATCAACATGTATATGCAGCTGCACCGCATACAACTAGCTACACTGGAAAAAATTCCAAGGAGGGCGTTTTTCATAAGCTGTTAAAATTAAATTTGGAGAATAATAGGTATTCTTTATATTTAGAATCCGTTTCTCTACGTGTTTACGTTTGCGTTTTTTAAAAAACGTAATACATATCTGTTTGGCTACAAATTGTTAACTATGAAAAAAAATAGGTACCACCATTTATTTGCAGCTATAATTTAATATTTAGAAAGCAGAGAATTCATGCTTTTTTGTTACTGTTCATGCAATTGCACTGTTCAGTGAACAGTGCAATTACATGAACAGTTTTTTTTAGTGTGTTAAATTTTTTAACAGTTTTTTTTAAAAAAACATTGTACTGTGATGTGAATAATATTTTTTTTCTTGAAAAACTAGTATACAGTGAATTAAATTCACTCGCACTGTAATATCAATTTTATACCTGATAATATTTTATCTAATTTTATTACACACTAAAAATATTATGGAAACTGTAGTTTTTATCGGATAAATTTTGTATGTAATGGAATTATAAATAGTTTAATGGAATAATAAAAAATATTTTATATAAAGTATGATTTATTTCATGATATAATAGAAATAGTTAAATCCACAATATTTAAATTAAAAATCATCAATATTAATATATATTTTTAAAATTATTTTATAACCTCAATTTTAAAAGCATTATTAATCAAACATATTAAACTACTTTTTCTTCGACCTCAATTTTAACCACAGTTTTAACCAAACATCTATTTTTTCAAACCAATCTCAACTAAAAGTACTTTTTATAAAACAACTTTTTTTAAACCACAACCACAACAGCTACCGCAATACCAAATACACTCTTAAATGTGAATTAAACCTTGTTTAAATTTTATATTAGATTTGTACTATGGTAGACTTGTCTTGAGTACTGTGTTATCTAGAGAGATTAGTTTTAACCTTCTGGCCTTATTTATGGTTTTAGAAAGATATGATTATATATATTATATTAAGATAAATAAATTATAAGTTATTTAATGTAAATATCCTAGATATTTATAGAGATGTGTACATTCTATAAAAATCATGCAGGCCTGATTGGGGTCAACCAAAAATTTAATATTTTTTTATAATTTATCATGAAAATAATATTTTAGCTTAGTCGATCAAACTCTTATTGGTGTCATATCACGTCTCAAAAATATTTTTGTATTAGGATCGGGCAAATTATAATTAACTCCAATTAAGCATGAGATCATCGGTGACCGCAGGCCACATCCTTCCTCTCAAACACATTCGTATGCGAAGACAACAAAAGTGTCAGCTATTTTGGCTGTCCTTAATTACTAATCTTTTTTTTCGGAGAAATTTGAAATTTGAAGCAGAGGCTCGTCCTCTTAGCCATGATGAAGCCCTCTGTCGTTGATCTTTGAGACGCCACAATCTACAGTGAAGGAGCAAGTTGACGTCTCCACAAATAAGTCCAATTTATCGTGATGGCCGGAGACTTGATTAAATGTGAAATGAAAATGAAGTTTCTCGTATCCTTTGACAATAATTGCAGCAGCATATATACCCCTCTCTCTCTCTCTCTCTCTCTATATATATATATATATATATATATATTAAAGGTATTTTAAGGTGGTGGTAGGAATGTTACTGAAATTGTATTTTTAAAAATATTTAATTTTTTAATAATTTTAGATTGTTTTGATGTATTTATATTGAAAATAAAAAATATTATTTTAATATATTTTCAAATAAAAAATATATATTAAGTTTTTCTTTATTTTTTTGCCAGCAAAGTGACTGGTATATTAAAATTTGGTTAGGTATGGGCTAAGAGAGGAACAAAACAAGTGTCAAACCAACCTCACATCAGCCAAAAGACCTTCCAGCACAGCTGAATTGTTTGACTACAATTTATTCATCTTGGAAGGTAGAGAGTGGCCCTGCTCACTCTCCTTCTCCAAAAGCAAATATTATATACTTGCCGGTGCCTGTCCCGATTCCCTTGAATGCGCCTCTGAAGCACCCACGAATGGAATTCTTTGGATGAGAATATTACTTATCACGGGAAAAGAAGGTACCTGAGGGAATGGCTTGATCGGTGTCTTTTTTTGGGAATCGGAAGAGTGTTATAAGCCTATCTTTTTCAAAGAAAAAGGAGAGAAGAATTCCAGACTGGTGAACCATGGAGATATTTTCCAGAATATTGAGGATGACCTGTGTATCTCTCATCAATTATATAAAACATTTTCTAAACTAAAGGAATTGTTTTTATAGGTGTTAGGTGACTAATTACTCTGCCGATTACCCACATATGCCGTGGCTTCTTGGTAGAAATACCCACCCTTGTTTATTTCCTCCCTCCCACTGTGTCAAGATTCTCGCATTAAAAAATTCATCTTGCCTTGCTGGGTTCATAAATAACATCAAGAAAAGTCTCGAGCAAACCTTTAGGGATATAGACGTATGTATCCCGATAAAGGCAGAAGCACTCTTCCCCACATTGTATTTGGCTTTGCAAGTTGCACAACTGAGCATTTATTAGATGGACAACAGTTGATCTTGCAATAATTTTCTCAAAAATTAAATCAAACGAAAAAAAGTAGTATTGTTTTGTCTGAACTTGATTGTATCGAGGAACTATTTACTACTTTACTAACCGTTGTATCACATGCAAGCTCTTTAACTGCACGTATTTCTACCATTAGTTCGTCGAATTCAAACTAAAAAAGAAGTAAAAATTTATTGAAGATTGCTTTTAAGAAAGCAACGTGAAAGCAATCATATAATTATTCAAAATCCATGCCCATCCCACCTCTAAATCAGATTCTTATTTCTAAATCAGATAATGAAATAAGTTTGATGGCTAGTATAAATTGTTCTTTGGATAGCTTCGCTGTCATAATATTAATATTCTTATGTGATATAGATAATAGACGAACGTCTGTATCCACTTCTTTTCGTCCCTCCACTGACATGGCTGTTGATAAATGGCCAAGCCCATGTGCCCACAAAAATACGTGAACTAGCTTTCAGTGCAAGTAGCGAGGACAAAAACGCGATGCCATGGGCCAATCTGTATATTTGAGTTGAAATATCTTGTTGAAAAGACTCTGTTGATTGATTATAATCTATAACGACAGTGTAGCATTCCAGATCTCTTTTTTAAAATGAATTTCAAGAAAAAAAATCCGCTAAAAATAATTTTCGTATAATGAGTTTTTATAGAAAAACATGTGAAATATAAGCTCTGTTGAGTTAATAACTGCGGGTCTATAAGCAGAGAATCTGATGAATAAAATCTCCATCAAGGATGACTTAAATGGACCTGCGTTTTGATCATTAATGGATAAATGTCGACTCCCCACAATCATAATACTTCGATTTTTAGCTTACCAGAGGCACAAGCACACGGATGAGAGTTGAAGAAATCGCTCCTTGCTTTGACCAAGACTGAGGTGATAGGTACTTACCGCATAAGGGCCCAATGTGCCGTGTACCCTGCAATTTTCATTCCTCTGGGAATCTGATTGTGTTGACCTTTCGAGCTCTCGTGTTTCGATTTGTTGACCTTTGGAAGGCAAAAAGTGCAAAGCTTACATCACACATTGACTCTTCCTGCACCAGATTGAGTCATGCTACATAATTTAATAGTCGGGTCTAGGGCTCCTAATTTATAAGTTACGCTAAAACATGGCTACCTCAGCTAGGACGGCAGGCAATGAATGAATTAAAGAACTCTCAGTCTAACGAGCAATAATTAATATCTGCCTCGTGCTTGATTATGCAACCCGTTAGGAAGTAAACAAAAATTGGAAGAAACAATTTGGCGAATATGTATGGTTCAAACGTTCAGAAAGTCTTCGATGTTTTTATCAGAACTCCGGAGCCAGGAGGGGTTGGAGAGGAAAGAGTAGTCCATTTTACAGTATAGTTAAACATCGACCAAAAGAACAGTAGACGTTCCAATCAAATAATAGGCATCTCGCAGCTGCAACTTGTACGATTTTTCTGTTAAAAGAAAAAACCAAGTGCTGAGATTCTGGATAGCTATTAATTATGGTAGGTTCTACTCTCATGCTGCAGCAAAGACAGCAGACCATCTAATAATTTTCAGACCACAGAAAGAGCAACAGACATCGAGGGTTTGTTGCATAGCTCAGGTGGGATCCATTAGGTTCATTGAAAAATCAACACCGGCAGAAAAAATTGAAAAGGAAGTGTTACCAACTCGCCGTGTGCTATTTTGTCAAAAGTTCTGCTGTTTATCTTGGGATCTGATCGATTGACATAAATGCAATACATATTGAGTTTTTAATTAACAAGTCCTGTGTTTTCTTATAGAAGCTAATCAATCAGGGATTCTTGACGACCGAGGGCCATATTAAATTGGTAAACCATCGACGAGGGATAGGCAGCTCGCACACAGTCAACATTTTACATGAACCAACAATTTTTTTTCAAGAAACAAAAACATAAATAAGTGCAGACCTAATTTAGACGGTCATTGAGCCACCAGAAATCACATTGAATAGTATAAAAACTATCTTGGAATCAATTATATCTGCACGGGAATAGCTTTTTAACATGTTTGGTGAGAAAACAAGGACAGACATGCCCACTACTAAAAACAAATTGTAGTAAGTATGATCTATTGCAAATAAAATTAAAATTTATTGCTAAAACAATTTAGTAATAGAATTAGTAACAGCAAATAAGGGACAGGCAGCTCGCACACAGTCAACATTTAACATGAACCAACAATTTTTTTTCAAGAAACAAAAACATAAATAAGTGCAGACCTAATTAGATTTATTATTATTGATTTCTGAACAACAAAAAATTTGATGCTCATAAATCAGCAACAGATAATTCGATGCTCACAAACTAGCAACAAAAAATTCATTATTTGGTTTTGTGAATCAGCAACGAATTCTTCGTTGCTGATTGATGAATTATTTACAATCAGGAACGAAAAATCAGTTGCTACTATATTATTTTTATTAAATTATTTTTTTTATCAAAATGACTTTTAATTTGTTTAATTAATTATTTATGGATATTTTAAAAGTTGTAGAATATATATAAACAATATAAATTAATATTAAAAATGACTTTATCACTAATAAAAAAATGAAATAAAAATAATATTTATATTATAAAAATTTAGTTAAATTTGTATTAATATAAATAAATAAAAATATAATTTAAAAAATAATAAAAAATACAATTATAATACTTGTTGCGAAAACAAACTATGATATTATAGATTGATGCAAAATAAATCAAGATATAGAATATACGTCTATAAAGTGATGGAGATATAAAATCTATGTATTATTATATGGGAAGCTATAAAAGACGGTATTGATGTGCCATGGGCGCTAGGATTGATGGGCCACAATTGTCTAATAAATGCATTATGACTCATCGGAATATGTATCGCCTCACCTGAAAACAAAAAAAATCCATCGTTTATGATGAAATTGTTATTTTTTTTTTTTTTACAAGTCTTGTGATAAATATGACGGACATCTAATAAATATACCTCTTAACTCGGTAATAAAGGAACGTCATGATAAGACGCAAGTCTTCGATTTTCTCAAGAAAAATATGGAAGGCTTCAAAAAAAAAAAAAACAAAAAAAGCTTGCATTAAATTATCTCAGCAGTCCGGAGCTGAATGTTTTCCCTACCAAGAATTAGACGGTGAAAAAAGCTAGCATTAAAACGAGGATAGCATTTTTTATATATTTTATTTTTGAAAAACTCTATAGGAGTTTAACCATGGTCTGTAGAAGGATAGTAAGAACTGTCCATTGTAATCGGTCCTCATTGAATGGTAAAGAGGGAGTCAACTTCTGGCACGGGTTTTGGGGCCGAGGGTCCCATGTTTAAAGACTATAAGGGAAGGTTGCGATACGCCAGTCAACTACAGCCTTCAATTATGATTGCTCAATTTTTTCCGCATCTCAGTAATCGCTCATCGACAGTGATATGAATGCAAGAAATTAATGAGGAAAATGCGACTTGTTCCTTCTGTTTTATCTATTTTCAACTTGTTGATTGCATAGTCGTTTTATTACACACTACCGACTTCCAGGTTGGAACGCTCGGAAAAAAGAGAAATTCGAGACTGAATGTCTTTTTGACAATAATATTTTTAACAATGACAAACTCGTGTGTGGTGCGCCAGGGGTGGCGAGGGAGGGGGAGACACGGGGTTGACTCACTTGTTGCCGCGGCGACTCGAGCCTGCTGGTTGGAGAAGTGGAGAGTGGGAGTGGGCGAGGAGACCTATCAATTCTAATCCAATCTGATCAGGTAATTAATGGGATTATGAAGCATGGCCACCATGTTTCTCTCGTCGTTTCTTTTCCGGGTCAGTATTTGTTAGCTTGTGGTTTCACGGTGCAAAGATAAAATGGACACCTAAATTTGTCTCCTCTGGAGCTTCCTTTCTTTTTTCTTTTTTTTTTTCCTGAAGATACATTGTCTTGTTTTAAAGGAAAAGATCAGCATCCATCAATATCTATATATCTATATCTATTGTTTTTCTTCTGGTTGGCGTAAGAGAGGAAAATGGACGTCCATGAATTCCAACTACAAGTCCTCACTCCACAGTACATGACAAGATACAACAGGGCATGTGTGAACACTGAAGGATGCTTCGGCAGCTGGCTTTTCACAGTTTGGAAAGGGATATAGCAAATTAGCAATAAGGCACATCACCACTTTGAGGTCCTGAGCCTATAGCGCATTACCCATCCAAACTAGTTGACATAGATTATTGGCAGAACGAAAATCCAAGGACAGTGAAAAATCAACTATATGTCCAGGACGATAAGTACGCAAAATAAGAATCGAAGTGGAGGAAACATGGAGCAAAGGGATAAGACATGCTATAGCGATAGGTGACTTGATGCCCTTTTGTACTCTGAAAGATATTATGGAGGAAACATAGGCCTGCCTTTCTTTTTTTTTTGATAGTAAACGAGAGAATTATATATTAAACAGCCTGCCTATTGTGATTGAGAGCAATGGTAAGCATATTTCTTCTTTCTCGAATTCTATTCAATCCCGAGATGTAAAATGGATTGTTAAGATTTCAATTCCTAATTTGTCTTCAATAATTTAGAGATACACATAAATCCCTTAATGCCTTAAAAAAAACAAAAACAAAATGAAAAACTAACCACAATCCTAAAAAAATTTAAGGTTAGATCTACTTTTCAGACCATTTCAAGAAAAAATAACACACAAGTTAAACTTTTCTCTTCAAGTGAAACTTGTAGATACCAAGATCGATTTTGTTTTCGTTAAAATTAGTGTCAACAATAAACTTTTCTCTCTACAACCGAAACCCACTAACCTTTCTCTCTTCTCTCTCTAACAAGAAATGATAAAATAAAAGAAATGAAGTTTT
>Ga0325414_1008234_pt1 | contig 11051 bp, 10 predicted proteins | sample PopdelMetagenome_8_FD_206183 | JGI IMG/M metagenome (GOLD analysis project Ga0325414, IMG submission 206183) | Populus deltoides microbial communities from Bellville, Georgia, United States - Leaf-PdKOR-R3 | ecosystem: Host-associated > Plants > Phyllosphere > Phylloplane/Leaf | place: USA...
AATTATGTTACGAACAATGTTTTATTTATTTTTATTGTTTTAATATACTGATATTAAATGTATTTTCGAATGGAAAACATCATAAAACTCAAAAGTAAAACATCAGCATGAATTAAGAATGCAAAACCAAGTAAAAGAGACCAAACCAGGATGATTGTCATGAAAAAGAAGAGAAAAGGCATGGAGGTAATGGAATAAGAATTCGATGAAACCACACACTGAGCCTAGCAGTACCTGCCATGAAAGGAGGTTTAGAGGAAGGTTCCCGGCATAGACATAATGCAGCAAAAGGAGGTGAATCGAAACCCACCACATCACCACCTTCCTCGTCAGCAACCCGAGAGCATGCCACTTTTTTCTTCCTGCCGCGCCTCCCTCCCTCCCTTTTCATTCTATCCGCTTCGTACTCCCTTCTCTCCTTCCTCTCCCGTGTTATGTTTCAGAAATCAGAGAGGTGACTGAGAAAAGAAGGAAAAAAGACGGTTGCCTTGCTTCCACGTCTCCTAAAAGCAGAAAATGTAAAAAATAAAAAAGTTAATAACACTGTGTATCATGTGTCTAGGTACACGGTAATTAAGCAACGCCTCTTAGTGTTTTTGTTAATTGTTAATGTTAATCGTTAATGATAGAGTAGTGGTGGGCACTCCTTGCCTCGACATGTGAGACAAGCTCCAAAATCACACACACAGACTCTCTCTCTCTCTCTCTCTGCTTTTCCCATTTCTTCATCAAAGAGAAACCCCCAAGAAAGATACCCCCTTCTCATTTTCCATTTCCGTTTGGATCCCAGTTATGAGCAACGAATAGTAAGCCATTTTCTCTCTTTTAATACTTTCCCTTTTCTATTTTGTTTTTGCTTACACAATTTTTTGTTTTTGTAGTGATTATCTGTTTAAGCTTTTGCTAATCGGAGACTCATCTGTTGGGAAATCGTGTCTGCTTCTCAGATTTGCTGTAAGTTGAGAATTATCAATTATAGCTATCCATTATGTAATTTTTTTTTTTTTATGAATGTGATTACGAGGAAGAAAGGTTGATGCTTTAGTAAAAAGAGCTTAATTGGGTTGCTAATATGTTGTTAACTTTAGTGGGTTAGAGAGTAATTAGGAGATTATTTATTGTTTAATGGGCTGGAGATTAGTGTTTAAATTTAACTTGGTTTTTATTATTTCATAATTTCTCAGGATGACTCTTATGTAGACAGCTATATCAGTACCATTGGTGTTGATTTTGTAAGTCTCTGTCTGCTGTATATGTCTCTCCGGACGTCCATTTTGATGTTTTTTTATAGTCTTAAAGTTGTTGGTTATGTTGTAGAAAATCAGGACTGTGGAGCAGGATGGAAAGACAAGCAAGCTGCAGATTGTGAGTATAGATAGCTGCTTTTTTCTTCGAATATGGTCTTTTGTCTTGCGGGGTTTTTTGTTTAATATTGAAATGGAGATTAACGGCAATCCCTAACTAGATAGGTGCACATCTGTCTAGTTGGAACAAATGTTTGAAATGGGTATTTGGAAATTTAGGTGACTGATGTTTTCGTGTTGAGGTCAAATGGTTCGCTTGCATGCAGGAATTAAGATGTTTGCTATAATGAGCCAGGCAATATTTAAGTTAAACAGATAAAACCTTATGCATGTTGTGTGTCTGAAAAAATGGTGCATATTTCAGAAGCTTCAAGGACTATTGCCAATGTTGTTGGTTGGAATTATAAGATTTATGTAATATAATCATTGTCACAAATACGTATCATCTTTCCTTTTGTGTTCAAATATGTTTCTTTGTGATTACCCTTTAAATTTAACTTTGACATTTAATCTGTTTTTGAAATTTCAGTGGGATACAGCTGGACAGGAGCGCTTCCGGACCATAACAAGCAGTTATTATCGAGGAGCACATGGGATAATTGTGAGAATTTCTCCTATTATTTTGAAATATAGAAAAGCCGTGTGCGCCCGCACAACAAACATACTGATTATATGGTCTTCCTGATGAACTGCTTTTACTGATTTCTGAAAGCGAACTCTTATGCTTTGGGACATTGTGCCATGATTATGCGCATTTTATGTTGATACAATTTCAAATCTCACTATGCTATATGAAGTCATGTTCAAGAATCTGATAGTTTGTGTCCCATGGGATTACAACAGATAGTCTATGATGTTACCGAGATGGAGAGCTTCAACAATGTCAAGCAGTGGTTGAATGAGATTGATAGATATGCAAATGATAGTGTCTGCAAACTTTTAGTTGGAAATAAGTGTGATCTAGTTGAGAACAAGGTTGTGGACACACAAACAGCAAAGGTATATCTATTTAAATTCAGTTAGCTTTGATATGAATCATATGATATTAAGTTTTCCTGAGGGCCTGTCTGCTGTTCCGAGTTTCTTCTGGCCAAGTTTGCTGAACCATCAGGGACGATCTTGTGCTAAGTTAGGACTGATGACCAGCTGTGCTATATCCAATAACCTAGTCCAGCGAATTATTTTCTTTTACTTTAGTGATGCCCTGCATATGCACCGAGGGAAAGTTTTTCTTTCCGTTTTAATAAGACAGGTAAAAGTTTGTTGAAGTGTGTATTCCTTGAAGGGATACTTTCATGTAATCTTGTCTAGTTTCAGTTATAGGTAGGCCTGTGTTTTTTGCAAAATCTGAGATTGATGATTCTCAAAATGTACGGAACTAGAGCTTTCTTGCATAAAACTGGTCTTATCCTTCTTGAGATGATGTCATAATGTTCCTTGACATTGTCATTTTCGATCACATAGCCATATTGAAAGTTTGCTTCTGTGCATGTGTCTTCTAATATAAGAAAAAATGAAAGCTTCTACAGATGTATGTAAATTAAGCTGTTTCCTTTACATTTACCGGTGATGCAGCGGCAACTTTTCTAGTTGAATATCAGATGGCTTAATGCAATCTTAGCAGCTGAAAGAATAATGATGATATATTGTTAAACTTGAAGGGCTTTCCAAAGGATTTTCTTTGATCGGATAATGGTTTCTGTTTGTAAATTGATCCTTCTTTCTTCTACCTGGATAAACTGCAGGCATTTGCAGATGAGCTTGGCATTCCTTTCCTAGAGACAAGTGCTAAAGACTCGATAAATGTGGAGCAAGCATTCTTAACCATGGCTGGTGAAATTAAGAAAAAGTAAACCACAAATCAACTTGTTCCTGCTGTTCTTAATTCAAGTTCTATTTTTTTATTGATTGCAAATGCGTGTTCTTAGTGATTAATAATTTTTGTTTTACTCTGATGTTATCTCAGTTAGCTATTTTAGATTTCTTAATTTTTCCTCTACTTTAATCGGAATGAATCATTATATGTAGAAGATGCAATCTTTTGACACCCTAGCCGTTGCCGATAGTGTAGATGTCTTGTTCTATGTGCACCCTTAAACTGGAAAGATCAGCTATTTTAAGATATCCCGGCTAGAAGATATTAGATTCTTTCTCAATCTACTTTTTCTTCACTTCTGTTTTGTTGCATTGATAAACTGGGATGGTTGTCATATTATTAATCTCCCATGCATTATTTCTGCCAAAGTTGCTTCGATTTGGTTGCTGTGATACAGTGTATGTTGCCTGTGTGATTTCATGGAATAAAATTAAACAGTGTTCTTTTACTAATAAACATTCTTCTTCTTTCTTTCTACTAACTCAAGATTTTTTGCAGGATGAGTAACCAGCCAACTGCTAACAATTCAACAGGAACTGTTCAGATGAAGGGGCAGCTAATCGAGCAGAAGAACAACTGTTGCGGTTAGCTATTCGCGTGTACTTTTAATGGTGTCCCAAGGTTTTTAGGCAAGAACGTGCTGTTGACTTGGTAATCATATGGATCTCCCAGAAACTGCCAGTTATGATGTGCTTGAAGTTGTCTATCTGTGAAAATTCTTAAGTTTTATCAAAGGGATCCGGATTCTATTGAAATGAAACCGAGATGTTAAATATCTGAAAAAAGGCAACTGTTTATCTATCAGAAACAGGAAAGTGACTGCAAGGGAACGAATGACATGCAAATTGGTTGGGAGAAATCTCAAGCAGTGTAAATGGTATTTATTCAAATGCAATTACATGCATCTTATCAATGCCGAATCCCCAGATAAATGTTCTAAAAACTAGAGCTATGGCTTCTGAAGTTTGTAGAATTGAACAGCAGGGCAGGCGCAGTGGAACAGTTGGCATCTATTGTCCAATGTGTGCAATTATCTCAGGACTATATATCATTTGTGCTGCCATTCCCTTCCTCGGCTATTGCATTACGAAACTATGGAAATGAACAATCAACTGCTGGGGAAGAAGAAGAATTCAGTTTACGATTGGATGTTGGCTTTGCCATGCGCATCCCCTCCACAGCCCTGCTTCCATAAAGATGCTATGGGATGTCTATGGTTGCAGAGCAAGGCATTCTCTTCGTCTTCGAAGTCGGAATGCCCAAGGAAACCACAAAGTGCTCAGTTGCATAAGCCATGAAGCACTTATTAGGTAAAATCATGGCAATCAACAGCTAATGCACTGATCAACCATTGCATTCTCCACGATCATTAACAAAGAGATCTTGAAGCAAAACACAAGACAGTAAAAAACTAAACTTTCAATATATCATGCAAAGGGATATGAAATTCAACCACAACAAGTTCAAAAACAGAAAAATCAGGGGGAAAAAACAAGGGAAAGCCGACGTAAATCAAATGAACAAGAGGTGGGAAACTGCCCACAACTACACATATCATCTTCACTAAGAAGAAGAGCAGCAGGTGGTCTTTTTAGTGCTGGGATCGGGTCCTCCAACTGCAATGGTCTTCCCATCTTTGACACTCACAGGTGCTGCTGACTCTTCCGAAGAAAGTGTCTTCTTACTAATAATCCTATATATCTCAGAAAGAATTGTTTGAAAAGCCTTGTCAACATTGGTGGCTTCAAGAGCGGATGTCTCTACAAAAGCAAGCCCTTCTTTCTCAGCATAACTTTGAGCATCCTCAGTAGCTACTGCTCTAAGATGTTTAAGATCAGTCTTGTTCCCAATTAACATGATCACAATATTGGAATCTGCATGATCCCTCAGCTCCTTCAACCACCGGCTCACGTTTTCAAAAGTCGTTGGCTTTGTTACATCATACACCAGAAGAGCTCCAAGCGCGCCCCTATAGTAGGCACTCGTGATCGCTCTGTATCGCTCTTGCCCTGCCGTGTCCCATATCTGCGCCTTCACTGTCCTTCCTTCAACCTATCAAGCACAACACAAGTAAAATTCCGATCTAAATTCCGATCAAATTGAAACTAACACAGATCAAAATGAGGGCTTGAAGTAGATCAAGAAAAGTGTGTTAGTAGAATAGGAGTTAGGGTTAGTAACTTGAAGAGTGCGAGTGGCGAATTCGACGCCGATGGTGGACTTGGACTCCAAACAAAACTCGTTGCGAGTAAATCGGGAGAGGATGTTCGATTTTCCGACACCGGAATCGCCGATTAACACTACCTTGAACAGGTAATCGTACTCCTCGTCGGGTCTCCTCGCCATCTCCTCCTCTTTCTCTGTCTGTAGCTCTGAGAGAGAAGAAAAGAGTGAGAAAAGGAGAAGACGATGTCTGTTTTATTATTGTTTGAATGAAATATCAAATGTTACATTTCTACCCTTATAATTTTAAAATAGTTTAATTTTACCCCTTTAGTTTTTAAAAAGTTTCAATTTCTCCCTAGAGGTTTCATCTGAATAGACCATGCATGTGTGTTTGAGATTGCTGTGGCGGTTCAAAATATTTTTCACTTAGAATGTATCAAAATAAAGTTTTTTATTTTAAAAAATTATTTTTGATATTAACATATTAAAACGATCTGAAAACAAAAAAAATATTTATTTTAAACAAAAAAAAATTAAAAATATTAAAATTTAAAAAAAAAACTTGAAAAAGTTTAAGAAAAAAAGAGAGAGGCTATTTAATGGCTAGAGAAGATATTGTTACTTTAGAAAATTAAAAGGGTAATATTGAGAAAATATAAAGAACAAGGGTTAAAATTGAATTGTAACGATGGTAATAGGATGAAAATGTCCATATTAGTTGTGGTCCAGATTCACATGGTAACATCTGTTTAATGATGACCGATTAATTATTTTTTAAATTAAGAACCTAACCGGAAATAAAGGAAAATTTATATTAAAAAAAAAACATCGTGTTTTTAGTTAATTACATGATACCACTAGCTTGGACCCTTGTACTAGGCTGTATCATTAAAATAATCTGGATTTTTTTAAAAACAAAATACAATGTAATTTTAGGTAAAAAAAAACTTAGGTTTATTTAATTTTAAACCCAAGCTTTATTGAAGAATTTTTTCAATTTAAAAATTTAAATTATTATTATTTATATTATTTTGTTTTTTGAATTTGAAATTCGTATAAACTCAAACTACTTTGTGTTATTAATTTTATCGAATATGATGAAGGTGGTGAGATTTTAAGTTGTGACCGCTTCGTTAGTAAAGCTCTAATACAATATTAAAAAAATCATCTCAACTCAAAAGATTAAATTGAGGTTGACATGAGTCAATTCTTATAAGGCTTCGTTTGGGATTGGGGTTGAATCGGAATTTCATCAAAAAAAATTTCTTGCTTTGAATTAATTTTTTTTAGTATTTTTAAAACGTTTTAATGTACTGATGTTAAAAATAAATTTTAAAAAATAAAAAATATATATATTTTTAATATATTTTTAAATATAAAACATCTTGAAAAACAATATTTACTATGCTTTCAAACAGAACTTTGTATTACTTATTCTGCATTTTATTCTTAATTATATTTTTTATTTTATGTAAACCTTAGGATAAATTATAATAACTATTTTAATAGTAAGTTATGGTTATTAAGAAATAAAGTGTGATTATACAATCAAGAAATCCTGTAAACGTCTATGGTAAAGTACATTTATTTTTTAATTTATTCTAGAGATATTTTAATTACAATGGCAGTCAATAAAAGTTTAATTATTTTATTTCAGATTTTTTGTAACAAAAAAAGGAAATTAACCTCTGGAATCTCAGAATTCAAATCTTACTTACATATTAAATAATTATTTCAATTCAAAATAATAAACTTAAATTATTAAATAAAATTTTATATTACTCACAAATATATTTATTTATGTGAAATATTCATTAAATTTAAAACCTGTACAAATTCATATTATTTAGTTAACTTATATTATATTATATTTAATTTTATTAATTAAAATAAAAATAATAAAATAAATTCATATTATTTAGTTAACTTATATTATATTATATATAATTTTATTAATTAAAATAAAAATAATAAAATTTAAATTCATAATTGTTTAGTTTCGAGTAAGCTTCGGTCTCGGTGAAGGTGCAATGAGAGTCCTCCCAGATAAAAGAGTGGTGTGATCTTAAGCAACCCTGTAAAGTTGCTTGCGAATTCAAAGATAAGATTATGATAATTTCTAGTAATTTTAGTACTCACAAGTACCAAAATGAATCTGAAAGTGAAACATTCAAGAAACAGAAAATCCTTGGATAGATTATTCTAAGAGTGAGAAGAAAGATATTGTTTCCATTGATTTCAAACAAAACATGAACACTACTCACACAAGCTTGCCGGCTGCTTCCACCACCATCACCACACCACCACCACCACCATACTTTATACATGCTGAAGCATTTATTATATACCAGAAGCAACCAGAAGAAGAAGCAGAAAACTTCAGTACGTATTACATGCTGTTAACGATATTAATGTTTGTTTAAGCCAGAACATCAAGGAAAGGATAGTCAGTGTAGCCAACAACAGGATCGGGAATATAGAAAGTGTTCCTGTTGTACCTATTAAGAGGAGCATTTAACTCAAATCGTTTTGGCAAATCTGGATTAGCCAGAAACAATCTTCCAAATGCCACCAGATCTGCATAATTCTCCGCTATAGCCTTGTTACCATCATCTCTACGGTATCCTCCAGCAGCTATAAAAGTCCCTTCAAAGGCATTTTTCATTGGAAGTAGACTGTGAGGAGTTTCATATATGTCGTTCGCTTTAACCATTCTTGGCTCAATTACATGGAGATAAAGAATTCCAAATTTGTTTAATGCATTTGCCATGTAAAGGCCAAGTTCTTCTGGGTTTGAATCAACGGCTTCCATGTAGTCAGCAAACGGCGACAGTCTCATGCCAACTTTATCAGCTCCAACTTCATCAACTACAGCTTCCAATATTTCCAATGGAAAACGGCACCTATTTTCCAAGCTCCCGCCGTAATTATCAGTTCTGTCATTTACTTGATCTTTAAGGAACTGATCAATCAAGTAACCATTTGCCCCGTGAATCTCAACTCCATCAAATCCTGTCAAATACATATTGTTTTTCATCATAAAAGTAATTGGATTTGAATAGCTACACATGCACAATTCTGATGATCCCTTCAAGCAATAGTTTTTATGCCTCAAAGTACTCATCATCCGGAGACATTATGATAAGTGGCTAACAAGCTATAGTGTGTGTGTGTACACTATAGCTAGCCAACAAACACACCAGCTTCAATGGCGTTGCGGGCAGCGAGTCTGAAATCATTAACAATGCGAGGAAGTTCGTCGGCTCTTAATCGACGAGGAGGTGACCAGTCTTCTCCGTCAAGACCTGGTGTCACTCCTTTATCAGTGCATGATATGGGAGCTTCCCCATTCGGCTGAAACCCTGTATTACAAAAATCATGCTACATTTGTCAAATAAATTACAACTCTATATGGCTCATACTCTTGAAATTAACGGGTACGATGAAGAAATTAATTCAAAAAATGGTGGGATTATGTTGGAGCTTTCTTCTTTTCTTTGATTTCTTGTGCATTTTGATAATAGATTGAACCATGGGACTTGAGATTTTATATATATATATAGAGAATCATATTTGAAATCAGCTGAAGTGAAAGCACATACCATAAGTGGAGACACGACCCACATGCCAAATTTGGCAAAACAAAATGCCACCTTTATCATGAACAGCATCCACAATTGGCTTCCATGCTTTCACTTGCTCTTCAGTCCAAATTCCAGGTGTTTCAGGGTATCTTTAAATCAAATAAGAAAAATAAATGAAAATCATGGTAATATGCTAAAAATTATATTTTATATATATATATATATAAATTACAATAACCTCAGACTTATTTTATGTCTTTGTCTTCGTCCCTCTAATAAAATGCATTTCTATCCCTTTTGTTATAAAACGCTAACCAAACGCAGAACTAATAATTTCCATATTCTTAAATACAGTAATATTAGTGCATTGATACATGACCATTTAATTAGGAGTAAAAATATTTTTCATTATTTTTCTAATCAGTAATCACCTAAAACTAACTTAATAAACTTGCTTTGGTCCCTGTATATTAGTCCTCTTACACATAAATCTTTATCTGAAAGTTCTTGTATTTTACAATAAATATAATTTAAAGTCAATTCAATCACAAAATAGTACCACTTGAACTGAGCCTATACAAAGAAATTTATATTTTTCTTTAAACTTTTCCATTTTATCTAATTGAACAAGGCGAAGCACTTCTGCAAAAGGTACTACTTGAACGTCTAGATCTAGAGGATGATATAAATAATCTACACCAAAAACAGACTGACAACAAATACTTGAAAAGAGTAAATAGTAATGAAGTTCAGCAAGGTAAATCTAACAATAGAAACACCACTGGAGTCCACCGGAACGCCTAACTTTAGCTACCACGGCTGACTAACAGCCACCGCAGTTTACCAACATTGCGAAATATGCTTTGACTAAACTTTCTTATTATTAACAGCCTAACAAGGTTGTGATACCACTAAAAATTTTCAAACAGTTTGAATGAAATTTTGATAAGTTTATAAGTGAATTTAAAAAGTTGTAGAACTAAAATTATACGATTACTATTTTATTTTTATTTTTTATATTCCACATGTATCATAGTATATACATATAATATTTTCGATGATCAAACAATTCCAATGATTCAATGACCTGATAATAGCTTCAACTCATTAACTTAATTGATTCATAGATTAACAACTTAAGATTTGATGGTATGATTTATTTTCTCGAACAGGTACAGAATTAGTAAGGAAGTTCCTAAATGGAGAGTAAAAGTGGTGAAATAAGAGAATTTACCCTTGAGCTGTGTCAGAAACCCCAGTTGCTTCGGTAATGAGGAAGCCTCCATTGGTAGCGCGTTGAGAATAGTATAGGATGGCATGTGGTTGAGGCATGTTGTTGTAGGATCTATTCCTTGTTAATGGTGCCATAACAGCTCTAGCAATTATAAAAGGGCAGAAAAACAAGATGATTAACAAACAATAAAAACCCATGATTCGGCTCCCCATCGAAGCGTCAATCATACAGTAGAAGGAGATGGGGGCAAGAGGGTTAGCTAATACACACGAACCTGTGAGAGAGGTTGAATTTCCCCATTTTGTACGGAGTGAGTAAAGGGATGGGGTTGGTGCTGGCTGCCATTTCTTTCCTTTCCTTCGATCTCTGCTTTCTATCTTCTCTTCTACACCCTGTATTCAACTCGGCTTTGGAGTCACGATACAACACTGTTATTTATACACACAAACACTCACACAGATATATATATATATATATATATATATATATATATATGATGAGCCGGATCCCTCCTCGATTTTTTTCTTTGTAAAGGGAAATAATTGAGATGAAAAAGAACAGGTGGGGTGTTGCTGATGCAAGGAGAAAGGGAGCTCGTGTGGGTTCTTTAATATTCAAAGCAAAAGCCATCAAGAACAAGAAGAGTGAGCTTCGCCGGCAGTATCTCATGGCCGCCTTGAAGTCAAAGGGAAAATCTTAAATAGATCCCTGAATTATTGGGATTCACTTCTGACTCCAAAATATTTTTTCCGTTCATATTATTTTTCATTCGGTTCAATTTTATAAAAATAATTAAATTAAAATTTTAAAAAAATATAAAATATCAAACAGAAACTACCAACTGGTTTAATTGGGTTTGGTTTGATTATTTATATTAAAAATTAAAA
>Ga0325414_1008235_pt1 | contig 11051 bp, 4 predicted proteins | sample PopdelMetagenome_8_FD_206183 | JGI IMG/M metagenome (GOLD analysis project Ga0325414, IMG submission 206183) | Populus deltoides microbial communities from Bellville, Georgia, United States - Leaf-PdKOR-R3 | ecosystem: Host-associated > Plants > Phyllosphere > Phylloplane/Leaf | place: USA...
ATTCTTTGAAAAGCATTCTAAGCTAGTAGACTTCAGCCGTAGTGTGTGCCATTGAACGGTATTCGACTTTGGTACTCAAACGAGAGACCACATTCTGTTTCTTGGAGCTCCAAGAAACCAGGTTTCGGCCAAGAAAAATTATAGCCACTAGTAGACCTTCTATCTTCTCGATTGCTTGCCTAATTCGAGTCGCAGTAGGCATGTAATTATAGAGGAGATGGTGTATAGAACAATCCATGGTTAACAATGTCTTTTAAGTAGCGAAGAACTCACTTCATAGCCTATTAGTGTGGAGTTCGTGACTGATGCATATACTAACATAACTGGTTGACAACATAAGAAATATCAGGACGTGTGATGGTGTGATATTAGAGTGCCTTAATGATTTGGCAATAAGTAGAAGGATCATATATTAGCTTTCCTTCTGTACTGGACAGTTTAATACTTGTTACCATAGGTGATGCAAGTGGTTTAGCACCAGCCATGTGAGACCTATCTAGGAGATCACAAATGTATTTGAGTTAACATAAATGTAGTCCTTGTGAGCTCCTATCAGCCTCTACACCTAAAAAAGTAAGACAAAGAACCAAGATCCTTGACATGGAAAATACTCTGCATATGGCGAATGAGTGTGGTAATTGCTGAAGAGTTAGACACTGTCACCAAAATATCATCAACATATATTAAGACAAAAATTCTGACTTTTGCAATATGTAGAGCAAATAAAAAGTAGTCAATGATGGATTCTTCGAAAGCAAGCTTAATAAGTTGTGATAATCTACGAAATCAGGCTCTTGGAGCTTGTTTAAGACCATAAAAAGATTTATGTAATTTGCAAATATAGTTCGAAGTGGTCTCATTAACAAAACCTTTTAATTGTTCCATAAAAACCTCTTCTTCTAAAAATCCATGTAGAAATGCATTCAACACATCTAATTGTCGGATGAGCCAATGAAAATGAACCGCAATTGCTAAAATTAATCAAATAGTAGTTGGCTTAATCATGGGTGAAAAAGTTTTATGGTAGTCCACCCTATTCTTTTGATCATATCCTTTGGCCACGACGCTGGCCTTAAAACGTTCAATATTGCCATCAAGTCTCCACATAACTTTGTATACCTATTTATTCCTGACAATGTGTTTATCAAGTGGGCGAGGACATAGGGACCAAGTTCTATTTGTCATCAATGCATCAAATTCCCTTCCCATTGCAGCACAACATTATGGATTCAAAACTGCTTGAGTGTAGGATGTTAGTTTAAGAGTATCTAAGACTGCTGAAAAAGCTTGCAAAAGATGTCAGGTATTATAGAATAATTTGTAATCAGGAAATAATTTTGGGCGAGAGTGACCTGTTCTGGAATGTATTTGAATTTGAGTGAAGGTAGGCTGGATAATTGGATTATTGAAGGCATTATCAGGGTTTTGTGGCAACAGTGGAGAAGGAGATATTGATGGAGTGACAATTTCTAAATCAGTGGGATTTTTAAAATTTGAATGGGAGAAGAAGAAGAATAATCATTGGATGTAGGAGGTGGAGATAAGTGTGCAGAGTTTGATGCCGCAAGATTTGATATTTCAACTGAGGTGGAAAAAGGATTATCTTAAGGAGCCACAACTGCAAAAACATTAGATAATAAAGTACTAGATATAATTGAACTAGGAATTATTAGAGGTTTACCTGTAGCAGGAGTTGTACTTCGAGATGTGGTGTGGTCAAGTAGTGCCTTAGTTGGAAAAGAGTGCTCATTAAAGATGACATGTTGTGAGATGTATACCCGTATAGTTGATAAGTCAAGACACTAATATTTTTTTTGATAGTTAGAATAGCCTAGGAAGAGACTTCTTACTTCAAAATGCCAGCTTATGTTCATTATAAGGTCTGAGAAGTGGATAACAAGAGTATCCAAAAACATGTAAGTCCATATAAAGTGGCTTAATTTTATGAAGTAAAAAAATAAGGTGTTATATTATCTAAGACTTTGGTAGGCAATCTATTTATTAAGAACACTGAAGTAAAGAACACATCAACCCAATATAAGGGAGATAAACTTGATTAGGCTAGAAGTGTTAGTCTCATTTCTTAGATATGTCTATGTTTTCTCTCGGCAATCCCATTTTGTTAAGTAGTGTGTGGGCAAGTTAATCTACAGTATATCCTTTGTGCAATCAAAAAAAATTTAAACTGGTTGGAAGTAAACTCGCCACCGTTATCTGTTTGGATTTATTTGATTGAGGTTAAGAAAAAATTTTTTGACAATGGTTTTAAATTTAACAAAAGTTGTAAACACATTAGATTTTTTATGCAAAGGATAGAACCAGGAATATCTTGAATAATCATAAAAAATAAAACATAGAAGGAACAACCACCAGTTGATTGTACAAGGAAAACCCATACTTTAGAATGGATAAAAAATCTGGGAAAGGAAGAGAAGACTAAACTCTGGTGAAGGCAGTTTCTTAGCTTTGCTAAGTTGACAAGCTAAGCAAAACTCTATTTTATTTAAAGGACCTTTGACAGAGAGTTCATTGGAATAAAATAAACTATCAAAACTGAAACTAGAGGAATGTCCTAGTTTTAAGTGCCAGGTGTCTGCAATAGCTTGAACCCCTATTGTTGCTGAAAGACATATAAGGCTTTGAGGGGAAGGTTTGCACCCAGCTAGTGGATATAGCCCATTTTCAACCACACCTCGAAGTAGGATTCTGCCTGTCAGGTTCCCATTCACGAGAAAATTAGTAGCAATTAAGATAAAGTAACAATTATTATCTAAACAAAATTGATTGATAGAGATAAGATTGGTGGCTGCTTGTGGGCAATGAAGAATGTTGTTTAGATGAAAATTGGATTGGCCAAAGTTGAATGTGGTAAGACCGGTATTTAGAATTTGCAAACCTGAACCATTTCCGACATTTACAGTTCCCAATTCTTGAAAAGAGTTCTGATGAGGGAGATTAGATGCATTTGATGTAATATGGGTATTGGCACGACTATTTATGTACCAAACTTGATGATCAAAAGTGGCATTAGTCTCAGTCACCATTGTTACGAGATCTTGAGGAGGGATCCGACCCTGATATAAATAATCAAAACAGTGAAAACAATCAATAACAGTATGACCAGATTTACCATAATTTTGACAAACTGGGTGGTTGTTTGGGAGTTGTGGAGGAGTAAATCTGGTCTGTTGGCGTGGAAAGTAGAGGAAACTATAGGCTATATTTTTGTGGGAGTTAGAGGAGGGCCTTTCTTTTTCCCATAAATAAATGCCTTAGATTTGTTTGCAGCAAATGCAAGGTGAGTATTATCCGTGTTGGAAACAGAGTGGTTGACATCTAGAAGATTTTCATAACCCAACAATTCAGCTTGAAAGTCTTCGAATGTGAAGTCAATGTCACGGGATGCAAAATTAAATAAGGTTACAAATGGTATGTATGATGATGGCAGGCCACCAGGAAGAAATGAGATCAAGTCTTAATCATCACAGGTTTACCAACTACTGCTAATTGATCTGCAAGATTTTTGGCATTTTCAAGATACTCGAAACAAGATTTGGTACCTTGAGTCAATGTCTATAGTTGTTGCTTAAGATGAGAAATGCGGGAACAAGATTGAGAAGAAAAATGAGCCTGCAGGGCAGTCCAGACTTGCTTAGATGTTTCCATTCCATAAATAGTGGAAACAAGTTTTTCTAAAAGAGAAGAAAGGATCCATCCAAGGAGACAAACATCTTTCTTCTTCCGAACAACATAAGCAGAATTTAATGAACCAAAGGCAAGATTCTTTGGAGGGCAGGCTTCAGTTCCATCAATGAAGCCAACTAATTCATGTCCTCGGAGGAGATTAAGGAACTGTGTTTTCCATGCCAAATAATTATGGGAGTCATCTAGCTTAACAGAAATAGTGGTGGTAGATGGTGGAAGGATAGGTGCAAGGGTGGGGGTGTCATTGGTGTCGGCCATTTGGATGATGTGAAAGCGCGAGAAAGGATCATTTGGAAAAGCGTGAGCTTGTAGTATGTCAGGCTGATACATGTAAAATCTTAATAATTCAATAAAGAGATGAATACACGAGATATCTTTGTTTTGGCTAACACACTTAAGCCATGTAGTTTCCATTATATTTATAGTTATACAATGAAACTGTAATACGTGTAATAAGGAAACAAATATGAGCAAAATAAGAAAACAAATAGATATAATCAAATATACGAAAGTCACTCTAATAACTGGATTATTTTGAATTGACAACAGAGTGAATGGAGTGAAGAGGTGCAGATGCTCCTGGATTTTTTGCTGAAGATTCTGATAGTCTAACACAGATCCTCAAGTTAATGACCATATAAGCTTCCAGTAGTCTTGATATTTGTGGCACTCAAACTAGTGACCTCTGGGTAGCAAACTTAGGGCCTGACTAGTTGAGCTACACCTCTCAGGGTTATGTGTTATGTGTTTTTGAATTAACTTTCATGTGAGGTGTGTATTTTTTTTACATTAGTTGTTTTTTTAAGTATTTTTTATTTAAAAATATATTAAAATAATATATTTTTTATTTTAAAAAAATTATTTTTAACATCAATATATTAAAACTATCTAAAAATAAAAATAAATAAATTTTAATCAATCTCAATTTGATCCCAAAGAGACATTACTCTTAAATATGTTTTCTAGGTTAATTAGTATGGATGCTTTAATAATAATAATAAATGATGGTAAAAAGTTTCATTTCTAAGCTTTTTACCATGGTGATAAAAATCATACCAATTTTGGGGATTTATCTTAATACTCTACCATGTGACTTTCAAACCATGTCCCCTATTTTACTTATTTAACATGTCTAAATATATATAACAACGTGTGATTTGGGGAGGCATTCTACTGGACCTTATGATTTTTTATTTTTTTTGGCTTTGTAGAATGCAGAGTGAGGAGGGATGCATTTCTTCTGATCAAGCAGGGTAGGACAAAATGAAACAACCCTATGCTTTTCTCCATCAATTTGTAAGATATTCCGGTGCAAGAAATGTCAGAGAGGGTTCTATCTAGGTCATATTTTAAGTTTATTTTATAAAGATTACTAGTTTGAGTTTCACAAATCTCATGACCGTTGACTTATATGGTAGTTAACTTCAAGGTTTGTGGGATTAGTCGAGATGCGCACAAGCTGACCGGAATACCTACGTTAATCTAAAAAAAAAAATACCAGTGACCATTACATTTATGGGATACTTTCACAATTCTTTTTTTATGTGTCAAATGTTTTATGGGGTGTTTGGTAGTATGGTAATGATTTTTTTTAAATGTTTTTTTACTCAAAAATGTATTAAAATAATATATATTTTTTTATTTTATAAAAATTATTTTTGACATCAAAATGATCTAAAAACAAAAAAAAATTAATTTAAAATAAAAAATAAAAAAATTAATTTTTTTTAAAACATGAAAACAAATAGTAGTTTACAGAGTGAGGCTCGAAATTGTTCAGTTATTGCAAGGCAAAGGTAGAAGTTTCCCAATGGGCTTCGATTTTAGGAACCTCTCTAACTTTTGTTTTAATAGTATTTCTTCAGTTGATCGCTTAGGGTAATCCCATCATGGTATCATAAAATTGGATAAAACTGCCCGAGTTCTTGAATCCTCCAAAAAATGGAAAAACCAGATGATTCAAGTACTGTGAAGAAAACCATGCATTTATCAGAGACTAGTTTTTGAATCTCTTGCTTTTGAACGTATACTGGCATTGCTCCTGGTAGAAAAAAGACATGGACAAGCTGACAAATCTGTGAGTTGGCCCAGACTCGGTTTGTTCTCCTTATAACAATAGCTAGAGATGTACTTCCAAACCTTTTCTCTTCGAACTTTGAGTAAAATTATCAAGGCTCTTCTTTTTTTTTTCTTTTAATGTTTTTATAAGGATCAATACGAATAAGATAAAAAAATGAGGATGCCTTGAAGATAATTGTATGGTAGTGCCTGGTGTTACAGTAATTTAAGAAAAAGAGGAACAAAGGCACGACATTAGAGAATAAAGATGGCTGCTTTGGGAGGCATGAATATAAAATTTATATTTTTAATTGAACTGATAAAGTATAAATTTAGTGTCGAATACATAAAAATAATCCGACAGTAACTTTCGGTATTTAAAAAACAAAATACTAAAAACCTGTTTGTTTTTATATTTTAAAATTATTTTTTAAAAAAATTATTTTTTTTATTTTTTAACTTGAAATTAATAATTTTATGATGTTTTCAGATGATTTTGATGTGCTAATATCAAAAATCATTTTTAAAAAATAAAAAAAATATTATTTTAATATATTTTCAAGTAAAAATACAATTTAAAAAATAACCGCTACCACACATTCAAATACCCCCAGAAAACAACAATCAATACATACACCACGAAGCTTTGTGAATACAAACATGTACTCAAATGCAAGGGTAAGAATAAAAATAAGGTGAAAGAATGGTGGATCCACCTTTGAATTCTACCGTTGTCCTGTAAAACCAAAAGGAGTATTCTTCTTTCTTTATATCTTTATCCTAAACAGCCATTGCCATAAGATTTATTTTACTCCACTAGTAATCAGTTTCTTGTGAAAAATTAGATTCAGATGCGTTATCTTTTATTGCATTCAATTTAACGATATATTTAATAAAATAGATAAAGTAAATGATTTGGTACCATGAAAAAATTTCGTAGGCTTTCTAGAGGCTATAATCTTAGGCCAAAACATGTAGAATTTATGTCTGGGCTTGGTTATGGGTTTCATCGTTCCTAAAAAATAATTTTTATGGAACGATGAACTCTCTAATACTTAAATCAATAAATATATAAAAGAAATAATATGCAAGAGAATTGAGACAAATGTATTTATAAACCTTGATGACATTAGCTCACCTCAAGACCAAGAGAATTGTACAATAGTTGATTGATATAAACTTTGGTTTCCATTGATTGTAATGCCTTGTATTATCATTGATGAAGATGTTAGTGAATATTAATTACGCATAATCTAGAAATAGTCATTGGTTGAGAAATGAGGTACCTGATTACATAGAATATAGTGCGTGTTTGCACCATTAACCATTAGCTAGAAAATATGGTGCCAACCTACATAAAATTTTGTGCTTGCAAAAAAATTGTTAGTAAAAGCATAAAAAAGTTTTTGTGTGTGGATGGTGCATGACGCCGTGTTCTAACTTCTTATAAATTGAAAAACAAATCACATTAAAGTGTGTGCCAATAATTGAGGATTTTGCATTGTGTTGGGTCGAGTACTTTCAGAATGAAATTAGAAAAAAAAGGACGACACATCATGAAGACTGTATAGTGTAAACCTGACCCAATTAACATGGGGTGAAGACCATATTGTTTCGGCCGAGCCCAAACAACTTGAAGCTATTTTTTTTTGAAAAATATCATGCATAATCAATTGCCCCTAGTCTTTTAAGCATATGTGTCTGAAAGACTTAACTAGTAAAAATAGAGAAATAAAGAACTTATAGTACAAATGTTGTTGTGGCTTTGTATGCGTGAAAATGTTATCTTTTTTTGTATTGTGAGCATGTTTGCATGGGGGTTCTCCTCGTAACTTTGTCAATGTTGGTTATGAAGACCTGAAGAATGATCTTTGATCATTTTAGAGATAAATAGTTGTAGAGACTTGGAGAAGGATTTGCGATCCTCTTAGAGACATTGGAGACACATATGGAGATTAAATAGATACATATTTGGAGATATAGAGATCTCACTTTAGAGATTTTCATAGAGACATAAAGACCTGGCATGAGAACTTTAATGTAAACATGTTTGGAGACATGAAGATCTCATCGTGTATATTTTCATAAAGATACATCAAGGTGATTTTAGTGGAGATTTTTGTTAGAGACAATGGATATATAGAGAAAAATTATTACTTTTAAATAAAAGTTTAAAATATAGATATACAATTATTAGAAACAATTTAAAGATTATATGATCTTAGATGGATCATCTAGTGTGTAGACTTTCTTCCTTTAATGCATAGATTTTTTTTTTCATAAACTAATAAAGTTGACCTCTAGTTATTATTCTTTTGATCTTTTTTTTTTCAAAACATGGCGTGTCCATGTTTGTAGTGAAAAAGACAGAACTTATTAGGGTTTCTTGTATTCGTGCTACTTTTCATGGGATAAGAATATTACATAAATTTTTTCTCTCTGATAGTAGCTAACACCTAAGTTTGTATGGTGGTTAAAAGGGTAGTCAAGAGCTCGAAAAACATAAAACGATGACTAATGTTTCTCTTGGTGCTTTTTTTAGATGCTCTAGTTGGAGACTGATAATGTTAGGGGGATTTTTCTTGTGAGTGAAAACAATGATGTTCTTATCTAGTTATACTCGCTTCTTTTACCCTAAAATAATTTCTTATTGCCTGTTTAATACTAAAGAGATTTAAATTAGTGACAATGTACAACCTTTTCTATAAGGAGTAGTTGTATACTCTACTAATCAGAACTTCTGTGGCGATGGGTTCAATGAGGCTTTCCATATTGAGCATTTTCTTTTTAAAACTTTGGAGATAAATCTTGGTGTGTAGGTCATCTAAACCCTTTAAACCTCATTTAAGCTTAAAAGGCAAAGAAGCATAACAAATATATTAACAATAAAAAACAAAAATGATAAAGCTTAATCCTAAAATCCTAAGTGAAATCGCTATTTTATCACACTCAACACTGTGATGACTCTCTATTTTTCTAGTAAGGGAAAAGGCTTTTGCTTTTTATTTAAGGGGAAAAGATCTCATGTTGAAAAAAAATCATCTAATATTATGGTCACTTGAAAACCCTAACTGGTTTATAAAGTTCTAATATAAATGATTGGTTATGCTAAAAGAAAAACACGACCACCCGAAAACATTCTACCTAAGTTAAGTTGCATTATTACTTGTTTTTTTAATTTCTAATGGTTTGTTATAAATGCTATGTTGACGAGCGAGTATATTTGATAAATGGCTTTCAAATGTCGATTAAAAGACTGTTTGTTTTTTCATTTAAAATTATGTTGAAGAGTATTTTAAAAATACATTTGACTTAAAAAAAACATTAAATTGATGATTTTTCTAAAAATTATTTTCCAATTTTTTTAATGTGCTGATATCAAAATAAAAAATTATTTTAATATATTAAAAAAACATCATCTCAATATCAAACACCCAAAATAGCTTTAGCCGGCCGGCTGAAACTTTAGGCTGCGTTTGTTTTTTACCAGCTTTTGTGTTTGCGGTGAAAGCAAAGTATTTGATAACAAACCAAATTGTGTTTTGTACCACAGGCCCATTAAAAAATTGAATTTGAAATGCAATTTTTATGGAAAATTTTTTACATGCTTTTTTAACCAAGTTTTATAAAACCCTATTTGTTTTTGCGTTTCAAATGTGCTTTTGAAAAAAATTGAAAATTTTTAATTTTTTTCTTTGCTTCAAATTGATATATTTTTTAGTGTTTTCATATCATTTTGATGTGCTGATATCAAAAATTATCTTTTAAAAAATAAAAAATATATTATTTTGATGCATTTCCAAGTAAAAAGCACTTTGAAAAGCAATCTCAACCACACTTTCACCAAATTTTTTATACATGTTTTTTACTACACGTAAACTTCAATTATAATTTTTACCAAACGCGTATCTAAAAACAACTATCAGAGCTAATCACACTTTTTAAAAAACTTATTTTTTTAAAACCACAACCGCAAAAACTACCTAAAAACAAACCCTATATCATGGTTGTTAAAAACGAGTTTTGACTTGTAAAATTGATGATTTTACGAGTAAAAAGGCATAAAACGTGTAAAATCAGGTTTAAAACTTGAAAACCAGTAAAATCAGGTTTAAAACTCAAAAACCAGTAAAATCAGTCAAACTCGGTCAAACTCGCATAAAATCGGGTCAACCCGTAAAAAATGTAAAAACCAGTCAGAGTTTACGATTTCTGCTGAAATGAAAAACAATGTGAACTGCCCATTTTGCTTTACCCTCTCCCCTGTCAACGTCTCCAACTCTCCATTTCCCTTTTCTGCTTTACCCTTTCCCTTTTTCCCCCATCCAAATCTGCAAGAACCCCAAAATCACCAGCGGTCAAGCAGATCAAGAAATCAGACTGAGAAGTGAGAAATCGATTCCACTCTCCACTCACCAGTAGCGCCTTTGATTTTACATGTTTCGACTCTCCACTCACTAGAACGTTCTTGGCGAGAAGGAGGTTAGAATTTATAAGGATGTTGTTGTTGCATGAGAATTGTTTCCAGGCTGTTCTGTGTTTTATTCAATGGTGGTTCATTTTATCATGTTCTGTGTTCTTGCATGAGAAAGAAATTAGTAACTGAACTGATAAGAGTACCTATCAAAATACTTGGAATTTGCCTTACCTTTTGGCCTGTACCTAAAAATTACCAGAAGAAGATGAAGTCATCAAACTATATTTCATTAAAAAAAATCACAAAAAGCAAGTCGATTGAATCTCTGTCAACATTATGGTGATTATGGATTTACTATTGGTAATGGTTTCTAGGTTTTTCTTTTCTTTCTAGATATTATACTAACCCTCAGCGATTTTAGCATCTATGTATTTCGTCTGGATCCCGCTGTGTGCATGTATCCTGATGATTTACTTCTAGGATAGGAAGCAGATCAAAGATGTACTGGGAAAGTTCTGGGAAATTAATTATATTCTGTTTCTGTTTGGGAGCTGAACAATGTCATCTAGTAATGAATTTCTTTTTATAATTGCACTATGTTGTTGTCGAGATATGGGTAGGCCTTCTACCTTCCCAAATGCATCTGTCTCCAATTAGTTCAATCATCAAAGTGGGCATCATAAATTTTTGGACTTCACCTTTTCAATTTAACTGTGGAACCATCACAGCTATGCAATTCTCTGCTTTTCCCAGCATTAAGAGGATGCATTCCTATCAAAATGCTCATAGGGTGTGTATGTGCCTCGTAGCATAGGACTGGCTTCCCATCAGCAACTGTATTCTGATTCTGTTCAATTATTTTAATGCTCTA
>Ga0325414_1008236_pt1 | contig 11049 bp, 7 predicted proteins | sample PopdelMetagenome_8_FD_206183 | JGI IMG/M metagenome (GOLD analysis project Ga0325414, IMG submission 206183) | Populus deltoides microbial communities from Bellville, Georgia, United States - Leaf-PdKOR-R3 | ecosystem: Host-associated > Plants > Phyllosphere > Phylloplane/Leaf | place: USA...
ACAACTCCAAATTAGATCTCTAACTCAAAAAACACAAATAAAAAGGAATACAATTTAGCTTTAATCCTTGATTTTTTTTAATATAGACATCATCAATTTATAATTCAAATAGTAAAAGTAAACAATGAATGTTGAGTGGAGAAGAGGAAGTTCCATAAAAGAACCAACTCATTTGCAAATTCTCCACCACCAAATAGAATTTGACAAAGAAAGAAATTGATTTTATTTGCAAGAATATTTACTTAAAAAGCCCCTTTAAGTTTTTTTTTTTTTTAAATCTAGAACAAGTCCTAATTAGATTTGTAACTCAAAAACATAAATTAAAAAGAACATAAATTTGTTGTAATTCTATTTTTTTATACAAACATCATGAATCTTTAATTCAAACAGTAAAAAGTAAACAATGAATATCGAGTGGAGTAGAGAAAATGCCACAAGGGCACTAACTCAATTGCACCTTCGTCTTTATCACTAAACCTAGTCATTTGAGTAGCGACAAATCCTAGCCGGACCTTCTTCTTCACCCTACTAAACCCAACTATTTGAGACGCGACAACACCTAGTCAAGTCTTATTCTCCATCATTGAACCTAGCCATCTAAGTCGTTCCTTCTTTTCCACCAACAAAACTAATCATTTGAGCAATGACAACACTAAGACCAACACAACCAACCACCAAATCCATGACAACACCTAACCATGCCTTCTCCTCCACAACGATAACAACAAACTAGAACACGTAAACCACCAATAACCTTTCATAACACCGATAGACACCTTCCAAACCTCATCCAAACCTAAACTAGTCCAACCCCTCACCGCTAACCAAATGCTCACACACAAAACTACAACATCTAATTTTAATTGTAGTAGATTTAGGGATTCACCTTTTATCCTTGGCTCTGTCAATTTTTTTTTATATAAGAATTGTTAATTTTTTGAAGTTTTTTTATGAGTTTATTTTGGTGTGATTATGTCCGAAAGAAATTGATGATGGAATCATGAAAATCTTAATGTAAATTTTAAGAACTTTTGAGAGAGAGAGGCAAAAGATTTTTAATGAAGAGAGAAAGAGAAGAATTGTGTTTTTATGATTTGAGTTAAGATTCCATAGGAGCATTTCATTTTTTTTTATAAAATTTAAAATTGATTTTGAATTAATAAATAAAGTGTAATTTTTTAAATGTCAAAGGAAAAATATTATTGTGCTCAAACCTTAAAAGCTTCAAGGCAATTTTTCCTTTACACTTCTACCAATGATAAGTGCAAAATAATAAATTAATCTGCATGGATCATGTTTATGCCAATCTTGTATGTGCCGTGTCTGCAGCCATGACCAATAATCTACCTGTCTATCGTCTGGATGCCCAATAATTAGCATAGATAGTGTGTATGGCAATCTTGTATTTTAATCACCGTGTGGATGACAACTTGTTCGATGTTCGCTATAAGTAATATTTTTAAATTATAATATAGGTTAATTTTCAAACTATTTTTTTATTTTTTTAAAAAAAATTTAGTTTTGATATAGGACATAAAATAAAATGATGTAAAATTATTAAAAATTCAATTTAAATTATTTTTGTAAAATATTTTCAAAAACACCAATTAAAACAAAAAAAAATATATTGCAGCTCAGGAAAATTAAAAATGAAAACATCGTTTGGTATTATTTTAAATGTCCAATCATTCCAAACATCAGCTCCAGCATTTTACACGACGAAAAAGACAACACTGCAAAAGTAAGCAAGACTTTTATTAAATTTCCACATTTTTGTGGTGCAGGATGCATTCCGCGTGACAAACATTGAGAAAACGAGTTCCTTAATTTCTCGGTAGTTACTGTACGAGGATTGGATATATACTACTTCCGTGCGATGTCGTGAACTAATTTTTTTAATATAAAAAATATTTTTAAAAAATTAAAATTTAAAATTATTAGATATTTTTATAAAATTATATCTAAAAATCTTGGGTTTGGCTGCAACACTTTATCTAAGAGTAATATTTATAATCAAGGTTGTTAAAATCGCGATTTTAACACGGCACGGAAAATGCAATACAAACTCGGATCGTAAAAACAGATCGTAAAATCGTAAGGAATTTTAAAATATATTAATAAAAAATTCATGCTTCAAATAAAAATTCATACATAGTTTAAGCACCAGAAAATACATGTTTTAAATAAAAATTCATACATAGTTCAAGCACCTTAAAATACATGCTTCAAAATAGTTCAAGCATCTTAAAATATATGATTCAAATAAAAATTCATACATAATTTAAATAACTTTTCATTAGCTAATAATTAATAACCATCTTAAGAGGATTATTAGTTTACATGACACAATCTGCAACAACCAACTCGCTAACTAAAAAAAAAAAAATTAGCACATAAAGCAATATCAAATTGATCGGGCTAAATAAATGGTTAAAAATATAGTCGAAGTAATTAAATTTATTAAAATCAGTGTTTTTATTTATATAAATTAAAATCTGACACGAGTTAAGCTTCTAATTATGAGTTTTATGAATCAACCTATTATAATAAATATAATTTTTTAAATTATCCCGTTACTATTTTTATATCTAATTTATATTTATAAAATCTCTTTTACTTATTATCATACTTTTAAAAAACATAAGTAATTTAAGGGGAATGAATATCCAAAATAACATAACAAAGAAAAGTAAAAGATATAGGGAAAAAATCTAAATTAAATTATAATTTAATATTATTGCCTTGACGAATTTTGTTACATTCTATCTCTGCAGCCCTCTTAATTTCTAACATCCACTTCTTTATGGTTTGAACTTTGCACTGTGCAGACAAAATTCACATATTCTGTAGCGAGTGAAGACCGCGTGACTGTGCATTTAATTGCACAACCAATAGGTGCTGGACAGCTGGAGCAGGGGGAGACATTTTGCTTCAGTGCATGCGTTCCGTTAAAATCGTGAAATTGGCTCTAAAATCGTGATTTGTTGTGATTTCCCTTGATTTTAATAATTTTACCTCATTTTAATTTAATTTTATCTATTTTTGATTTTTTCAAACTATTTAGCATGTAAAGTATGTTTTGACTCCTAAAATCGTATGATTTTACGAGTCAGAACGCGATTTTAACAACCTTATAATATTAATAATAATATTAAATTTCCATGACTTAAGTTTAAGTGAATCTGACTGCAACACCAAATTCAAGAGCATTGGATGTGGGTCTGACTATAAGGTTGTGTTATAAAAGTATGATAATTAAATAAATTAATTAAAAATAAAAAAAACCAAAGAAAAAAACCAATAGGAAGAAAAAAAACTAATAAAGAAAAAGAAAAAAATCTAAATTAATTGGGTTAACCCTTCAAATCAGGTTAACCCGTCAAACCTGGGATCCGCGTCATGAAAATTTGATAACTAAATAGAGAAAAATTGATGGGTTTACCCAGAATTAACTGGGTTAACTTATCAAACTAAGTTAACCAGTCAAGTCTGGGATACGTGTCATGAAAATCTGATAATTAAATAAAAAGAAATTTAACATTAACAAACTAAACTAAACGAACCCATCAAACCTGGGATCTATATAATGAAAGTCTGATAATTAAATAAAAAAATTAACATTAATAAACTAAATTTAAAAAAAATTTATTAGAAGAAAAATAACGGAAAAAAACAGCTACAGTACTTTAGGATATGTTATAATAATAATAATAATAATAATAATAAGAAAAATCTAAAAATTATGGGGAAAGCTATAGTATTTTAGAATATTCTATAATAATAATGAAGTGCCCCGTTTGGTATCTTTGTATTGTCAACGTCTCCTCGGCCGTCGGTAGACATACATGTGATAAACGTATCTGACATGCAATGCCAAATTGTACCTGACCACCTTGTACAATCAATCAAGACTTTAATCAAGGTCTCATAAAGAAAAAAAGGAAAAAAAAAAAACATTACAGGGATTGAAATTACACCTCATAATATTATTTATTATTGTGAAATTCATCATTCATTTTTTAATTTAAAAAATAAACATAATTATTAAACCTAATATCAATTTACCGATTAAAAACATAGTCTAAAATATATTGTATTTCAATCTAACTTGAAGGTTGATTTAGTCAAAATTAACATATCTAGTTAATTCGATGAAATTTGAATAAATTTTTATTAGAATTAATTCCTAATTTTTTTTAAAAGAATTATTTAAAAAAATCTTCAAAACTTTTAAATATTATTTTTTAGATGACTCGATATATCTGCTTTAGACCTAATAAGATTTTAAATTTAAATTTAATAACTATGTTTTATAAATACCAGAATGGCACGGACAAACTGGTATATTCATATTAATGAATGGAAGGAGGAATTTCTGACCACATATTAATTTCTCAACTTTTTTGATTTTTTTTTAATTATAACCAATAATTCTGATTTTCTTATCATGAACTCCCCTTCAAGAGGAATCAAATCGTGAAAAAATCAAGCTCATTCAATCTTGGGTTTATATTCTGTTTGTGGACTGGAGCATCAACGTCCCCTTAGTTTCATAATATAATTGATTGAGGGACCCTAAGCCTTACATGTTGACACGTGAGTGGATAAATTATCTTAATACTAAATGCAAGCCGGTAAGGTGCTCCGTCTCCGGTCCGATTTTGAAATCTCCGCCTGACATACGCGAAAGGGTTCGTTAGGAGCAAAGCTATAAAAAGAAATCTTTTAAAATAATTAAGAAATATTTATTTTTATTATTTTTTTAATGTATATTTATAAGTGATGTTCTTAGCTATCTTTATTTTATTCATGAGATCTTTAGATCAATCTTCATTCATATCAGGTCCCGAGGAAAACTATAAAAAATATTTTAGAAATATTATTGTTTTTTTTTTATTTTTTATGTATATTTGTAAGTGGTGTTTTTAGCTATCTTTATTTTATGTATGACGTCTTTTATTAAATAAGGGCAATCTTCATTCAACAAAACTATAAAAAGTATTTTAAAATAATTAGAAATTTTTATTTTATTTTTATTTTTTATGTATATTTACGAGTGAAGATTTGAACAAGCTTCATTTTATATTAAATTTTTTTTATTAAAGGAGTAAAATTTTGATTTTATAAATATACCTTATTTTTAATTTTTTTTATTAAGCGGGGTTTTGAGCAATTTACCAAGTTACCCTTTAACTTAAGCCGGCTGTAATATTCAGGTATTTCCGGGAAAAAAAAAAAAAAGATTCTTTTATGAATTCCTCACTCCAGTTTATTTTGCCTATAAAGCTCCTGCGTAACCTTGAACTGGATCACCCCTCCAGCTGCATCTGGCAAATCACCTATTGCCACCGCTAATAAACTCTCTTCCTTTAACAGCAGAACCAACTTTGATTTTATCGTCTTTTGCATATTAGGAGGACATGGCAACTTCTTCAGTCCTTGGATCAAGTTTTCTTCCTAATAGTTTTCTTTCTTCTCAACCCACCTTTACCAGTCTCTCTAAGGTAGCTATAATTACTCTATAAGAAATAGTTCTTCCTTCACATACACGCGCACACACATTCTGATTCTTGAAAGTATGAGAAAATGATGTATGATGCCCCTTTTCTCTTCTCTTGTTCTTTTCAGTTCAATGGAGTAATACTGGCTTCCTTGGACAATAATACAAGGGATCAGTTGAACAGATACCAAGAAACAAAACAGAAAAGGTCCCTCAACTTCACTGGAAACAAGCCCTCCACTCCAGTTCTGGATACCATTAACCATCCGATTCACATGAAGAATCTTTCCGTTCAGGTAAGGAAATTAAATCAAGTTGTCTGGCTAGTGGCTTCACGTTAAAAAAGTTGTTGATGTGACATTTTGTACATCACAGATCATGTTTGAGAAATCTAGAGATTTTTGTTAGTTAAGGAAGTAATTAAAATGGTTTTGGGACGACACCTACACGAATCAGTATCTCAAATGAATGTTATGTTGATAAAACTGCAGGAACTTGATAATTTGGTTGATGAATTAAGAGAAGAGATAGTATACACAGTGTCAAAAACAGGAGGTCACCTAAGTTCAAGCTTAGGGGTGGCAGAGCTAACAGTGGCACTTCATCATGTATTCAACACTCCTGAAGACAAAATCATTTGGGACGTTGGTCATCAGGTGAGCTGTTTAGGATTTGCAGAACTACTAGAGTTTGACATATATAATTTACTCAATTTTTCTGTCTGTCAAAATCACTGAATTTTATGTGTTTGCAGACCTATCCACACAAGATTTTAACTGGCAGGAGATCGAGGATGCATACAATTCGTCAAACATTTGGCCTTGCAGGGTTTCCGAAGAGGGAGGAAAGTGAACACGATGCCTTTGGAGCTGGCCATAGTTCTACTAGTATTTCAGCTGCCTTGGGTAATTCTAATTCTTTCTTGTTTTTCCATGTCACCGTGACAAATACTAATAATCCCTACGACTATCTCGGTGGTATACAAATCTAACAAATAGCAGTCGTGTAAACATACGAAAGATATATAGTCCAGGTGAAGACACTGTGATCTATAGCTAGATTTGGTTATGAACTTATTAGAATTCCAACCTTTTCAGGTATGGCTGTTGGTAGAGACTTGTTAGGGAAGGACAACCATGTAATTGCAGTTATTGGTGATGGTGCCATGACGGCAGGACAAGCATACGAGGCAATGAACAATGCAGGCTATCTTGATTCAAATCTCATCATCATCTTGAATGACAACCGGCAAGTTTCTTTGCCAACGGCTACAGTGGATGGCCCTGCACCTCCTGTTGGCGCTCTGAGCAGAGCCTTGACAAGGTTACATTCCAGTAGAAAGTTTCGCCAATTACGCGAAGCTGCAAAGGTTAGTTTTGAACTCTTGTATCAAGTTCAAGCTTAATACCACATCAAAATAAATGCAAAATTCATATCGTGGTCTAATTACTGTTTCTTGGATCATAAGGATCTTTTAGCTCAAGCGTAATCCCAACAATTCTTCGATTCAGTAGTTTCCCGAATTTGTGGGCTCGATCAAAATCATTTTATCTGCTCTCAATAAATCAACAGGGTATCACGAAACAAATTGGGGGGCAAACACAGGAAATTGCAGCTAAAGTGGATTCCTATATGAGAGGAATGACAGGAGCATCTGGCGCATGCTTGTTTGAAGAGCTAGGACTATATTATATAGGTCCAGTTGATGGCCATAATGTGGAAGACCTTGTTGATATACTAAAGAAGGTCAAGGCAATGCCAGCACCAGGACCTGTTCTTATTCATGTTATCACCGAGAAAGGAAAAGGTTACACTCCAGCCGAAGTAGCAGCTGATAAGATGCATGGTACAACTTACCGTTCCTTAAAATGATAATAATAATAATAATAAAATCTCTATAGTTGTCTGTGAAGTCATTCCTTTCCAATTAACCTGACAAGTCTTGTTTTCAATAGGTGTTGTGAAATTTGATACCAAGACAGGGAAGCAATTGAAGTCGAAATCAAATACTCTATCGTACACCCAGTACTTTGCAGAGTCTTTGATAGCTGAAGCAGAGAAAGATGATAAAATTGTAGCCATCCATGCTGCTATGGGAGGAGGAACAGGACTTAATCTGTTCCAAAAGAGATTCCCATACAGATGTTTCGATGTTGGTATAGCAGAACAACATGCTGTGACCTTTGCTGCTGGTCTGGCAACTGAAGGACTTAAGCCTTTCTGTGCCATCTACTCTTCTTTCCTGCAAAGGGGTTATGATCAGGTGAATAAAATTACTAATACACGCAAGTGTTTTTTATCTACTCTGTCTTCATAGAAGGTCCCTGAAGGAGTAATTCAAGAACTCGCTGAATTTTCTCCGTTGTTCCATTAAATATCTGTATTTCCGTGAAAATTTTTATAGAGAGAAGGCTTCCACGAAAATTTCATATTTTCACAATATGATATCTTTTAATTTGCCAGTGACACTTATAAAATTATGTTAACAGATGCCTATTTCATTTTGGGGCATTTTCTGGTGCACGTCTTTAGTTAAAGTTTTCCTGGTGCTGGTGGTGATGCAGGTAGTTCATGATGTAGACCTTCAAAAACTTCCAGTAAGATTTGCATTAGACAGGGCTGGCCTTGTGGGTGCAGATGGTCCAACCCATTGCGGTGCCTTTGACACAACTTTCATGGCTAGTTTACCTAATATGGTGGTCATGGCACCTTCGGATGAGACTGAACTAATGCACATGGTGGCCACGGCTGCAGCTATTGATGACAGGCCTAGTTGCTTTCGATACCCCAGAGGAAATGGCATTGGTTCCATTATTCCACCAAACAACAAAGGAACTCCTCTAGAGGTATCTAAGCACAGAATCAGTTACCCATTTCTCTGCTTTTACGCATACTACTTGCATGGTTTGCTAAACAAGAACTTGGTTTATAGGTTGGCAAGGGAAGAGTGCTTAGAGAGGGAAGCAGGGTGGCTATTTTGGGTTATGGAACCGTAGTTCAAAGTTGTATGCAAGCAGCAAAGCTTCTTGAAGAGACGGGCATCTCAGCAACAGTGGCTGATGCAAGATTCTGCAAGCCTCTTGATGGAGAGTTGATCAGACAGCTAGCTCAAGAGCATGAGGTCCTCATCACGGTCGAAGAAGGATCAATCGGAGGATTCAGCTCTCATGTTTCTCATTTCTTAAGCCTGAATGGACTACTAGATGGAAATATCAAAGTAATTCTTACAACCTGACCTTATTCTCACTTACCCTCTCATTTTTTCCATTATGTTGGATTGGATCATTATTCGATTTCCTCAACATGCAATTGCTTATAAATTGTTATCTTCCTTTTCAAATGTCTGTGCAGTGGAGGCCTATGATGCTCCCAGACAGATATATTGACCATGGATCTCAAACAGACCAAATTGAAGAGGCAGGACTCAGTCCAAAGCATATTGCATCAACTGCTATGTCACTAGTAGGAGGGTATACGAACAGCCTTCACTTTTTCCACTCATAGATGGGCAGCCCACACCCCCCCCCCCCCTCCCCCCCCCCAAATCTGTATGATATATATGCCTATAAAATAACTATTGGTCCCCTAGCCCAGGGATTGATGGCCTCTGTTGACCTAGTAGGCAGGTGTAGTTAATATGGTATACATACCACCAGGTCTCCAGAGAGAAAAACACAACATTAAAGGGGGGGAGATGGGAGGATAAGCTTTATTCATTATATATATTTATAGTGTAACAGCTTTATTCATTATATATATTTATAGTGTAACAGTGAGCCATAGTTTTGTGGTGCCTAATGGATACAACTCTGTGCCTGAACATCTTCAATTGTTCTTGATTTGTTTTAGGACATTAGTAATTAAAAAAATTCATCTTCGGAACTGATTTTTTGTTGGGATGTTTTATCTTTCAACAGACAACAAGTTCATGAAACTGTGTCTGGAATTTAGTGTAAATTATAATAATTACAAACATCATTTAAAAGTTTGAGGATTTGACTAAAAACTTCTTCGCATTTAATAAAACATTACACAATCCCCTTTGGTACCAAAAGAGCTCATCAACTATAACTAAAAAGGATTGGTGTTTTATTATAGCAGGAATTATTATGGATGGTAAATGCTTTTACTATGAATTATACCATTTGACATTATAGCAAGAGTTATTCTAAACCGTGAGTGTTTTCACTATATACTGCACTATTTGAATTTGTTCTTTGCTAAAAGCATTGTGAATTAGGGAGGCGTAATGGTAAGACTGCCCTTGCCACAGAGTTGCAAAGATTACAGGGGGTGAGGTTGTCTTTTTGGTTGGGGAAAAAATGATCAGTTCAGATTTTGGTGGAGCTTTACGACCCAAGCTGCAGACATCGGACACTTGGCTTCAAGCCAGGATGCTAGGGCCAGACCCGCACACCTGGCCACAACACAGGAAACAAAGGTGTGTTGCACTGTTTCGAATCACTGTAGACTATGAGTGTTTTCACTATGGATTGTATTGTTTGGGTTTATTCTTTGCCGGACTCTTTCAAAATGCGTAGGAGTGGACACAGACACATTGCATTGTAGGCGACACTATAGTCATAAACTGTTTTCACTGTGGACAACGCTATAAAGCCCTGTGTCATTAGTATTTTTTTAAAATATTAAAATAATATTTTTCAAGACAAAAATTAGTTTTAAAAATAACAACTACTACATAACCTCGGCTATTAAATGATAACCGAAAGTTTTAGTACCATCAAATATAAATAAATGAACCACTATCATACCTATTTCTACAAAAATAGTATTGTGTATGTGGAATAGAGATCTTCTATTATTATTTGGTAGTAGGTTGCACATAAAATATCGTTGTTTATTGTATTCATGATAGAGTAAAACACCTTAATTTGTTGTTAACGTGTTTCCAAACAATATTATTTTAAAAAATACAAGTACAATTGTGTTTCCAAACATTCTCCACTCCGCCTTTGTACATGTAAATTCTGGTTACTCATACATAAAATACTTAGAAATCAGTCCTTAAGTGATAAGAAGTTTTTTAGGTTAATTACAAAAACACCCATGACCATTTATTAACTCGTTAACAATATTAAGTTCTAAATTACGTTCTAAATTATTTCTCTGCTTTCTGTTGAGAATAGTTAACGTTTTTTTTTTAAAAAAAATAGAAAAGTATTCCTTGATCATAAACATCAAGGAATACTTTTAAAACAATATTGATATAACCAATCTTTTGATTTCAACTCATTATAAAGGTAATAGTCTTAAATACTGATCCTCTTAATCTATGCATTCCTCCTAATTTTATCATATCAACCTTGATTCTTTAAGGTTGAGCTGGTATCCATGACTTCCTTATTAATTATTAGTGATCAAAAATTCTTTTTTTTTTTAAAAATCCCTCAAGTTATACTAATACTAAGTCATTAGTATCGAATTATCATCATTTCTTAGTTTCCTCCGACACCCGGAATTAACAAATTGGATTCCTTTTCGTTGTCTTAATTACTAGGATTATGTCGATACTAACACTACCAGAAAAC
>Ga0325414_1008245_pt1 | contig 11045 bp, 8 predicted proteins | sample PopdelMetagenome_8_FD_206183 | JGI IMG/M metagenome (GOLD analysis project Ga0325414, IMG submission 206183) | Populus deltoides microbial communities from Bellville, Georgia, United States - Leaf-PdKOR-R3 | ecosystem: Host-associated > Plants > Phyllosphere > Phylloplane/Leaf | place: USA...
TTAATTTCATACCGTACTAGGCTGAGAAAAATAGGTTCGCATATTACATGTTATGTGTAGAAATCAGGTTAGGATCATACAATATGACTTGAGAGTATATTTAACTGCCATTATTTGTGTTAGTCTCGTTTCAGATTTTAGGGAAATTCCATAATAAATTTATCCACCAGACATGTAGTGATATCTGTTTGCCATTTAGTAACACATTGCTCCATTTTATTGCAGGGAACCGATGCTTGGGCAAGGAATTACCTTCTTACATGATCCCTGCTCAGCCTGGCGGTCTCATGCAGCTAATGTCACCTTTTGCCTTGCCCCCAGCTGAGCCTCCAAACCCAGTGTTAACTGCACCTGATGTTAAGGAGGGACCCTTGCCCTCTCATACAGCAAGTCCCCCCCCAGTTCCAGGTGGTGGAGCTACAGCAGGAGCTCCAAATGGGCTGCCCAAGATTGGTGCGTGCATCTTCCTGTCCAATTTGGCTATGCTCATCACCATTCTTCTGCTGCTTTAAAACTTTAACATGATCACTCTATTCAAGATCATTATGTGCTGTCATTTCCAATCTCTTTGGTGAAAGATGAAGCACCTTGGAGCTTTTTGTTGAACGACTGTTCAAAGCTAATCTTTTGTGTTCTTTCCCCTCTCATTTGGGTCATTTATTGGACGGCTGTGAAGCTTTCTTTTTGATGTAGCATTGGAGGCCTTTTCTTAATTTCCCACGTGTTGTGAAAAAAAAAACAAATTCCTTAGAGGACGCGTAAGATGTAATGGTGAACTGACTGCCTGTTTCATGGTTGTAAGATATTATTATTCTTTGATGGTAAAGTATATGATTTAATAAATAAAGAGTAATGTCAATCCATTTTTTCTCATTTAAATGCCTTATTTAATTATTTTCATTTGTTGATCTAATAAATAAAGTGATCATTGATTATCCAACAAAGAAAAATTATAATTAGACACTTAATCTTGATCAAAGAATTCGTAACTTGACTTCAATATGTTAAGAAAAAAAAGAAAAAGAAAAAAAAGCTTTGATTTCACTATATCTTGAATTCGTAAATTATAATTGCAGGAAATACTAAAAGACGCGATGATTTCACTACAACGTGCTCCACTGCTCACCTCCTTCTAATTCACTGTGGATTATATTTGCAACTTTGCATGTGTGGTCATTTTCTTTTGGTTTATGGTCTTTTCTATTTGTATATTCTAAAAAACACACTTAAAACGCTTGAACAAAATATAAAATTAAATGATATATTTATATTTTTATAGAGATAAAATCTCACATAAATAGAGATAAAAACACACTTAAGCTATTAAATGATATATTTATATTTTTATAGAGATAAAATCTCACATAAATATAAAATTTTAATCTTAAACAAACAATTTATAACATATAAAGATTGTACAATATTAATCCTAGCATAACTTGCACTTATTTACTTGCACATATTTTTCTGGCAGACATCTTTATAATAACATATGCTTATATCAATTTATAATATCCATAAGTTAAGTTCTTTTTTATATAGGATTAATCAATCACTTAATGTGAAACTTAATCTCTTAGATGATTTTCGAGCTTAATCTTCTTTATTGGTTGATGTTTAATTTTATTTTTCTTCGTTATTTTTTTTAAAAACTAACAATAAACTATATTGTTCTTAATCACATGATACATGAATGGTTTAACTTTGACATAAATAATGCATCCATATTTCTTTATTTAATATAAATGAAAGAATATTGATTTACCTTTTATATTTCAGTCAATCATAAAATTAACCATGAATGACATGGAAAATCAAGAATTGTTTTTCCAAAATATCCACCATATTTCATTGTCTAACATGTTAGACATTTAATAAATTCAAAATAAAATGTTTTCTAGCTTTTTGGCATGATATTACCGTTACAATAACTATAATTTTGATTTATAGTTAATTTATCAATTCAATCAATTAACATCATATCCTTTCATCTTCTTTAAAAAGCCCCCAATCCTTATATGAAGAAACCAAAGATTTCTAAGAAAAAGGATAAACCTTAACCTTACTTCTCTCTTTAAACACATAAATGACATCTTCAAGCTCTGCAAAATAAAACCCTTCTTTTATCACCCACTTCTAGCATTACATAAATTGTATCACTAATTTACACTGATCTATCATCAGCATTTCCCTAAAAATATTGATTCAAGAATGTCTTTGGACAATATCAAGAAGAAATTCTATAAGAAAGATATAACTTGTTTGCCTTAGATATATAGAGAAAGGCTTTCACTCTAGAAAAATCAAGTGAACCTCAATATATAGAGAGAATAAAACCACACTTTGATGAAGAATGAAAATGTTATTAGATCTTTGACGTAATCCAACTATATAGGATTACCACTAAGCCTAGCAAGGAAATGTTACAACTTTATCATTTTTTAGTCAAATCAAATAACATCTTTGTATTTAGGTATAGGATGCAAATTATATTTCTATATGATTTGGCTTTGATAGGAGCCTATACTCAAAAGGTTAGCTTTGTGCATCCATATAATTTATTATAGGTTAATTTGAAGACTTATTGGTAAGTACTCCTAAATATAGTGTTATTTTTAAAAAGAAGAAGAAAGGAACTAAATTTTCCTTCTAGATAGAACATGTGGCTTTTTTTTTCCTTTCTCTTTTGGGTATATAGATATTTAATTTTTTCCTAGTCTTATAAATTAAATAAGGCCTAGTTAAATATAGTCGTGACCTTGGATAATGGTAGGACCATTGTTGATTAGTACTTAAAAGTGTATTTTTATCAAGGTTTTATATCATCATTTTGCACTTGAAGTATCAATAACTCCTTAACTAGAGCATGTTTTATAATAACAAGTCTGATAAAATAAGATACATTTAATTTATGGTAAATATTCATTTTAAATGCAAACCTATCACATAAATCAAAAGATTGATTGATGAGTTTAACTACTGAAATTGAGAAGACAAAGAGAGGGCTAAGCTTAGAAAAGAGATGTTGGTTGAATTCAAATTGAAACACCATTCGGTTATTGGATCATAACTAGAGTTGTAGAACTTGGATTTAGGTCTGGTTTATATGGATAGAAAGCTAAGACATAGGCCTAAAACTTTCATGAGAGTCCAAGATTCAAAAGGACCATTTTCAAGTTCAAATTATTGCAACAACAGAGAAGTCAGAATCTGTCCTGCAGCCCAGACATTGTTCAGTGTTCAGCCCATATCTCGAGTTCTAGAAGTTCACATGACCTCATTCTTGTTTTGTTGGAAAGCTGAGACAATTTTCGAGAACTTTCATGAGACTATTTGTTCAAATTATGATGTTAGCAATGACGTTTTCTGCAGACAAGAAGATAAGGATTGTTACCAAGTGAAGAGGTGGCCACCCACTCAACAATTAGTCATCAAATCAATAGTTTTGAATTTTGGCCTATAAAAGGAGGCATTTTTCATGCATTTAGGCATCTTGGTTTCCAGATCAAGATCATCTTCTTGCTTTCTTTCTTTGTATTTTTGTAATGTTTAAGTTTTGCTTTCATTAATCTCTTGTTTATGTTTTTCATCATAACTATGTTCTTATCTAGTTTATTTATGTTTTCTCTTCTTCACAATGTTTAGCTAAGTTTATGTCAAGGTGAAAAGATTTCACCAATGGTGTTAGAATAGGTATAATATAAACTCAACATGGACTTCAATGTTTATATCCAAGAACGTTTGTTATTAACATGTCTTATCTTTTTATCTTACTAATTCTTAATACCTTGCTTGTTAAATAATTAATCTAGATTTGTATTGTACAACCCTTGGTACAACAAATACTTGACACTTTCATAGCCTACTGTATGGTATAATCGACACCTGTGCTATGAAAGGAACTTGATTTATTGTTAACATAAGTTAACATCATGAATTCCTGATAATATTTAAAAGTATGGTGTTACTAAAATAAGATAATCAATATGATCATGTTAAAAATTTATAATGAACTATTAAGGATAAATCATCTGATTGGAACCTTCTTTGTGTGTGGTTTCCAGTTGATTAATAAAAAGAGTTTATACTATACTTATTTCTAATACTATTAGTGGATCCTCTAACCTTGACAATTGCTTTTATCTTTGATTAATACTCACATCAATATCACATTTCAAAAGTTCTCTTCAACTCCTTTTCATTTGTTGTTTATAATTTTATATAGTTCACCTCCCTGTGATTCAACCTTGATCTTGCCAGGTTATTTATTACTTTGACACTCCTGCACTTGGGATAAGACATCAATTTTTTGATAATGTAAATTATCCTAAGACCTTTTATGTTAAATCACACACACACACACACACACACACATATATGGTATTAGAGGAATGCCAAGTGAGAGGTGAAGACCAACCACCCTTTCATGATAAAAGGAAACTTTTATTGAATTTTATGGTGGATTTAAGCATGGGAAACTATAAATTTCCATGAATCTAGTGTCGTGTAGTCAAATTTGAACTCCCTATTAATTTGTAGAGGACAAAATGATCCATTTCCACAACTTTCCTTTCAAGAGATACCTAGATATTTTTCTATCCATGACAAGGAGGAGTGACCGATCCATGATCATTTTAATGTCTATGAGAACATGCCCTAGATGGCTATTGATTCTTAAACATCAAAGTATAAATTGTAAGGGAGAGGAGAACATTGTAGTGTGAAAAATTATTCTAACCTAAAAGGATCTACAATTTAGTTTAGTGATATATTTATTATAAAGGAAACTATTGTTCTTATGAGCCCTATAACCTCTATTTCGTGGCAAGACAATCAAAGTTTGTATAATGTGTTCCATTTCTAATGTACTATACCATTAATAGTTCTAATCTAGACAATAATTTTCAAAATGCTAAAGGAAGTGAAAAATGTAACATAGTTAACAAAACATAATTTTGGATTCTATAGTGTGAGAGACTTTATGCTAATATTAGGAAATTAATTAAGGTTTTTTATATTGTACAAGAAAACTATAATATGTCATCTTAAACCTTTCTTTAAAAAAGATGGCTAAGAAACTTTTATATGATGAAGAACCTTTTACAAAAGATGGTAAGAGAAGGCTTACTAAAAATTTAGCTAGTAGATCAACTAGAAAATTAAGCAAAACAAACTTTTGGTGAGAAATCTTTATACTTTAGTTATTCATTATACCTTATTGGATAACTTGTCTTCTAATATAGTTTCTTATTTTTTAGCATCATAATCTATAAGGGCTCCTTCTCAAAAGGTCTCTCAACCTACCAATTATTTATAGCACATTATTATTGAAAAATAAAAAAGATGATGCTTATAGGAAATGGTGAACTTATATTTCTATGTATTGTTATTACCTTTAAATAGGCATTACAGGACATTTATGCAGGATTGATTCTTGCTATATATATATATATATAATTTGTCTACAGAGATTATAGAAACATAATGAATTACAAATATTGTGGAGACCATGGAGTGAATAAATAGGGAGGATCCTGACATAGAGATCCCAGTAGAGGATCTCTCAGTAAAGAGATCTCAGCTGGATCTCTGCATCTGCATATCTTTATATCTCATCATCCCCCCTCAAGCTCAAGGCGGGGCTGGACTGAGACAGAGCTTGCCATGATTTGGAATAAATTTTATAGCACAAAGGAATTTGGTAAAAATATCTGCAATTTGATCCGATCCTGGAATGTATACCAAAGAGAGAACACCACACGCAACCCATTCATGAACAAAGTGAACATCAATTTTGATGTGTTTTATACGGTGATGGAACATTGGATTCTTGGCCATATGAATGGAACTAATATTGTCACTATACAACGTAGAAGGAGGGACACAATAGCCAATATTCTTTAGTAAATGCACAAACCACATAAGCTCACTTGTAGTTAAGGCTAAGACACAGTATTTAGCTTCAGTTGTCGATCGAGACACAATAGCTTGTTTCTTAGCGCCTTAAGATATCAAATTATCGCCTAAAAAGATAGCAAAACCAATAATGAAATGTTTATCATCCTTAAAACTAGCCCAATCGACATCACAAAAACCACGAAGTTTATGAATAGGGGTACAGACGTAGTGAAGACCAACATTGAGAGTACCCTTCATATACCAAAAAAATCCTCTTAACAACAATGAGGTGAATATCACGGGGTGTTTGCATGAATTGACAGACTTGATGAACAACATAGAAGATGTCGAGTCTGGTTAGAGTGAGATATTATAATGAGCCAACCAAATGGCGATAAAGGAAAGGATTAACTAAGGGAGCACCATCAACAGCATACATAGAAGGCCCCGATACTAGTGGAGTGCTTACAAGTTTGGTGCCATCAAGACCAAACGTTTGAAGAAGAGACAGTAAATACCTTGTATGAGTGACAGTGGACGCATCACAAATGATTTGAAGACTTAAGAAGTAATGAATATCACCAAGATCTTTCATATGAAAGATGAAAGATAGGTGTGCAATAAAATTGTCAATCTGTGAAGAAGAACTTCCTATTAAAAGAATGTCATCAACATAAATGAGTAAAAGAAGAATGCATGATCCCTGAGTGCGATAGAATAAAGATTGATCATAGGGACATTATGTGAATCTCATTTACTAGATATAAGTACTGAATTTTAGGTACTAAGCGCGAGGGGCTGCTTTAAACCTTACAAAGCTTTATGGAGATGATAAACATGATTTGGATGGGAGAAATCCTCAAAACCTGGGGTTGAGCCAAATATACTTGTTCGTGTAGGTCACCATGAAGAAAGGCATTACTAACATCTAGTTGTCTGACAGACAAGCCTTGAGATAGCCCAATGGTAAAGATTAACTAAATAGTACTTGGTTTGATGACTGGACTAAAGGTTTCATCATAATCTAGGCTTGGTTGTTGTGTAAATCCACGAGTCACTAGTTGAGCTTTATACCTTTTAATAGAGCTATCAGATCGTGTTTTGATTTTGAACACCCATTTACTGCTGATAACATTCATGTTTGGCTGTTTAGGTACCAAAGTCCAGGTGTTGTTGGTGTGAAGAGCATCCATTTCAGCTTGCATTACTTGATGCCATTGCAGATGTTGAAGTACGCTAGCTCTTGTTGTTGAGTGATAAGGTCAACAACAAAACAAGCAGGTATTGGATGTTGTGAAGAGAAAAATACCTTGGGTTTTAGTTTCCATATTTGAGCCCATGTAACCATATGATGATGTCGTTGTGGAGCAAGTATGGGAGAAGCCTCTGGTGCTAAAGTATTGAATTCTAGTGCAGTGAATTGAGGAATTGGTTCAGGAATTGGAAACTGAGATACTCATACACTTTGGACATTTTTTGCTGAAACATGATGTATTATTTATTGAGCTGAGACAGTTGTTTTTTCAGTCATGGTCTTGAGTAGTCGATGAAGTGCTCTAACTTTAAATAACTGAGAAACATGTGTGTCACGTTTTTGCATGCATCTGTAGGGAAACTGAGATTCATTAAATTTCACATGATGAGATATGTAGAGGCGACTTGTCTAAGGTTCAAGACAAAGATATCCTTTATTATTATTTGAATAACCAAGAAACACACACCATGTGGATTTAAAGTCCAATTTTGATCAACCAAATTGTGCAAGTAATGGGTAGCAGGAGCACCCAAAAACTTGTAGGGAATTATAAGCAGAAGCATAACCGAAAATAACTTTATGCGGTGAGTTGTAACCAAGAACTGAAGTAGGTAGACGATTTATTAGAAATATTACAGTACAAAAGGCTGCTATTCAGAATTGTATCGTAATAGAAGCATGTGATAACAATGTTAATCCATATTCCACAATATGCCATTGACGACATTCAGCCAATTCATTTTGTTCTGATTTTTATGGATATAAGAATCTATGAATGATACCATTAGTTTTGAAAAGATTATGCAGGCTTTGATTAACAAACTCACCACCCCCATCACTTTGAGTTATTTTAACATAAACATCAAATTGTTTTTCCATTTGCTTGAGGAATGTAGAAAATATTGTTGCTACGTCAGATTTATGATTTATAAGAAAGAACCATATACATCAAGAATATTCATCAACAATGATTAAATAAAACTAATAGCCATCATAAGAAGAAACAGATGCAGGACCTCATACATCTGTGTGAAGTGTATACAGAAAAGAAGTAGCATAGGATTTACGAGATTCAAATGGTAACTTTGTTGATTTTCCCAAAACATAGCCTATATAGAAAGCATTTTGTTTATTTATAGATGGTAAACATAACTTTATAAGAATCCGGGCTTGAGGATGGTCAAGTCATGCATGCCACAAGTTGCTAGATACTTTATTGGCTAAAAAACTGACTGGAGATGTTGAAAGTTGTTGCAGGTTGATCGGATACAACCATCCTTTATGGAGCCTTTAAGGACTACCTACTTCATCTTCATGTCCTTGAAAAAAAATCCCCATGGATAAAACAAAAAATAACAATTAATTTCTCTTATACATTGAGAGATAGATGGTAGTTTCTTCTTAATTGAAGGAACCACATAAACATCATTTAACTTAAAATTAGTGGTAAGAAAAATAATGTGTCAAGTGCTAGTGATAGTCAAGTCATGACCATTACCAACCATGAAAGAATCGTTGCCAAGATAAGAGTTAATACCTTGAACTTCATTTGTGTTAGAGGTCATAAATTGGTTTGTACCAGTGATAGAATACCAGATCTCTTCTGTAGTTTCTCCAATTTTGATATTAGCAAAAGCTTTTTATTGATCTTCATCAGAAGCAAAACATCTGTCTGCTTTGTGATTAAGCCCCCTACATTGAAAATAAGTGATGCCACCATATCCACGACCACCATGATGTGAGAATTATTTCTAACAAGTTCTAGATGAGCCTATATTAAAGTGAGGGAATCAAGTCTTTTTAGCTCGTGATGATGAAGTACTATCCGTGGAATTTCTTCTAGTGAAATTGTGATTATTGCAGCCTTGAGTGCCGGGGTTCACCCATAGCTTTGAGTTTTTTCAGCCACGATTTGTATTAAGACCAATGTTGGAAGTAGTTGCTTGTGCTCCTTGAAGTCGAATTTCAAATTCACGGAGTTTGCCAATAACTCCTTCAAGAGATGGAAAAATATCTCTTACATTCAATGTTGCTACTATAAGATCAAATTCAGATCCTAATCCTTAAAAAATGCAAATGATGAACTCATTGTCATCCATTGGTTTTCCTGCACCATAGAGAGACATCCAAAGATTTTGCTTTGTGTAAATAATCTTTTAAAGAATAAGTGCATTTATTCAAGGATTGTAACTCGCCATTGATTTGTTGAATACGATCTTGTGTGTGAGTACCATAAAGAGTCTTTAACACTTGTCATGCAATGGATAATGTAACACCATTTTCATCATATACTCACTCATAGCCTTAGGAATTGTAACACCATTTTCGGTTATGGTAGGTTTATAAGGTCTATTCTCTATAGATAACCATAAATCATAATTGACACGATCAAAAGATTGATGTCTTCTTCCAAGTGCAGGAGTGTCGAAGTAATAAATAACCCGGCAAGACCGGGGTCGAACCACAGGGAGGTTAATTGTATAAATTATAAACAACAATAACAACAACAACAACAATAATAATAATAACAAAGAGAGCTTTGAGATGTGATATTGATATAAGGATTAAACAAGCATAAAATAATTGTCAAGGTTAGAGGATCCACTAATGGTATTTCAAACAAGTATAGTATAAACTCTTTTTATTACTCAACTGGAAACCACACACAAAGGAGGTTCCAATCGGATTATAAATTGTTAACATGATTACATTAGTTATCTTATTCGAATAATGCTAATGCTTGTAAATGTTGTCAGACATTCATGATTATAACTTATGTTAACAACAAATCAAATTCCTTTCATAGCACAAGTGTCGGTTATACCATATGGTTGGGCTATGAAAGTGCCAAGTATTTGTTGTACCAAGGGTTATACAACATAAATCTAGATTAATCATTTAACAAGCAAAGTATTAAAAGTGAACAAGATAACAAATATAAAACATGTTAGTATCAAATATTAAGGTCCATATTGAGTTTATATTATACTTATTCTTACACCATTAGTATAACTTTTTCACCTTGACATGATAAACTTAGCTAAACATAATGAAAGAGAGAAACATAAATAAACAAGGAAATGAAATGAAAAGCATAAGTAAGAGATTAATATAAGCAAAACTTAAGCATTACAAAATATAAAGAGAGAGCAAGAGCATGATCTTGATCTGAAAACCAAGAGGCCTAAATACATGGCAAATACCTCATTTTATAGGCTAAAATTCGAAACTATTGATTTGTTAACTAATTGTTGAGTGGGTGGCCACATCTTGACTTGGTGACAATCCTTATCTTCTTGTCTGCCAAAAAGGTCATTGATAACGTCATAATTTGAACAGACTTAAAGCATAAAAGTTCATGAAATTGTCTCAGATTTCCAGGCTAAAAATTTAAGGTCATTTGGACTTCTAGAACTCGAGATATGGGCTGAACAATGAATAGTGTCTGGGCTGCAAGACAGATTCAGACTTCTCCATTGTTGCTACAATTTAGACTTGAAAACAACCTTTTTAAATCTTGGACTTATGAAAGTTTTAGGCCTATGTCTTAGCTTTCCATCCATATAAGGCAGATTTAAATCCAAGATCTACAGCTTCAGATATGACCCGATGACCGAACAGTGTTCCAGTTTGGACTAAACCAGCATCTCTTTTCTAAGTTTGGCCTTCTCTTTGTCCTTTCAATTTCTGTACTTAAACTCATCAATCAATCCTTTTATTTATGTGATAGGCCTGCATTTAAGATAAACATTTACCATAAATTAAAGGTATCTTATGGTATCAGACTTGTTATTATAAAACATGCTTTAGTTAAGGAGTTATAGATACTTCAAGTGCAAAATGATGATATAAAACCTTGATAAAAATGCATTTTTAAGTACTAATCACCCCC
>Ga0325414_1008246_pt1 | contig 11045 bp, 3 predicted proteins | sample PopdelMetagenome_8_FD_206183 | JGI IMG/M metagenome (GOLD analysis project Ga0325414, IMG submission 206183) | Populus deltoides microbial communities from Bellville, Georgia, United States - Leaf-PdKOR-R3 | ecosystem: Host-associated > Plants > Phyllosphere > Phylloplane/Leaf | place: USA...
TTGAGTAGGCATGAATCCGCCGCCCATGAAGGCTGCGGCGCTTCCATCGAATTGGCTGCTCCCATACATTTTTATGTCTCTCTGTCACAGCCTCTGCTGTTGCGTTTTCTGTTTATCATAAATTTTCTGTGTTAGCTTCTCAAAGAAGCCTGTGGTCATTTATTTACAATTTTACATGGGTGCCACTTTCTCATCCTTCCCGCCATCTTTTCTTTTTCTTTTCTTTAAGCGCCGGTTTAGGATTGCAGCTTAAAATAGAAATTGATCAAAATTTAAATTTTTTAATTAAAAATAATTTTTTATATATTTTTTAATTGTTTTAATGGGTTGATTGTTAAAAATATTATATATATATATATTAATAATATTTAAAAAAAAATAATTACCACACATTTAGACACTTCTAAAAGATTTTGCAGCCAATAATAATCTTCAAATACTTGTTAAAATAATAACAAAAACAAATCATTGGCTCAACCAATCATAAAATATCTAGATAAATAATTTTTTTTCTTATTTTTTATTTGATAAGACTTTCTAAGAAAAGGTTTTTTCTTAATTTTATTTGATTTAAATTTATATAAATTAATTAAATTTAATAAAATCAATTATTTTTCAACATGGACTAGCGTTGAGTTTTGATGTCAACCTATCCAAGTGAGCTTAGTAATTTCTAGTATATTAGTCTGTATTTCATATTAAGTCAATAATAATTATTTTAAAATATAAAAAAAAAATTAAGGGTATAAAAATATTTTAAGTATGTTAAGTCTGACTGTCATGCCAGACTCATGAGCATTGAATCTAGCAGCATGTCAGACCTTAGAAACTTGGGTCTGGTGGTCATGTTAGGCCTAAGACATTTGGATCTAACTGCAATTTCAACACAAGATACTTGGTTCTGGTGGCCAAGACCCAAGCCAGTTGGGTCTGGCAACAAAAAAATTAAATCATCCTTAAAGTATCATAAACAGAAATACTAATTAATTTTTTATTTATTTTTATAAAAAAAACATTTAAACTATCCTTTAAGTATCCTAAATAAAAATCCTAATTAATTTTTTTATAAATATTTTTATTTGTTATTAAAAAACATTTGAACTACCCTTAAAATATCATAAACCAAAATGCTAATTAATTTTTTTTATTTTTTATTAAAAAAAAATTTAAACTACCCTTGAAGTATCATAAACGAAAATGCTAATTAATTTTCTTGTAATTGTTTTTATTTTTTATAAAAAAAATTCAAATTATTCTTCAAATATTTTAAATAGAAATTCTAATTAATTTTGTTCAAAAAATATTTTTTATATGTTTTTGGGTTTGATGGTCATACCAGACCCAAGAGCATTGGATTTGGCGTGTTTGTCAGACTCAAAGTGTTTGGGTCTGGCAATCCTTGCATGACCCAAACAAACAACAAACAAACAGAGGACAATTGTACACTTTAGTTGTCAAGAGAGAAAAAAAAAACACAAACAACCAAAGAAACATCTCACGAAAAGATAAGATGAGAAATTGAAATTGAAAGTGAAACTATTATTACAGTCTACAGTAAAATATATTTTGATCTACAGTGTTTTTCCCATGCCATTTAGTTTAGTTTTCTTAGTTGCCCCAGTCTTTATTTTACGGCACTGTTACAATCTATAGTGGATTGTCTCTAGCTGCACAGTAAAACCAACAACAATTTTAGTTTTCTTGGTAATAACATTTATTGGTAAATTGATATTCAATGTAAATAAAACAAAACAAAAAGAGAAAGAAATTGTACTCACTTATCATGAACGATAAGTTCGGTATTGTAAAAGTTCAGACTCATCATTAAATAAAGTTATTTTAATTAAATGAGGAAAAGTATATTACACTTTATTTACACACACACACTATATATATATATATAAAACTAAACTTATAGGGGGGAAAACATGTAGTTAATTAACAATGCTTTTAAAAGTGTGAGAGACTCATTGTGCGAAATTGCATTGCATTGTAGATCATCTCTCAAAATACTATGAACTCATTGTTTAGTGTTTTTTTCATCCCTTATGCTATTTCAGGACTAAATTAAGGGCCAATTTAAGTAAAATTATTAAAATATGACAAAATCAAAAGAAAAATGATCAAATTGAAAAAAGTAAAAAAAAATAAGTGGTGATTTTAAAATTTATGAAAAAAGTCAATTTTGGTCCTTTTTTACGAAATACGATAGATTTATTAATCAACTATTTTATCCATTAAGAACATAACTTAACAAAGAGAAGGGTATAAAAAAAAACTCATAGAAATTAGAAAACTTACAGACAAAACTAGAACCACAATCAAAATCAAGTAAATAGACCCTAAACAAATAAGTTAAAACCAGGCAACTAAGTCATTTTTTCTAAGAACTTCTTGCTTGGCCAAATAATCTACAACAAGATTCTTCTTTTTATAAGCATGATCAAAACACACAGAATAAAGCCTATTACACACATCGAAAATATCATTGAATTTAGTTTTCAGGCGTTAAGGTCATGTAGCACTATTTCCTTTAATCGAAGTAATGACAATGTAAGAATTTGACTCTACAACCCATTAATTTGTAGAAGCATAGCAATCATTACTACTCAAAAGCATAGCTTTTCAAATTTTAAGATCTCGTCTTTATTAGATTCCATATTTTTCATGGAACAAGAAAAAATATAAATAAATCTCCCTTCATGATCTGTAAGAACACCACCAATTCCTAAAGATTTTAGTTTGTTATTTGAAAAAACGATAACATTGCACTTTAGTATACCTATAGAACGGGGTATCCAAGAAGAATCACATTTCATATTTATCCTATTAGTCCATATAAAAATACCATTTAGTGAACAAAGTAAATCTGACCTGGTATAACATAAATTTTCACCATTACATTTCTTCAAAATTGCAACCAGATGAAAAAGGAATAATACACATCATCCTAGTCTAGTTTTTCCTCATTAAAAATAAATTATTGCAAGTATTCCAAACATGCCAAATTATACCAAAGAAGAACAAATGCCACACCAATTTTATTTTATTTCTTGCATAGATCCCCACACCATGGCATTCTATATTAAGACAAAATCATCTAAAGATTGAGGTAAGATCAATTGTTGTCCCAGCCAATCTACAACTTGAGATCATAACTTTCAAATCATCTCACAATAAAGTAAAATATGAATCGCAGTTTCAACCTTTTTTTTACAAAAATGACAATTTATATCATTACCTAGTAACATACCTCTTCGATATAGAGTCTTTTGTAGGTAATTTATCCAAAATAAAAGGTTATAGATGAAACTCTACCTTCAAGTAAGCACCAAAGTACTATATATTTGATCGAAAAGGTCCTTATCATGTCAAAACAATGACTCAATAAAAGAAGTCCAACTCTTAATTGAAAAAATACATTCTGAATCTGATCTCTAGACTCTCATATCAACAATATTTTGGCATAAAGAAACCATTGATAACTCTTTTCCTTAACCCTTTCCCAATCCTAAATTTTTCTCTAGATAAAGACTATTTTCAATTGGAGTCATTTCATGATCTCATCTCTAAAATCTTAGCACTTAAATTTCTACAAATCTACATAAAAAATAGGAAATTTAAAACCTAAAAGCATAATTTCTGAACCATTTTGAAACCTAGAATAAAGTGTCATTTTTATTTACTACAACCACTGAAACTGTGTTTTGCAAACTAAGAGAACACCTCTCTATATTGTCATAACCCAAATTTGCCCCCTATTTTGTACATTTTAAAAAGTTAGAGAAATTCAAAAAAATATATCTTTTTAGTAAATTTAGTTAATTTTATTCATTTTTTTGTTATTTTTATTAATTTTCTTATGCTTAAAAGTAGTCATAAAAATTACAAAAAAAATAAAAAATATAGTTAAGGTTGAAATTGAACCAATAATCAAATATCGCGGGTAAGGGTGTTTACAGTCCGATTTAGTCCAGGCCTAACAATCCAACTGAACCAATAGTTGTTATTATTTGATAATTTGATTTGAAAAAAACCAAAAACCGGTTCCAGACGAAATAGTTCAATCAAGGTTGGTTTTTTAGCATTAAGAACTAGGAAACCTAAATCAAATGGGCTTGTTTTTGTTTTTTTAAACGGGCTTATATTAAATTAGGCTTTATCAATTTCTTATTGAGTTTAGTTCCGTAGACCTTTTAATTAATATTTTTATTAGAATTTTTTAACAAAAACAAGCCCAACTACATTACTGAAAATTGAATTTCACAGGGTAAGAGCCAACTAAACATTTGCATTCTTTTTCCCCGCCCAGCTACTATAAGTATGCATGATTGTTGGGTTTTAACCATTTTTTTTTTGAAGTTATTATTTTTTTGAATTTGCTGACCTTTATTTTCAGGATATATATAACACTTGGTTGAAAGAGAGATACGGTGACGATCCTTCGATCCATCCGGATTTATAGTTGAAGGTAGGATCGTTCAGTGGACCCAATAGAAATTATGTGTACTGTCTCTCTAACACTACGATCGAGGACTTATGGACAGCCTGTATTGTTCCAATCGTTAGATACTCACAATCAGTTTCGAGTACTCAAACTCCCAATTTCGAGGTGATTTTAGACCAACAAGTTCAAGTTTGGACAACACATCTTACCACTGATTATGAACAACTCAGTGTTGAAACGACCGAACTCCGCTGATTGGTAATGGAGATGAGATCACATATGGGTGGAGCATGTGCTCTCCTTTATTCTCCCCACAATCCCGATGAAGATTTGTCTCCTCCTCCTCCTCCTCTAGTGCTTTTATTCTAGATTAATTATATTTGAACTTATAATTTTTTAAAATTTGTAATAAATAATTGATTTTTATATTATTTTAATTCTTTTATATTTATGTTTAATAGGTTTTTGAAAATATATATATTTTTTAAAATTATCACTGACGGGATTACCGACGGACTTAGTCTGTTGGTATATTTTGGAGAGTTGAAAAACAATTATTGCAAATGTCACTATCACTGTTTACTCAACAACAGAATTACAGATGGTCTATTTGACGGTTATATGTTAAATTCACAAAGAAAAATACCGATGGATAAAAAGAATCACTGATAGAATGACATATAGTTTTTCTGTTGGTGATATGTTATATTAATCAATAGAAATATTGATGGACTAAAGCGGGTAAAATTTTTTTGGCATGTTTTTTCCATTAGTAAATTCATCGGTAAAATTATTATCGATAGACCACAAATTACCAATGAGAGTTTTTCCAACAGATTATTGTCGTCCGTGAGCCTGTTGGGAAAATTTTGGTAATGTGATTAGTCCTCTAGCAATATATTGAAATTGTTATTTTGTTGGTTTGATAGAACACGTTGGGGAAGGCATCATAGGTGATGATGATGGAGACTAAGGGCTTGCAGGGGAAGTTGGCATTACATTTATAACAATATCAGAATTTAAAAAATCTAAATATTTGAATTCATCTGAGGCATAAGCATTCCTATAAGTCCGTGAAGATTTTGATTTCTTATCTAAGCCATATATATTGCAATTCATTCTTTAGCAAACGATGGCCTTAGACCCTATAGAAGCGGTGCTTTGTGTATCCAGTCAATGTCAGTCTGAACTTCCCGTATGAGGAAATCTTTGCATCATTATCATAATAGGTAGAAAAATTACAACTAGAACGGCTAAGAGAGGAGTTCTTGGGCATAAAATGTAATGTAGTTCGGGGTGATTGTTTATATATACAGTTACCATATGTATAGTTGTAGGTGGAAAGTAATCAATAAAGACTATTCATTATTAATTTTGTTCTATTCTGGTTGAAATGGTTGGTACACCTCTTATCATTTTAAAAATAGAATAAAATTGAACAAGTTTTATCTTGCTCGGAATTTTAGGTCATTATGAATTTCTCATTTAAATTCTAGTCAAGATGTTCTAGGTTTACTTCATTCGTTTTGTTCCGGATAAACTAAAGCAAATAAGAAAAATAATCTTAAATCTAGTAACTTAAGAGCCTTGTTTGAAGGCTTTCCTTACTTTCAATAACTATGAAACTTCAACCTTATGTAAAACATAAACTCTAGAATTTTCAAGCAAACCTTTAGTCTGATCTAATGGAGTGATCTCAAGTTATGCCTTTTTAATATAAAACCATTTGTTTGGGAAAATCTCTTGCATATTTTTGTATCTAATCGTTTGCATTCAAGTACCAACAATAAAAGCATAAAAATACATAATATTATGAAAATTAAGTAAACAAAGTTTAACCCTTAAAAGAATTATAGTAAAGTTGTCATTCTATCGTAAAGGACATCTTAATAAAATGATTAAGATTCTTAAAAGTAAAATTGAATGAGGAGTCACTACTTATTTTTATGGTAACTAAGAACTCTAACTTGTCTTCAAAGATTTTAGGTAATTTCCCTATCTAAGAAAAATTGCATTGTATTTATTTTAAATGATAAAAATATACCTATTGTGTTTATATGTTAGGAGTTTGTCTAAATTTTTATGTATGTATTTGTTATTAAAGGTAAGAAACTATTAAGACCTAGGGTAGTGATCTGGACGTTGGTCATGTAACAAGGTTCATTCCTCACTTTTATGATACAAGCATTAGACCTAAAAGGTTGGTGATGGTTAATTGGGGTTTGGCTTGTTATGGTTGCTCATGTACACAATGGGTCATATAGTCACCACTCACTCTTAATGCAATATTCAAGGAAAATCACAATTAGGATTTTCAATTCTTAGGCAGAGTTTAGAATATAAAAGGTATAAATCAATCGATATGGTAAATAAAAAACAATAAAAACAAATTCACATGTCGATCAAACCAAACATAAATTCATCATAGTTCAAAAACCAATTACAAGTTAAAAAGTTGTTGAATAAAACAATTTAATGTGTTAGGGGTATGAAAACAACCTTTGAAATTTGCTAGAGTGGCTCGTAAGTTGCTAGAACTAAATCAAGTATTGGTAATATGTGGAAATCACGAGCTAACGTGTACTCCATGTGCTAACACTACACTTGTAAAAAAAATCATAAACAACCTAACTTGAAGAATGGAATTTTAGGTTGATTTAGGAGTGAAATTTATGATGATTTCATGACTAAAATTTTAAGCTATCAAAGCTATTATAGTGGTGTTTAGCATGGAGTTGCTCGACAAGTTCAGGATGAGGTTAATAGTGTTGCTTTTAGTGTGGAAGTGGTGGTGGGTTTGCTTGATATCATAGATGTTGTATAAATAGTGGCAGAATTGATGATCTCTAAAGAGATGAATAAAGGTGATGGTTGTACTGGCATTATTTATTTCTTGTTGTTGATTGGAAACTATGACTTTAATGAGAGAGGCTATAGGCAATGTCACCATGATTGGAGAGGAATTGGCACAGGTGGAATCTATAAAGATAGCTACAACACAAAAATATTTAATGAGCAAAACAAGGTTGTAGATGTGAACCTTAAATTCACAATTTATTTCTCTAAAAATAAGGCTAATGAAGTTTGTCTTTTAGAGGTTTTCAAAACCTTTAAATAGGCCAAAAAAGCCCTATCCTTACTGGAAAACAACCAAGAATCCGAAGGCATAAGAGAAATTAAAACAAAATCCATAAATAAACAAAAACAAAATAATAAAATTGGTCAAGACAACAACTTCTAGATCTAATTCTAGGAGATCAAATGGTCTAATAAGTGACAAGGTATCCTTTTATAAGAAAAATACATATTGAATCACCTGGAAAAACTTGAGACCAACCCAACAGTCGGATCTAGCATTATCACTATTTTAAATGACTAACATAGTTTGACAATACCAGACTTTCTTTTAAATCTAGATTTGTCTCACTGGTCCATAAAAGCTCTTCTTATGCCGTCCACATATTCTATCTAGATTGGATTTCTATTTAGTTATGCCAGATCCTTACTCAAATGCTCAGAATCTTTAATTTTCATAAGTTTGACTGCATCACGAATGCTAGAGAGGAGAGAGATGCTAGAGAGGGATGTGGAGACCATGTGATTGAATTTTAATGGAAAGAAAAAGGGAACAACTGGGTTACGATTGGTTTGGTGTTTAGGTAGAAAAGGTTTTTTTTATTTGTTCTATTTTTGGTTTTTTTTTTCTAGGGTTTTTTTTAAGGTTGGCTAATTTGTTCTTCTCCAAGATTTTCTGATCTCTATTTATATAAGAAAAGTCAAAATTAGAAAATAATAATGTGAGATTTTTTATTATTTCCTTATATGGATTTTTAATTGGAAAATTATGTGATCAAAGATTAATTAATTTTTTTAAAAAAATGTTTAAATTCTCTTCTTATAATTTTTTAAATGTTATTCGATTCTCTATTTATTTTTATTTTTATAATTTGCGTTATTTTTCTTCATGTTATTTGATCATTGTCATCTTACTTCTTTTCTTCTTTGTCCACAATTTTACTCTCTACTATTTTTTATTTTTTCTTTCATCTTTTTTTTTATAAAAACTTATACAAAATAAGATAAATAAATAAAATATCAAAAATTATAAAATGATTGTAAATTAAATAAATCATATAAAAATATTTTTAAAAAATATATAAAAATTAAAATACTTTAAAAACTAAGGTTAAACATGGATTATGACAAATAGTAAAAAAATTTTAAAAAAAAATTGCTACCAAATTACATTCAATCCTAATATATATATATTTGGTAGTGAAAGATAGGGTTGCAATGTAGAAAAACGAAAAGAAATGGAAACACATTAAATTGCAAAAATTGATATTAAATCTACCATCATACCATTATTAACCATTCTAAATAAACAGAGATCACACAAGATCATCCATCCGACGAGCGGGTCTCCGACTACTATCTACATGAATTGATAATCACTTCATTTAAAAACTTTGAATTAAAAGATAAAGGCAATAAATTTTTTTTAAAAAAAAAACTTTATAGTAGCAGTACATTACCCGTCCTCTTCATTTTATTTCCGTACTTGTTATTAGGAGTGAGGACAAATTAAATACACCATCCACCTATTTATTCCTTTCTCCCTTTACTCCCTCAACAAATTAATTAGTTTTTCAATTCAACCCCCAATCTATTCAATGTCACCCAATTTTGCTCCCATCCGGTTCAATGTGGTCCACAATTTAGTTTGGATCTTGAAATCAGGCAATTGGACGGCATCTAGATAATAACTAGTTATGTTACCTGTGCTCTGCCGCGAGTTAAATATTTTTATTTACTATAAGAAAAATTATATATGTAGTTTTTTTAATGTATTTTTGTAGCTAATTTTTTTAAAATGAAAATAAAAAATTTTATGCATACATGTAATAAAATAAATCAAGAATTATGTGTGTCAATAAATTAAAAAAAAGTAATTAACAATAATTAAAAATAAAACTGAAAAAATTAAGAGATAGATATAGATCAAGATATTTAATCTCTCAAGATGAGACATTTACCCGATTGTGTTTGATAATTTTTTTAATTAAAATAATTTTTTTATTCAATCAAAAGATAATAAAAATAGATACCCACATTAGATTGCTTGAATAAAATAAAAAGAAAAGATATATTATGCAAAGCTAGTTGCACATATTAGAAATATTATATAAAGATAAACATTTTTTATTTTGAAAAATATATTTCATCTATACAAAAGATCACAAAGATAAACATTTATAATTTTATAAAAATATTTATCCAAAAAGGTTAAATAAGCAAATAAAAAAGAATAAAAAATGAGCGATATTAATTTAAACATAAATGTAAAAAATATTTTTAAAACATACATATTAAAAAAGGTATCAATAAAAAAATCCAAATAAAAAAAATAATTGGGGTGTTGTGGACACAAATGGGTTAATAATTTTTTTAAAATTTATACTTAATATGTGTGTGCGCGCACGCGCGCGCACATGTTTTAAAAAAAGGGCCCAAACAAAGCCCAGACACAAAAACTAGGCACATAGGTATGCCTTCAAGCTCAGGTCGCATGCATGGACTTAGTTCTTTTATTTTATTTTATTTTCTAAAAGGACAGATTACTTGTCATCCGCCTCTATTTTAAAAAAAATACACAAGTGACACTTCGCCTTTCAAGGCAAATGGTGTGTCACTTGCAAGCCCATTTTCCGACCACCATTGCGGTGGCGAGAATGTTGGGCCAATGTTTTTTTTGTCAAAAATCCTAATTTTAAATCATTTCAACCCAAAACCAACTAACTGATATCTTTGAAATACTCATAAACCAATCAATCAACTCAAAACACCCAAAAAGGGGACCAAAAACTTGAAATCAAATCGGTTTATATTTATATTTCTCGGCCTAGATCTATCTTTTTAGGAAATATTGAGGCACCAAAAAATCGTCATCAAGCCCCTCTCATCTCATGGAACCCGGGGACACAAAGCACTCTTCGCTTTACTCGGTCACTAAGCGATAAGCAACTCGATATGAGGGAAATTCTTCTTCCAGCCTTTTTCCGTTGAGAGAAGAACCACACCTTTTATAAAATAGATGCCGGTCTTTGGGGTCCTCTGTTTACCAAATCAATATCTTCACTACAGTACACTCATCCATTTGATGGAACATCTATTCCCTTTTGAGCAGTCAAATCAAACTATGAAAAACAAATTCTGTTTTGGTGGTCGGAAATGACTTGAACGACGACTTTGTCTCTCATTGCGAGAATCAGGTGACTCCTCTCTTTCTCTTCTCTCGATCTAAGGACTGAAAAATAATACAAATAAAATTTTATACCAAAATTGATTTTTAAAAAAATTTAAAGGGACCTAAAATATATAATTTGCTTTATTTTGAAAGTTTAAGGACCTAAGTGTGTTTTTCTTAAAATATGTGATATGCTATCCATGTTTGATGTCTTTTTCATTCCCATCTCTTTTTCTCCAATTCCACCATTAAGTAAGAATCTAAAGCAATTGGTTTTCAAACTTTAAAGACTAAAATGAATTGCTAAAAAAACACACGGGAAGTCCAAATATTTTGTAAGTGTGTGAACAA
>Ga0325414_1008247_pt1 | contig 11044 bp, 12 predicted proteins | sample PopdelMetagenome_8_FD_206183 | JGI IMG/M metagenome (GOLD analysis project Ga0325414, IMG submission 206183) | Populus deltoides microbial communities from Bellville, Georgia, United States - Leaf-PdKOR-R3 | ecosystem: Host-associated > Plants > Phyllosphere > Phylloplane/Leaf | place: USA...
GGAAAAGATTGTCCTCTCCTTTCTATTTTTTATTTTTATTTTGGTTAAATTATACCTGTTACCAGATTAAGATTAACATTTTTTTTATTTTTATATTTTTTATTTCCTGTTTTTTTTTTGTTTTTTTGGGCTCAGATTAAGATTAACATTTTTTTTATTTTTTTTATTTTTTATTTCCTGTTTTTATTTTTATTTTTTCAGGGCTGGGTTGGACACAGCCTGACCCGGCCTGGTCACTGGCTCAAGCCAGTGACCCGGCTGGGCCACATAAAGCACGCGTTCATAAACAAGTAAATTCAAAGTAAACGGCAGACAATGAATTAAAACGAAAAGTAGGGAAAAAGAGTAAAAGACTTACCTGGTTCTTTTGTAGAAAATTTACGCGAGATTGCTGAGGGCGACGCCCCTGCTCTCAAGTTTCCTCTTGCTCCTTCTGCTTGTCTTTCCTTTTTGTTTCGTTTATCTTGTCTACCAGACCCTCTCCTGTTCGCGTTTTGTCACCTTCGGTTTTGAGATGAAGGGATGAAGACAAATGTGGGGTTGATTCTCCTCACTGTGTCGCTCCTTGTTTCCAGTGTTCTCCCACCCCCCCCGTTTTTTTCTTTTTTTCGTGATCTCTTTGTTTTTTTTTTCTGGTCTCGTTCCTCTCTATTTTCTCTCTTCGTCTCTATCTCCTGGTTTTTTTTTTGCCTTCTTTTTCTCCTCCTGCAGTCCTCTATTTTTCTTTCTTGCAGTCCCCCGTTTTTCTTTCCTGCAGTCCCCCTCGTGAGGTTGCCTTTACCTGGGTTTTTATAGGGCTGGGAGATGGATCGGCGCTGTAACAGGCGACAATAATGGCGTGGGGCGCTCCATTCAATGGAGAAACGTCCCTGCGTTTAATGGCGGAGCCGCTGCAGAGGAAGAAAACGAGCGAATAGTCGCCTGCACAAAACGACTCCGTTTTCCAATTTCAAAGGCTGCTTTCAGTTTGGTTCTTAGAATTCTTGTAATTTTGCAATCAAGCCCCTGGTTAAAATATAATTGGATCCTTGCATTTCCGCGCCATTTTCAAGCTAGTCCTTGGATTTTAATTTTTGCAATTTGAACCCCAATTAAACCTCAAGCTTTGTTATTTCTTCAATTAAGTCCTTGATTTCATTAATTAAATTAATTTCAAGCTCAATTAAGTCTCAAAACTTATCAATTCTCCAATTAAGCCCTTCATTTGATTAATTAAATTAATTCCAAGCTCAATTAAGTCTCAAAACTTCCAATCATGTTGCCCTTAACCCAAATTTTAATTTATTCTTCATTTTTTTATTGTTTTTTCATCATCATTTTTTCATTTTTTTTATTATCATTTTTCAGTAGATAAAATAATAGTAATAATAACAATAAAATAAAAGGGTCACAAATTGAGTTATGACAGTTGCCCCCTCTTTATAATATTTACTATACAAAGATATTGAAAAATTTCATTTTCTTTTAACTTTGTGTAGTAAATTTATAAAGAAAAATAGATACAGAAAGAACTTTTTTTTTTATGAGTCTTGAAAACTTCGAAAACAGTAGATTGACATATGACTTTTATAGAGAGATGTAGAAATCAAGAAACTAAGTCATTTGGAAGATGACCCACTTTTTTTTTTTTTTTTTTTGTTTTTTTTAAACGGATCAAATTGTTTTGGGCAACTTGCCTGATGATAAAAGAACGTGAAGAATTTCACAAGTGGTTTAACTGTTCTAGGCGACCTGCCCATTGAAGAATAAAACGGGAAAAGGGTTTCACGAGTGGTCTAATTGTTCCAGGTGACCTGCCCGATAGGAAGAATAAAACGCAAAAGATTTCGCGAGTGGTCTAATTGTTCTAAGCGACCTACCCGATGAAGAATAAAACTTGAAAAGGGTTTTGTGAGTAGTCTAATTGTTCCAGGTGACCTGCCCGATAGGAAGAATAAAATGCGAAAAAGGGGTTCGCGAATGGTCTAATTGTTCTAGGCGACCTGCCCAATGAAGAATAAAACGAGGATTTTTTTTGACAAATTCAAAGAAAAGGGTCTCATTGCACCTACCCAAGTAAAAAAAGAAAGGGTCTCATTGTGATGGGTGACCTACCCAAGTTAAAAAAAAAAGGAGAATGAGGGCTCGAAGGCTCACTCAAAAGAATGTGAGGCCTCGAAGGCGCACTCTAAAGAATGGTCGAGGGCTCAAAGAGGCACTCGAAAGGATGCGAGGGCTCCAAGACACGCTCGAAAAGGATACGAGAGCTTAAAGGAGCGCTCGAGAAGAAGGTAAGGGCTCAAAGGCGCGCTCGAAAGGAAGCAAGGGCTCAAAGGCGCACTTGAAAAGGATGTTAGGGCTCAAAGGCGTGATTGAAAGGAAGCGATGGCTTAAAGGCAAGCTTGAAAAGGAAACGAAGGCTCAAAGGCGCGCTCAAAAGGACGCGAGGGCTCAAAGGCGGGCTCGAAATGAAGCGAGGGCTCAAAGGCGCGCTCGAAAGAGGTGAGGGCTCAAAGGCGCTCTTGAAAAGAGAGGTAGGGTTAGGAAACACACTACTTTGGATGGAAAATGAAAGGTGGTGGAAAAATACAGAAATTTTTCAGGTGGCCTAATTTTTATGGGTGGCCTGCTCAGGTTGAAAAATTCTCAAAAGTGAAATATTTTCAAAAGCAATTTCAATCTTGGCCATTTTAAGTTGGCCTTCCACTTGATGGATTCCGTTATAATTTTCTCTAATGAAATTTGCAAAACTCATTGTCCAATGTCTCAAAGTTTAGATAATATGCATATATCTTTACCTGATTTGAAATATAGGCCCCCATTTCTTCTTAGTCTTCTTGTTGCTTGATTGATAAGGACTTGCTACCTCTGATTTGGGTCATCTTTGTCGTTTGGCTTCTAGCCCACCCGAGTTGGCCCATGTAAGTCTATTTTTAGATTTGTTTGCACAACTCAGCCTTTGTGGTGCCCATCGTGACCCACTTACTTGCTAAAGATTTTCTTTCTCATCAAGTAATTTGAGAGGATCACTCATTACTCCTTGTTTCACTGCTAGAAACATTCGGTGTCACTTGCTGAAAGGATCAAGTTGTCTTTTGTAAACCAAAATGCCCCCTTGTCTAGTTGAAGGAAATTACCATCTCATTTTGTAGAATTTTTCCTTCTAAACACAATGTTGCTCCCGTGTATTGGTCATTGCCCCTAAGTGTGCTCTGTCAGCGACTTAGATAAATAATGGTTTTAAGAAGCCATTCTCTCATTTCTCTCCTTTTCAATTTGGTGGAGTATGGGTTTAGAATAAATTTTGAAATCTTGGATCTTGCATTTTGAAAACAAAAATTATTTCAATGTTAGTCTAAAACAAATTACTTTTGAAATCTTGCAACTCCTTGGTTATTTTCTTTCTTGGAAAAGAGATTATTTGCTCTTGTGTTTGGCAATGAGGTCTTCGGTCAAAATACGTCATGAGATGACCTTTTGTTTTTATAGGTTTTCAAAGTGGAGGGCTCAAGAAAAAGTTCGAGGTTTTGTATGAGAAAACCTTGTCTCTTTTTGAACATTCATTTTTATGAGCATGAATAATAATGAGTAATTTATTCTTGATTTCATGAATCTTATGAAAAAGTATTCTTTGCATTTTAAGAGCATTGTTTATTGTTCCAGGTTACTTGCTTGCTTGATTAGAAAGAACTTCTACCGGCATGTAACGTAGGCTGTGGTTTTTGGCTATGAAAGAAAAGGATTCATAAGGCTCAAAGAGTGTTTCAGGGTTTCAAAGACTAAGGATCTCTATCAACAGTTTGACTATTGACGTGATTCATATTTTCTTTTGCCACTATTCTTTGATTTGTTGCTTCTTCTTTTCTTTTTTCTTTTTTTTGCTTTGCTAGGGCATACTCACTTTATCTTGGATGCCATTTTTTTCTAGTGATTTGGGCATGCCCCCTAGCACTTGAGTTTCTTGAGCTTTTATGCCTTTTTTTGGCTTTCTCACGGTTTTTTTTTTCTCATTGAAATTTTCTCTTGCCCCCTAGTGTGGGGTGTGATCCTAGTCGGGATTTTTTTTCATGAAAGAAAAATTATTTAGGCTTAAAAAGGGATCGCAAGGGATGTACTTATTTCAGAACGTGAAAGGAATAACAAAGATGACATTTCCTCATTTCAAGCACAAGCAGTTAAGATCAATAAACTTTGACCTCATCCAGTATGATGGTTGTCTTTGCAAAGATGCATTTCATGAATCATGAGCAAGGAGTTCACTACATACCATTATTCATACATTTAAAAACACATGATTCAAGAGTAATGGGGTAAGGGTGTTTATTCATTTCTTTTTTTCTTTTTTTCTTTGGTTTATAATTTAGTCACTTAAATGATGGAGTTGCTTGATTTACTTGTCATTCTACAAGTAGAATGTCAAAAATATCATTTTTTAAATAAATATCAAATTATTTTTTGAAATCAAAATGCTAGATCAATTTTTCAAAACTCCAATAGGGAAATTGATTTTGGTAAAAGAGATGAATTGCGTTTATAAGATCACGCGAGGCTTCAAAAGTGTATTCGTGAGCTCTTGAATTGCGTCTATAAGATCACGCAAGGCTTCAAAGATGTATTCTTGAGATTTTATAAGAAAACTCTCTTAAAAAGATGAATAATGCTTGGTCGTAAACACGATTGAATGACAAACTCATTATTTCATTGAAACTTTAGAAAATAAGTTCAACAACAAAGAACTTATGCCAACATCTTGGGCTATGAATATCAGCATGGTAACACATAAAGGGGCTAAATATTTAGCAATCATTGATTGAAATTTTCAAAATCTTTTAATCATTCATTCTACTCGAAAAGGGAATCTTTTCAACAGTTAGTTGAAGTCATATGCAGACCATTCTTGACCTATTATCACTATAGCTTTATCTTCAAAATAGTTGATTTCTGGGAGTCGGTGTGAAGAAATTAGCTATAGGAATGGTAACTGCCTTGGCAACCCCCTTCAGTGTCCTTTCCTTTTTCAGTGAAACCATTCTTTTCAGTTAGATCAGCAAATTTACCTAACCCAATGGCTTGTTCAATCCTCTCAGCTATAACAACCAGGTTAGTAAAATGTTGTGTAGAGCTTCTAACCAAGTATTCAAAGTACAGAGCTTTAAAGGTGTTGGAAAATAAACTAATCATCTATTTTTCCTACATGGGAGGGTTAACTTGTGCAACTACCTCACTCCATCTTCGGGTGTATTCTCTTACGGACTCCTTGTTGTTCTTCTCCATAACTTGCAAGCTTAATTGATCAGGGCCCACGTCTATATTGAACTTATATTGCCTCATGAAGGCATTAACTAAATCCTTCCATTTTTTAACCTTGGTATTGTCCAACTGCATATACCAAGTGAGGGCAGCACCACTTAAGCTGTCTTAAAAGAAATGAATCAACAATTTCTCATCCTCAACCACCTCAGCCATTTTGTTGCAGTATGCTTTGAGATGCGTTATAGGGCATTGAGTTCCTATATATTTGACAAATTCTGACACTCTAAACTTTTTGGGAATGACAACGTTGGGCACCAAACACATCTTAGCAGCCTTTATAGGATCATATAGGCGAATTCCCTCAAATGCCCTCATCATTTGCTCTAAGGCAACCAATTTGTTCAGACCATCTTCTTTTATCATCTTGCCCTTTTGAGATTCCTTCTTTATAGAATCAATGGTTAAAGGCGTTCTCATAGGGTATGCTGATTGGAAATGCATGGCTTATTGAAAATCAGATGACAAACCGTTTGCCCTTAGATTCTATGGATTGAAGGGATTTATGGGCATATGTTCAGGCTGAGCTATATGTGTTGCTTTTCTGAATTTTTCTTTCAAGGCCTGTTCGAGTAGACTAGTAAGTCTTGTAACTTCTTCTTTAAGATTGTCCACCTCTTTTTTATGTTGGGCTTCCAACTGGGCTCTTTCTTCGTTTTTCATTTGTCTTTTCCTCAAACAAGTGTTATAGATGGGTTTCAATGGGAAACCTATATTTCAACATTCTAAATGTAAATCATGCAATTTATGCAAAAATGTTGATTAAAAAAATACATATGAAATGCAAACTTGCCCTTCACGGGGTGACAAACTAGTAGGGAAAATCCTAATTGTTGAGTGCATCAAGGGATGGTCATTATCTAGTTTCAAAGGGTCTCTCGCATACTTAGTGATCGTCTGTGAAAGGTTGATATGAGGCTTACAAGTAGTGTAAAGATAGAGGCCCTGAGTAATATCAGTTTGGCATATCAACCACTTCCAAGTAAACAATCAAACGAGAGTTGGATGGTACCGTTACTCCCCCACTTATCATAGGTTGTAAATTGTGTGCTCTCAAAGTAATGCATGACAATATAAACAAAGATGCGTGCTAAAGCAGTAAATGCAGGAAAAATAAACAAATAAACACAACAAACAAGATAGCAATAATAAGACAAAAAGCAAAGCTTAATCTTAAAAAGTCCCCAGTGGAGTTGCCATTTTGTCGCACCCGACATCTCGGCATCCCTAAAAAATTTACAAGGAAAGAACAGATTTCTAGCATCTTGTTCTTTTAGCGGAAAATGTCTTGTTTAAGGAGTCACTATCTAGTATTATGGTCACTAGGAACCCTAACCGATCAACAGAGATTCTATGGTACGAGACTGGTTATGTAAAAGGGAAGATATTATCACCCCTTAAACGTTCTACCTGAGGCAGACTGCATTGCTGGTTTTGTCTTAAATTGCTAAACATTTATTAGTTTATGCTATGATGATTTGCTTATAATATTCCTGACTCTGGCGTCAGTGAATATTCAATTACGGATACTTCCAACTCTGGCATTAATAAGTATTACGTAACCCAAAACAAAAATAAATGGTGTTGCTGACTCTAGCTCTTTAAATAAATCGAATAAAAATAAATTTAAATATATACATGCATACTTTTTATATTTTTATATTTTTTATTTCCTTTTTTTTTATTTTTTTGGGACTGGGCTAGACCCAGCCTGGCCCAGCCTAGTCACTGGCCCAAGCCAGTGACCCGGCTGGGCCACATAAAGCACGCGTGCATAAACAGGTAAATTCAAAGTAAATGGCAGACAGTGAATTAAAACGAAAAGCAGGGAAAAAGAGTAAACTTACCTGGTTCTTTTGCAGAAAATTTGCACGAGATTGCTGAGGACGACGCTCCTGCTTTCAAGTTTCCTCTTGTTCCTTCTGCTTGTCTTTCCTTTTTGTTTCGTTTCTCTTGTTTACCAGACCCTCTCATGTTTGCGTTCTGTCACCTTCGGTTTTGAGATGAAAGGATGAAGACAAATGTGAGGCTGATTCTCATCATTATGTCGCTCCTTGTTTCCAGTGTTCTTCCCCCCCGTGGTTTTTTTCTCCCGTGATCTCTCTATTTTCTCTCTTCGTCTTTGTCTCCTGGTTTTTTCTTTGCCTTCCTTTTCTGCTCCTGCAGTCCTCTGTTTTTCTTTTCTGCAGTCCCTCGTTTTTCTTTCCTGCAGTCCCCCTCGTGAGGTTGCCTTTACTTGGGTTTTTATAGGGCTGGGATATGGATCAGCGCTGTAACAGGTGACAGTAATGGCGTGGGGCGCTCCATTCAATGGAGAAACGTCCCTGCGTTTAATGGTGGAGCCGCTGTAGAGGAAGAAAACGAGTGAACAGTCGCCTGCACAAAATGACTCCGTTTTCCAATTTCAAAGGCTGCTTTCAGTTTGGTTCTTAGAATTCTTGTAATTTTGCAATCAAGCCCCTGGTTAAAATATAATTGGATCCTTGCATTTCCGCGCCATTTTCAAGCTAGTCCTTGGATTTTAATTTTTGCAATTTGAACCCCAATTAAACCTCAAGCTTTGGTATTTCTTCAATTAAGTCCTTGATTTCATTAATTAAATTAATTTCAAGCTCAATTAAGTCTCAAAACTTATCAATTCTCCAATTAAGCCCTTGATTTGATTAATTAAATTAATTCCAAGTTCAATTAAGTTTCAAAATTTCCAATCATATTGCCCTTAACCCAAATTTTAATTTATTTTTCATTTTTTTAATTATTTTTTCATCATCATTTTTTCATTTTTTTATTATCATTTTTCAGTAAATAAAATAATAGTAATAATAACAATAAAATAAAAGTGTCAAAAATTGGGTTATGACAATCCTCTTAGGTCCAATGCTCGTATTTTTATAATTAATGTTAAGTCTTACTGCTAGGCCCATGTCTTAAATCATTATCTTAGGTTTTAGTAGTCTTCTACCATAAACATACACATAGTTTAGATAAATTATAAGCATATAAGCACAATAGATGTATTTTTTCATTAAAAACAAATGCAAAGTAGCTTACTTTAGAAAGAATATTTTATGGTAATTATTATCTTTTCATATTATATAATCAGTCCTTTATCTAGAACCTTTAAAAACTAGTTCGGGTTTTCTAGTTATCATAGAGTTAGGTGGTAACTTCTTTTTCTAGTTTTATTCCTATCAATTCTAATTAGCTCGCTGAGATCTCCCTTCAATATATATGAAAAAATTATCTAAAATGTAAGGACTAAAATGATTGTCAAGAGTTTTTAGGAATAAGAGGGAAAGCAAATAAATTGAAACTAGCTCAAGTAGTTATCATAAATTGAAAGATGATGAAGTTGAGCAAAGGAGTAAAAGGGAAAGAAAATTGTTTGGTACTGATTTTTTAACATACTTGTTAGAAATTAAACATTGAAGCTGCTCCAAGGTTGGAGATCTCAAGATCAATGCTTGTAATTTTTGTATAGAAACACAAAAATAACAACTCAATAGAAAACCTCTTCTTGAAAAATGCGTAAGTCTAAACTAATTTAGACTCCCTCTATTTTACTCTACAGAAGAAGAAAAAAAAGGCATTCATTTCGGGCAGAGAATTACCCTCGAATGAGTACTAGCCTATCTATGAAAAAGCCCTTTATGTTAAAGTATCTACACCCATAGGTTTACCTCACATCGATAAATCCACTCATCAAAAGGGGTTAGATAAAGCGTGTAGATGAAAAATGCTTCTAACCCCAAGGATTCATTCAGTTAAGTCGATGAGCAAGTCCTATGCACCCGTCTAGACCAATAATCCATAGAGACATAAACTCCCTTACGAAAGCCACTTAAAGGCAAAATGAACTTCTTGATCTAAAACAAGTTTTTGGGGACCTATTATTCTCATACTTTATTTTGACCAATGGATCAGTACTGGTCAAAGAAAACAAAAATTCAATCAACAATAAGAATGACACAAAATAGCATTAGTAAATCCAGACATAGATGTTGTAAAAATAATATTATTAAACACTTGTTATTGAATATTATTATTTTCATTAACTATATAAAGTCAAAGAAAAATATTGCAGGTCTGTTAACTAAAGATTTGTCAAAAGAACTTATTTATAATTCATTGAGGGAAATAGCCTGAAAGCCTTTAAAGATAAAAAAATATAATGATAATAACCTTAATTAGTTTACTATAGATCTCAAGATCTACATTCAAAGAGAAAACTTAGTTATGTAATATTCTAAATAGCACTAAGAAATTATCATTTCATGCATATTTCTATGATGGAAAAGGTGCTAGTTGTTGCTTGATAAAGGATGAGTTGTGCTCTTAGTAGTTTTTATTTATTTACATACCAAGTAGGGTATAGTAAAATACTTTTAATAAATGATCATTTATACAAGTGAGAAATATGATTGTTTAATTGAGAATTTATAAAATGTTGGATTCTCTAAAGGATCCATGAATCTAGGAATTGTTCGAGATCAAAATTAATTCAACAGTGAGAACCAAAGAAAAATATTTAAGTAGAGAATTATATGACTATTATTGTGTAGATTTACATAAAATGATGAATAGTTCAAGATATTGTGTTCATTAAATAGTTGAGCATATTTGATGGTATAATACTAATAAAGGTTCAAAGTTAAGAATTATTTATCTTAAAATAGTGATCCATTAAATTATTATCCCTATATAAATCTTCAAATATTTAAATATTAGTTGGATAATTCACTAACAATGAATAATATTTTGCGCTACAATAAAGCAATAATCAATTTCAGTTCTAATTAATAAAATCTCACAAGTCAACAATATAGACTTCTTTTATATCAAGATGAATTGACTAATAGATTGTAACAGGAGTGTGACGTTCACGACAAGCAGTTCTCCTTGGCACTCAAGAACAGAACAACGCATTTCAATTTGCAAGCAGTTCTCTTGGCACTTAAGAACAGAAGAACGTATTTCAGTTTGCAGCACAAGCCACTACTGAGAGATAAATTACTTTGGATTTTGACGTTTGATGAATTTTTGGGTTTTAGTAGTCTTCTACTATAAACACACACTAGTTTAGATAAATTATATGCATATAATTACAATAGATGCCTTTTATAATTAAAAACAAACACAGACGCAACTTGTTTTTTTTAAAAATATTTTAAGGTAATTATTATTTTTTTCTATTATATAACATATAAGTACAATAGATGCCTTTTATAATTAAAAACAAACACAGACGCAAATTGTTTTTTTTTTAATATTTTATGGTAATTATTATCCTTTTCTATTATATAACATAGGCCTAGAATAACACCCCAGAATTCTACTGTTAAAGGAAGAATAATGCTTCAAGTTTGCCAGATCGAAATGAGGGATCCATTAATTTCCTAGCTACTGCAACCCTGAGAAAAAAGATTAAACATTTACAAAGAAAGAATAACATAAACAAAAATAATTAATTATGGTGGTAATTAGCATCCAATAGAATATTGATATAATGGAATCAGGTTTAAACAATAGGAGAAATATCACACAAACATAGGAGCATCCGACTTGATAAGCTAGTAGAGTTACATCTTACATCAAGAGCTACAAAATCAACCTTATATTTTGTAGTAATAATAATAATAATAATAATAATAATAATAAACCTGATCATTTATTTCAACCGGGGGCATATTTGAGCCTGTAATGGATTTTTCATCACTACTGTGAATTCTTCTTTCTCAGACAAATCAACATCATC
>Ga0325414_1008253_pt1 | contig 11042 bp, 7 predicted proteins | sample PopdelMetagenome_8_FD_206183 | JGI IMG/M metagenome (GOLD analysis project Ga0325414, IMG submission 206183) | Populus deltoides microbial communities from Bellville, Georgia, United States - Leaf-PdKOR-R3 | ecosystem: Host-associated > Plants > Phyllosphere > Phylloplane/Leaf | place: USA...
CACCACATTCATTCAACCATTGCAATCTATAAGGCCTAGGATGCTTAACACAACTCAGATTCAATTTCTTCACAAGAGTATCACTAGCAACATTAGCACAACTACCTCCATCAATTATCATGCTACACACCTTGTTTTGGATGTGACATCGAGTGTGAAATATATTTTCCCGTTGCTGATCTACAACATCTTCTTTGATTTGCATGTTGAGCGCCCGCCATATAACCAAGGCATCCCCCTCAACAGGATATGCAATCTCCTCATCACTACAATCCACCAAAGGTGGCATCTCTTCACTATCAGATTTGTCATTTTCAGATTTAACCTCCCCATTGTCTCTTGTAAGCATAACTCTTCGGTTTCGACACTGAGATGCAATGTGCCCCTTCCCTAAACACTTAAAGCATTTAATATCTCTATCATGAGTAGGTTGAGATTCAGATTTACCTTTCCCATCTGTATGAGTAACTTTTTTGGCCTTAGGTGGTTCGGCCTTTGCATAAGGCTTTGGTTGGACAATCCCCCTCTCTCTTCAAATTCAGCCTCCATGTTGAGGAAGATGAAGTCGAATTGGTCTGAAAACGGGTACTGCCCCTTCTTTTTATTTGCCTCTCCATCTTCATTGCCATATGGACCATGTCCTCCAATTCCACATAATGTTGTAATTCTACAACATTCACAATGTCCTTATTTAGCCCATTTATAAATCTAGCCATGGTAGCTTCCCGATCCTCAATCACATTGGCTCGAATCATGACAATCTCCATCTCCTTGAAATACTCATCCACGGACCTAGAACCCTGATTCAAACCCTGCAATTTCAAATACAAATCTCTATAATAGTGGTTAGGCACAAATCGCCTTCTCATCAACACTTTCATCTCCTTCCACGACGCTACCGGCCTCTCTCCACTCCTTCTACTAATAACATTCTGATCCCACCATATCAGTGCATAATCTTTGAATTCGATGACTACTAATTTTACTTTCTTCACCTCCGAATATTTATGACAATCAAAAATCCAATCCACCTTTTTCTTCCACTCCAAATATGCCTTGGGATCGTTTTTACCTTGAAAGAAAGGTATTTTCAGTTTGATGGCATCCAAATCACCATCTAAACAGCATGTCCCCCAACACTACGAAAATTCTCCCTTTGGCCGAATTAGCCCCTAGTTCTATTCCCATAATCCCTTCGGTTTCTAGGCTGCCGAAAACCTTCCCGATGGCCTATGTCCTCATCATCAAAACCACCTTCTCCAATATCATCAACGACCTCCTCAAAATCCTCATAATCAGCCCATGTTCGCCTTTCGGCCCTACTACCATTGTTTGCTTTCAGTTCAGCCCCAAGCTTCCTCACATTTTGGGTGCTTGTACCAGCCTCGTTACCACGTTTCTCCACCCTATCAAGTCTGTCACACACATTTCCCATCACAAAATTCATCCTCTCCATCATTTGTGTCATGGCTTGCATTTGGAACGTAAGTTCTCCCTCGGGATGGGGTGGTGTGTTGTTTTGGTTTGACATGATAGTACCTGCAAAAATTGATTAGTGGTAAAAAAAATTATCCTCACGTCGCTCATGTTTCGCTCAAACTACTCTTAATAACCTCACACGCTCACACCTCTCATCTCCCTTTCCTGCGGTTCTTGCGAAACTGAAACCAACACCAAATAAAACCAACTTGACAGCGCAATCCAAATATATATGACTCAAGAAGCAATAAAAACCAGAAAACAAGCAAAACAAAACTGTGATGATAGTCTCGTGAGTAGCAAGCGAGTCTATCCGAAATATGAACGAAACTAAAGACTCGAATAAAAAAAAAGAAACAAAATATGAAAAAAATTGAAACAACACCCAGATATGTTGGATATGATGAAAATAAACTGCAAGAAATGAAAACAACAGAAAGCAAGCGAATTTCAAAAGTTGACGCAAAACAGACTCGTTTACGATGAGTTTAGTCCGAATCTGGAACCTAAAGTAAATGATGTCCAATTGAGTTACAATTTCAGATATAGTGCTATATCAACCCAGATAGACAGAATATAAAGTTTGAGAAATTTAAGATAAGGTTTGATATACTGACACAAAAACGTTATGAATCAGACCTGGTTAGACCTGAATTTGAAACCCAAAGCAAACGATATCCAATTGATCCCAAATTTGATATGTGGTGTGATTAGGAGCCCAGTAATCAGAGTATAAAATGTGACCTAATTCCGAGTTGAGTTGATCCAATTTCTCTTGTTTAATTTTCTGCGGCAGAATCCAATAAACGTCTTTTTGAACGGATTTTTTTTTTGCTTTTCTCTTTTCTTTTTTGTGTTTTTTATGGTACTGATATATTTTGAACAATAAAATAATGAAATAACAATTTTTTTTATATGCATCAAATTCAAGGAGAAGAAGAAATTGGATACTAAGGAATTTTTTGTTTTTGCGGAATCAACAAGAAACAAAAATTTCAGAAGGATATAACCTGATTAATAGAGCCAAGCTCTGATACCAAATGATGCGAACCTCGTGATCACGTGGTCACGCAACCCACACGCAAAGACACCAATTCCTATAAAGCCAAGTAAATCAGGTATGATAGGAGTGTGACACAAAGATAACTTGTACCAAGGCACCAGCGCTATTGGAAACAGAGACCCCCATCTAATGAATATTGATTCGCGAACGAGAAGTATAAGGATGACGCCATGAAGACAGTTGTTCTTCGATAAGTCATTTTCAGTTCTTTAGAGAACCAAGGGAGATTATCCCACCAACACACAATAAGTGCAGCAAGAAGTTTATTGATCTAAAAATTGTGTAACCTTACATGTTTGGTTATGCCTTTATTTATACTGACTCTAGACTTAAGAAAACCCTAATGGACCCCTTTTAGGTGGACTTATATGAAGCCCACTTACAATTGACCCAAATAAGTAATAATAACCCAAAAACTAAGAAGAAAATAATAAAAATAATAAAATTCCAAAAATTATCATGCTAAATATGCTATAATCAGATTTGTCACCCTTAAGAAGTCCCAAATAAACTAGGAGAAATCTGATTTGAAAGATTTGTGTTGCTGCCCCCTTGATGTCCTTGATTAGCTTGGATTTCCTTGTTTAACTTGGACAAATAAGAAAACAAATTTCCTCCTTTGTTGCTGATTTAATTACTTTCCTTCCTAAGTTAGGAAAAGCATTAAATAGTCCTCCTCTCTTTAGGAATAAGATATGGCCAAATTTCTTATTTAATTAGGAGAATAAATTGCTGACTTTTTATTCTTGTAGCATTAGGGGAACAAGCTAACAAGGCTGGTATTGGGCCGGACACATCAACCCCTTGTTCCACAGGAATTGGGCTCTTCTTGGACCTGAACTAGATCAATTAAAGGCTGCCCTTCATGCTCCTTAAATGTCCCAAGCCCCTCTAGGTCCATTTTGCTCCATATGTTCTGAACAGGCCTATTCAATGCTTTTTTAAGCTTCTTTGCCCTAGCTCTTGTGATTGGCCCAATTGGCACCTCCAATGGGTCGTTGGCATGATTACGCTTGGTGTTGGGCTAATCCGCATCATGCATCGTGCTATTCATGATTTATGGCCACAATTCCATAAAGAACATGATCAACTTAGTTTTGGGAATCTGACTATAAAAGACCATGTTTGCTAGTTTTTAAGAAAACTGGATGGGAAGCCTATCCCCGACCCATAGAGGGCATTTAAGCCGTTCTTGGACGTAAAACCAGGGGAAGATGTGAGCCACAATCACAACTACCTGTACATACAAATGCGTTTTGAAAATAAATAAATAAATAGAGAGAGAGAGAGAGAGAGAGAGTGTGTGTGTGTGTGTGTGAGACTTCAGCTGGCTTACATATAGGTGATATCATTGCATCTTCAATTTCTCATCTATAAAATCTTCTCTTCCTTCCCTTCATTTCTACTCAACCCATACATTTAACAAATATAGAAGTGTATAGAAATGGCAGGTTCCTCAAGTCATCACATCAGAAATATTTGTGTTTTCGGTGGATCCAGTCCTGAGAAAGAAAAGGAGTTTTTAGAATCAGAAAATCATCTTGGTCAGGTATTAACTAACAGAAAGATTCATTTAGTGTATGGAGGAGGCAGCCTTGGGTTAATGGGGTGTGTGTCAATAACTGCATTTTTAGGAGGAAGTCAAGTTTTGGGGGTGGTCCCTAAAGCTTTAGCAAAAGGGGACATCATTGGAAAAACAATTGGAGAGGAACTACATGTCTCCACAATATTTGATCGAATGAATGCAATGTTTAACCATCCTGACGCCTTCATTGCCTTACCAGGTGGTCTGGGCACATTGGAAGAGATCTTTTCATATTTCCTCTTGGGTCCAACTGCACATTCACCATAAACCCATAGGTATGTTAAATGTTAATGGTTGTTATGATAATTTGTTGTCTTTTCTTGATCAAGCTGTGGAACAAGAATTTCTATCTTCGGCATGACAAATCATAATCTCTGCTGCTACTGCTGAACAATTGATTGACCAAATATAATCTTTCATCCCTGTAATTGATCCTTCCATGAGTCGCATAAATTAGTCAACTAAGGAAAGCCGTAAAAAGCTTAGATTGAATTTGAGCCTTCGTTTGTGAAACTTTATGTCTTTTGGTTTTATTAATAGCATAGTATTCTGTTTTGTTATTTCTTATATTTGTTTAAGTGTGTTTCAGGTTTGTTAGTGTTCGTTGTTTCAGGTGATGTTTTCTATACTCTATCTTTCTACCTTATGACATTGAGGACAATGTCTCGTTTTGGTTGGGGGGAGAAGGTAATAGTGGTTGAAAAAAAAAACAATAACTAACTGCTTTTGTTTTTAAAGCCATTTGACAAAACTGTTATTACTAGGATGGTAGAGTAAGGAGGAATTTTAGTGACTCTTGAGACGCATCTTAGTAAATATTTTTCAATGGTTATTTGCAATATTCATAACAAGGCCTATTAGAATACTTCTTGAAATATTCAGGTATACAAACTATCGCATTGTTATCACTTGATTCTGCTCATATAAACATTTAACAAGTATTCTTAAACCTTCATTTTCACACACACACTTTAACATATAATTGTGGGTTGCACATAGGATTATTACATTATTTACCTTTTTTTGTTAAAGGTAACAACTAGGGGATAAGGATAGTCTATAATTTAAAAAAAAAACAACAAAAAGAAAATGATGATAATAAAAACGTAGATAAGTTTGATTTCGTAACCTCCCTAACCTAAGCAATTAAGCCCGAAGGGGTGTTTTAACACTTAATACCCTAAAGTCAACTGACTTGGGAGCTATTGGCCCAAAGCTTGTTACTAAGCTTAAGGGAACATTGCACTAAGCTACGTATCAGTATCTGCAACCCAAGTTACTAAGCTCGTAGGGGTGTCTAAACACCTAATGCCCTAAGATCAACTGGTCTGGGAGTCATTAGCCGAAAGCTCGTTACATGGGTTAAAGATGCATTGTGTTTTAAGTTACATGTATATATATTAAAAAAAAAGAAAAAAAAAGTGATAATAATCCCAACCCAAGGAAGTAAACCTTAAACATTAGAACAAAATATTGTTTTTCTTCCAATAAAAGCCCCATCATCTATATTTTCAAACATTGAGCACATAAAAAGAAAGGTTTATTAATATCTTGTTTAAGAGGTATTGAGTAGATATATAAACTTAATGAGAGTTTGTTTATCTGGATAAATTAATGGAAATTGAATGATGAATGCCTTCCTTTGTGGAATTTGCAAATTGTTTTTCTATTTTAACACTTTAATTACTATGGACTAGTAATAAGCTGGTTGGGGGTGTGATTAGTACTTAAAAGTGCATTTTTATCAAGGTTTTATATCATCATTTTGCACTTGAAGTATGAATAACTCCTTAATTAAAGCATGTTTTATAATAACATATCTAATAATATAAGATACCTTTAATTTAAGGTAAATGTTCATCTTAAATGCAGGCCTATCACATAAATGAAAGAATTGATTGATGAGTTGAAGTACTGAAATTGAAAGGACAAATTGATGGCCAAACTTAGAGAAGAGATGTTGGTGCAGTCCAAACTGGAACATTGTTCTGTAATTAGGTCATATCTAGAGCTGTAGATCTCGAATTTAGGTCTACTTTATATGGATAGAAAGGTAAGACATAGGCCTACAACTTTCATGGGGAGCCCAAGATTTAACAAGGCCGTTTTCAAGTCCAAATTGTAGCAACAACGAAAAAGTCTGAATCTGTCCTCCAGCCTAAACACTGTTCGGTGTTCAGCCCATATCTCGAGTTCTAGAAGTCCAAATTATCTCAAATATTTACCCTAAAACGATGAGACAATTTCATAGAACTTTCATGATTGAGGTCTGTTCAAATTATGACGTTATCAATGATGTTTTTGGCAGACAAGAAGATAAGAATTGTCACCAAGTCACGATGTGGCCACCCATTCATCAATTAGTCAACAAATCAATAGTTCTGAATTTTGACCTATAAAAAGAGGCATTTGCCATGTATTTAGGCATCTTGGTGTTCAGATCAAGATCATGTTCTTGCTCTCTCTTTTGTAATACTTAAGTTTTGTTTATATTAATTTCTTGTTTATGCCTTTCATTTCCTTTTCTTTACTTAGTTAACTTCTTTCTCATTTATGTTCTTATCTTGTTTATTTATGTTTCTTTCTTTCATTATGTCTAGCTATGTTAATTATGTCAAGGTGAAAAAGGTACATTAATGGTGTAAGAATAAGTATAATATAAACTTAACATGGACCTTAATGTTGGATACTAACATGCTTTATATTTGTTATTTTGTTCACTTTTAATACTTTGCTTATTAAATGGTTAATCTAGATTTATGTTGTATAACACTTGGTACAACAAACACTTGGCACTTTCATAACCCATACTGTATGGTATAACCGACACCTGAGCTATGAAAGGAATTTGATTTGTTGTTAACATAAGTTATAATCATGAATGCCTCACAATATTTACAAGTATTAGCATTATTCGAATAAGATAACTAATGTAATCATGTTAACAATTTATAATCTGATTGGAACCTCCTTTGTGTGTGGTTTCCAATTGAATAATAAGAGTTTATAATATACTTGTTTGAAATACCATTAGTGGATCCTCTAACCTTGACATTTATTGTTATCATTGTTTAATCCTTACGTTAATCTTCTATCTCAAGTTATCATCAACTTCTTCTTCTTAATCTTTATTATTATTATTATTATTATTATTATTGATATTACTACTACTACTACTACTATTGTTATTGTTATTGTTGTCACTATTGTTGCTTATAATTTATACAATTAACCTCCCTGTGATTCGACCCCGGTCTTGCCGGGTTATTTATTACTTCGACACTCCTGCACTTGAGAGAAGACATCAATCTTTTGGTTGTGCCAGTAATAATGTGGACTTTGTAAAAATCATGATTCACGAGTCCATGACTACTGAATACACTACGTGTCATTATGCATACTGCTAAACCTTCGCTGTGTGGTTCAATCTTGTGTGTGAGCTCTAAATTTATTCGGTCACCTCTTACCACCAAGTCTTTTTTGGAATCAAAACACTTTTAATCATTCAGGATTAATTAGCCTTAATTTGCATGTTGGAGTTCAATCAAAATATTTTGCCTAAATAAACTTTGAAAGAAACATCCTTTTATTTCAAGACAATAATAAGACTAAGAACAAAACATAATCCATTGAAAGGTGAGATGTGATCCCAAAACCAAAATGATGGACAACACAATTGACAACATGACATTTCTAAATAGCTTCTTCATCGGTCATCCATGTCTTGTTATTGGTGATGGCATGTTGATAATATGACTATTGGTATCAATCTTCACAAAATATGCTCGTCTCTTGCTCACCAATCTTTTTGACTTAATCTTTGAAGTTCTTGCAATTATTCAACTTCTCCTCTTGATTATTCCGTCTAGAGGATCATGCCTAGGGGAAATGATCTAACTATGATTTTTTCTTGGTGGAAAAGTTGAGATGTAATGGGAAGCACCCATGGAGAAGACCCTTTCCTAATCATAGCATTTTGATTAGTACTTAAAAGTAAATTTTTATCAAGGTTTTATATCATCATATTACACTTAAATATCATTAAATTCCCTAACTTAAGCATGTTTTATAATAGCAAGTACGATAATATAAGATATCTTTAATTTATGGTAAATGCTCATTTCAAATGCAGGCATGTTTCATAATTCAAAGGATTGATTGATTTGTTTAACTATTGAAATTGAAAAGACAAAGAGAGGGTTAAGCTTAAAGAATAGATGCTGGTTCAATTCAAACTGGAACACAATTCTGTTATTGAATCATAACTAGAGCTGTAGAACTTGGATTTAGGTCTAGTTTATATGTTAGGCCTAAACCTTTCATGAAGAGTCCAAGATTCAAAAGAGTCGTTTTCAGGTTCAAATTGTAACAATAAAAGAGAAGTTGGAATCTGTCCTGCAGCCCAGATATTGTTCAGTGTTCAGCCCATATCTCGAGTTTTATAAGTCCAAATGAGCTCATTCTTGTTTTGTTGGAAAGCTGAGACAAATGCCCAGAACTTTTATGAAGACTATCTGTTCAAATTCTGACATTAGCAATAATGTCCTGTTCAAACAAAGAGATAATGGTTGTCACCAAGTCAAGAGGTGGCCACCCACTCAATAATTAGTCATCAAATCAATAGTTCCGAATTTTAGCCTATAAAAGGAGGCATTTGCCTTACATTTAGACATTTTGGTGTTCAAATCAAGATCACTCTCTTTCTTTGTATTTTGTAATGTTAAAGTTTTATTTTATGTTATGTTAATCTCTTGTTTATGTTTTTCATTTCCTTTACTATACTTAATTAACTTATATCATGTTTATGTTCTTATATTGTTTATTTATGTTTTTCTTCTTCATGATGCTTAGCTAAGTTAATTTTTTCAAGGTGAAAAGGGTACACTAATGGTGTAAGAATAAGATAACATAAACTCAACATGGACTTTAATGTTTGATACTAACATGTTTTGTATTTGTTATCTTACTTACTCTTAATACCTTTCTTGTTAAATGGTTAATCTAAATTTGTGTTGTACAACCCTTGGTACAACAAATACTTTACATTTTCATAGCCTACTGTATGGTATAACCGATACTTGTGCTATAAAAGGAACTTGATTTGTTGTTAATATAAGTTATTACCATGAATACCTGACCACATTTACAAGTATTGGCATTACTCAAATAAGATAATTAATATAATCATGTTAATAATTTATAATCTGATTGGAACCTCCTTTGTGTGTGGTTTCCAATTGAGTAATAAAAAGGGTTTATATTATACTTATTTGAAATACCATTAGTCGTCCTCTAACCTTGACAATTGTTTTATCTTTGTTTATTCCTTACATCAATATCTCATCTCAAAAGTTCTCTTCAACTCCTTTCCATTTATTATTTGTAATTTTATATAGTTGACCTCCATGTGGTTCGACCCTGGTCTTGCTAGGATATTTATTACTTCGACACTCCTGCACTTGGGATAAGACATTAATCTTTTGATCATGTCACATGTCAATGTGCCCAGTCTTAAAGTTGAAGAATATCATATCATGAAAGTATTCTCCCATCAGCACAATATCAGCATTGCAGAAGGCCAAAGGGCTTACGTGCAGTTTTTTCCTTATTAAAACCCCTATGTTTATCGAATACCTCTTGCTCCATCGTTTTTTTTCATGACCCTCCATGATCCATACTTCCATGAAATTGCTCTCCCTATCGATGCAGGTCACGGCGAGCTTTCCTTCGTATTCAGTAAGTCTAATATCTTTGTTATCATTGCCCTCAGAGGTTGGTAGGGAAGTGAGAACAAACAATGACTCTCTCTTTTTACATCAAATGCAAAGACGTTTACCTTCCAAGTGAGCCAATGAAGTATTTACGAATACTTTTGTCATGCGATGAAGGGACTCTTCATGAGGCAACTTCACTTCATCCAACAGCTTCCCTTTCCAAGTTGTTGATTCAAACAACTCGACTCTAACGCAGTGGTACATATAAAATTCTTTATGTGAGCAAAACTTGAGCTTTGTGAATCTCACAATCTTGTATCGTAAAGGCTTTGACCTTTCAATCATTAGGCCAGATTCTATAGTATCATATCGTGTCTTTGGATTCAGGATCTTTTGCCATTGTTGGATTGAAGGGATACACACATAATGATTTATTATATGCACGACAAAGTAGAACTCCTTCATTTATTGATGACACAATCCCACGTGTTCCAGAAAAAATCAAGGGGTATTTGCGTATGGGTCTTCATAGCGTTAGTTGAAATAAAGGAAATTTGATATTTGTTCCTGATCATGCTTTGGATAAGGAAACCAAAGACAATGTTGGTTCTTTGGCTATGTAGCTTTGTGAAAAGGGATTCGTAGGTCAACTTGTTATACTCCTTAGAAAGAAGACTACATTTCCACACAATCTCCATTGATGAGCATGTCAGCACTTCATAGATGGCATCTCAGCACAGGTCATTAGCTGAATCCATTTGAAATAGAGAATCTTATTACCACAAGCTGTGTCTATGGATTGGAGGCTTGAGCGAATTTTTCTTGCCACTGTCAGATGTTGGCAACTCTTAACTCTAAAGAGCAGAACAGAATTGGGGGACCTTTATTTCAAACTGTGAACATACATGTTTAAATAAATGAGGATGTTTTATATGATGAGCTTGCCCTTTAAGGGTCGACACATGGTCGTAACCTTTGCATGATGATACAAGAATTTTGATTCTTGCTCTACAGCAGAAATTTCCTGAGTAACGACCATTGTGCCAACCACAAGTCTTGAGTTCAAAATGCTTTAGAAAGGGTTTACTCTGATGCAAAACAAAAGGTAACACACACAATCTAAGAACAGGTTCTATTCATTAAATGAGACAAAGGGTAGATTGACTATCTAGTCTCAAAAGGGTCTCATATCTGCCCAATG
>Ga0325414_1008254_pt1 | contig 11042 bp, 8 predicted proteins | sample PopdelMetagenome_8_FD_206183 | JGI IMG/M metagenome (GOLD analysis project Ga0325414, IMG submission 206183) | Populus deltoides microbial communities from Bellville, Georgia, United States - Leaf-PdKOR-R3 | ecosystem: Host-associated > Plants > Phyllosphere > Phylloplane/Leaf | place: USA...
ATATATATATAATGAAAATCATGAACTTACAGTGAAGGTTGGTGACATTAAAGCCTATGGCTATGTCAGGAATCATAATACACATTTCATATAATCGTGTTCATGATAACGCTAGAGAATCTCGGTCCACCATGATAATAACAATTATCTAAGAATCTTATACATCTATGCATTCCAAAATCATTTTAATAGTTGTGAGCAGAATCACCACTATAAATAGCCATTACTTCTCCTCCACTTCAGCATCACTTTCTTCTTTCTTTTGAATTACTTGTGGTGAACCTTTAGTGTGTAGAGACAGAGGTGAGAAACCTAACCTTTTTTTTCTTGATTTTTCTACTTTTTAAATATGTCTAGCTGGATAAAAATAAATATTTGGTAGAGAAAATTCTAAAGCTAATACTTCTTTTAGTGGGAGTGGAGAAGTTAATCCTTCTAATTACACTAGTAAGAGTAGAGGCATCAAATCTTCTTATAGGGTATATCTGTCCTCTACACCTACACCTAACCCACCTTAACCTCATGATCTATACAAGATTAATATAGCTAAAAATATTATTATTGAACTAACATTTATCATGAGGGCAGAATATAATATAAGGACTCCCTTTCCTCATGAAAGAACAAGTAGAACACTAGAGGTAGCAATTGAAAATCTTGAGATCACAACTCTTATGTGCATGTTTAAGTTTGACTATTTATTTTATTTTGTTTGGTTTTATTAGAGATATATTTTCCTACTATAACCTATCTGTGAGTCAAATGCACCCAAATAGGTGGATGACTATAATAGTTTTTGACAAGTTCTATAGACTTAAATTGCCAAAATCATACAATTGACTTGTTTAAATATTGTTATAGTTTATCTAGTTCTCTTGATGCTAAGAAATGTATGAAATGGTTTTACATTTTTTCTAAGAGAAGAACACAAAATCCATTGAATGATATTTTTCAAGGTAAATCATTATCAATAAAGAATTGGAGAAGTGATTGTGTCATAGTGTGTTATAGTGGTTTTATAACCTTTACTTAAAAGGTGTGGGAATGCTCTTCAGTTTAGAAAGTGTCTATTGCAAATAATGTTGGTCCTTTTTTTAGTCCAAATAACGATAATGTATTCTAAAATCTTACTAATAACTATCAATACTATCTTTTTCAGTTGGCTGAAGAGTATTATCTAGACGATAATATTTATAGCACGAGAGATAGTTTGTGATCTTTCTTACATCTTATACAACATAATTGTCATGCTGATATTTATCTAAGTTGTTTATAGGCAGACCCCACTTTTTGAGACAATTAAGGAATAAAAAACCATCTTCAAATCCCTCATTGCCATCATTATCATTGTCCTCTGAAGAAATGCTAGAGGATGAGGAGGAAGAGTCTTAGGTGGAGGAATTTCAAAAGGAGAAAACTTAGGAAGAGGAATTTTAGGAGGATGAAGAGACTATAAAAGAAACTATAGTAGAGGTAATAAAAGAAAATCAATAGAAGAGTGGTGAATTGGACACAAATATTGACATGGAAACAGTTGGGAACAGGTATGCTATATGCCTAAGGAATAAGAAGAGGCGTAGTTTCAATCTTATAGATCCTAGCTCTCTCATGACAATGACATCCTCGTCTAATCCTATACCAAGCCTTGCACACACTAATACCCCAAATCATGTTGTTCCCACTCTTATGCATACTTTGACAAGTCCTATCAACATCCATAACAATAAAAATATAAGTGGTAGTACTATTGTTGGAACTTCTTCTTCTATCTCTCTTCTTTGGTTTCATTATCCTTCTACCTATAAATTGTGTGATTGCTCCATGCCCAATGATCTTTTCTTGGTAGGATTCCAACCTCCTAGAAACATGATATACATTAATAGAGAGAGACTTCATAACTTATACATTTAGAGATAATCCTTCAACTACTGATAACCATGGCTAAAATGTAGATATTGTTGCTAGAATAAGTTACTTTCCTCAAGATATTCAACAGTTTGGAGGAGGTAACATGTCCAATCTATTGACTAGTAACCTGAATAAAACTTTTTATATGAGTAAAAGGTTGTTGATCTCTTATAATTATCTTGTATTATTTTTATCACTACTAACAAATTTTGTTTTCTAAAATTTTCAAAGGCAAAAAAAAGTATTAGCTCTTTGAATATGGAAAGGAGAGCATGAACAGATAACCAATTCTTTGATATGGGCTCATTAGGAGATTACTATTTGCAAGGAGAAATAAGCTTAGATGGAGAAGAGTCTTCATGAACTACAATCAACATATCACTTCACGCGCACAGAAAAAGATACTTTATATTCAGAATTTACATTTCTTTGTGTTAACATAGTGAATCCAAATGAGAAGTGGCTAGTTACAAGAAGAGAACTGAAGAGCTTGAGAAAATATCATTTGATGCTTATAGTGCGCTAACTAATGTACAAAATGAACTAGCATAGGCTCAAGGTGAGTGACTTAGTTATAAGGAGAGTGTTCACGGTGGCAACCACAAGAAAAAAATTACTTTAACTTTGAGACTGCTTATAACACCAATCCTGCACTAAAAACAGTAGTGGAGGATAGACTGGTTGACATAATGGGAGACCTCCACTTCCATAAAAGTTCTCGAAACATTAATATAGACTTCTCCCATTTATTTTTTGGAAATGTGCCTTTTTTTAATGAGCTTCAATTAGGGAGAGCTCGAGCAGCCTCTAAAGGATAATACTTGTCTAATGTTTGATATGTTTGGAATTGTGTTTATATATAATATTATGGTGTGTATGGTTTTACAATGAATAAAAAAGTGAAATTTATTGCGCGCGTGTGTGTATATATATATATAATACAATTTGGTGTGATTTGAAGACTAATAGTTTAAGGTGGATTGACTATAGGGACAATGAGAAAAATAATACAACTTAAAAAAAAAATTAAGTTGGGTATGAATGAATAATAGCGGGAAAAAGATACAAATAACTATAGATTTAGTTCATCCTGACCAAACTTTAGGTGTAGTTCGGTCTAACCAAACTATAGTTTAGTTCAGTCTGACTGAACTTTAGATGTAGTTCGGTCAGACCAAACTTGACATGTAGTTTGTCCTGACCAAACTACAAGTTTGGTTCAGTCATATCGAACTATCGATATAGTTCAGTCAAACTGAGCCTATCCTAGCTATTACTTAACCTATTTTGTCAATCATTTTAATTTAGAATTTCAGGCGGGGAGAAATAAATCTTGAAAGAAATAATATGGAGATTAGAAGATCATTATAGAGAATCTTCCAAACAATACTTTGGAGAAAGTAATAAGGTGAATAAACCTTAGAGAAAATAAATTAGAGATATGAAGATTATCATGGAGAATGAATCGAACATTACTTTGAAGAAAATAAAATGGAGATGTGAAGATTATCATAGAGAGGCAGCCAAACATTACTTTGAAGAAAGTAATAAGATGAATAAACTTTAGAGAAAATAACATAGAGACACTTTAGAGATAATTTTACCTTTATATTAGATTAACTTGGAGAAATAAACAAAAGAAAAATGATGAATAAAAACTTCATTAAGTTTTATATAGGTGATACAAACTTTGGAGATACATCTTATTGCAGATTCTAGAGAGTTAGAGACAACATTGGAGAATTCAATTGAAGTACATCTTTAAGTGGTCAAAATGCCATGTAAGTGGAAAGTTTTTCCCTTTTTTATCTTGTACGTGATAAGTGTTAAACTTGATCACCCTCATTACTCTAAATGGTCCATCCCATTTTAGTGTCAGCTTCCTTCTTCTTTCAATATTGCTCATTGCTTCTAACTTCTTTAATACCCTATCTCCCACTTTAAATCTTCTATTCTTCACTCTGGCATTATTATATTGAGTAGTTTGATTTCAATATACCTCATTGTTCAGTGCAAATCTAAGTTTAACTTCTTAAAAAAAAATCAAAGTTTGCCCTCATTCCTTGGTCATTGGTGATGGTAGAGAAATGTAATGCCTATGGCTGAGGCATCCTATTTCTACTGGGATCATTGCTTTTTTACCATTAGTTAAGAGGAAAGATATTTCACCCGTATAAATTTTCTAAGTCGTTGAGGGTATGCCTATAAAATTTCATCTAACAATTCAACTCATGCACCCTTAACTCCCTCTATCTTTTTTTTTAATCTAATTAACAATATTTTATCAGTGAGTTCAACTTACCTATTTTTCCAAGGATAAGAGATGGAGGAGAACATATGCTAAATATTGAGTCTTTGACACTATTATTTCATCTTTCTATTATCAAACTACTTGTCATTATCAATAATAAGCATGCGTGGAAGTCCAAATCTACATATGATGTTCTTCCATAAAACGAAGAAGATAATCTTGCTGATGGTTATCTCTACTAGTGCCTCTACCTCTATCCACTTGGTGAAGTATTCAACAACTAACAAAACAAGTTATGTTCTCCTAGAGGCTTTTAGGAATGGTCCTAATATATCCATTTTCCATTGTGAGGAAAGTTATAAAGAGGCAATGGTGGTTAACTCAACAGAAGATTTGCGAGGCATGGGAGCAAACCTTAGACATTTGTCACACCACTTCATAACTTTTATAGCTTCTCTAAAAAATTATGCTAATAAAATCCCACTTGAGTTGTCCGGGCAGCCAAGGCCCTTATCCTTATGTGAAGTCTACATACCTATTTGTGGATCTCTTTGACCACATACTCTTCTCCTCTAATGATATGCACTTTAAATATGGATATGTGGTATACTTTCTATATAACTCACTATTTTAAAGGCAATACTGTGCAACTCTTCCAATTAGCCTAATAGCTTTGACCCTATTTGATGATTGCTCCTGTTAAGCAAACATTGATTGAGAGGAGTCCTCTAATCTTCCCATGTATCTCTTTATATAACTACTACTGTGTTACTTTATTCTTTCACACTTGAGTTTTCAAGCACCTCAATCCACACATGAGGTGATAATTCCACTAATTCCTGTCGGTAAGCTTAAAAAGAAGATTAACTTGGTTGTTGTCTTATCGTGAAATCTTAGAGGTATAAATCAACTTTTTTTTTCCTTCTTTAAATTGATGTGCAAAAGCACCTTCCATTGGTACTTTACCATAGAAGGCTCCGTAGCTCTATGTAGCTCCTAATATTGTCCCACCACTAACTGGAAGTCAATAAACATTATAAGTGGGTAAGCCTCCAAACTCACTGCTGAGCATGCCTAAAGAGGTTTATACTTTGCTATATTATTAAAGAATGAGAATTCTAAATGGATTTCATATTCAAAGGTTTGCTCCCAAGACTATTCAACACAAGTCTCGTTCTACTCCCATTCATGTTAGAGGCTTTATCAACATGTAGCACCTAAGGTTCAGTGGGGAATTAGTCTTCTACTGATTAAATTGCAACCTCTGGTGGAGATGTTTTGGTGAAGAAACATTCCGCAATGAAATCAGTTAAAACTTGGTCTTTGATAACTTGTCTAAGTCAATATTAGAACATATACTCTCCTAACTCAATGGTTCCCTTGACTAAATGACATAATAGGTCAGGTTTGTGGGTTATTTGCTTTGAAGGTAGATTAGTCAATAAAATAACTTAATGTGCTTTGAAATATCTTTTCAGCTTCCTAGCAACACTAATCAAAGTGATGGCTACCTTTTTAACCCTCATATACCTTTCTTGTGCGTCATGAAGTACCTTGCTGGTATAGTACACTGATTTCTAGATTCTCTTTTATTCTCATACCAGCACTGCATTAATTGCAAAGTCAACAGCTCTCAAGTAAAGAAAAAGCTCTTCTTCTTCACTAGGTTGTTAAAAGACTATAGGAGAAGAAAGGTGTAGCTTTAATTCTTCCAAAGCTTATTGACACTCTGAAGTCCACTCAAAGTTGAAGATATCTTCAAAGTTTTGAATAATGACAAGCAACACTTACCCAAACGAGAGATGAACCTGTTGAGGGTGATGATTTTTCCCAACAGTCTTTGTACACCCCTAACTATTTGTGGAGAGTCATATTTAATATTTCCTAGATTTTTTAAGGATTAAGCTCGATACCCCTACTACTAACCAAAAGTCCCATAAACTTTTCTTTTTATATAATAAAAGCAGCAAATTTTGAAGGATTCAACTTCATCTAACGGTACTGTAAAACAAAGAAGACCTCTTACAAGTCCTGAAGATGTTTCTCAAAAGTCATACTTTTGACCAACATATCATCAACATAGGCTTCCATATTCCTGCCTATTTGATTCTTGAAAACGTTTTTGACTATCCATTGATATGTAGCTCTAGCATTCTTCAAACAAAATAGCATGGATCTGTAGCAAAATATTCCTTGGTTAGTGATAAATGATGTTTCTTCCTTATTACTAGGATGCATGGGGATCAAATGATATCCTGAATTTGCATCCAACAAACTCAAGCATTCAAAACTAGCAGTGGAGTCACCAGATGATCTATATATGGAAATGGAAAACTATGTTTAGGGTATGCCTTATTGAGGTCAATGAAGTCCACACACATTCACTACTTTCTACTAAGCTTTTCACTATACCACATTAGCAAGCCATTCAGGGTACATCATGATACAAACCAAGTTAGGTCTGAATTTTGCCTTGAAATGCCTACTGACCTGTTTTGTGAGATCAGACATATCTTTCAAACCATATATTGGATCAAGTTGAGATTTTACAAGGAGATATTAGACACATGAAAATATATTGTGGTAAAATTTCATTCAATAAGAGTTCAAAAACATATTATTTATATTATTTGAAATTGATGTTACTACTTTGGCAGATTTATCGACAAAGTGTTCTTTCTTAGCTATTTTCGGCCCAATCAGTCTAGACATGTAATGGGTTAATTTTGGATAGAAAATAGAGATTAAATGAGGATTATTTATTCCTTAAAATTATGAATGGGCTTGGGCTATAAGGGTTCCTAATGTCGCTTGGATTCATTGAAGAATTGGAGTCCATACTTTGCAATGATTTCAAGTCCCACATAGACTTGATGTGGTAGCATCTAAGGGAATCTTTCTCTTGGATTTCTTTTCTTTATTTTACAGGTATTCCTAACACACTAAGAAGACTAAAAAGAGGCAATATAAGAAAGAAAATTCTAGCAATCAAAATAAAGTTTCCTAGTTGAATTTCTATATTATAAGTTTTGGCCAAAACACCACTCATGAGAGCTTGGAGATTTTAACTACATGGAGGAATTCTAGCATAAATACTCTATTTTTATTATTCTATTTTATTTATTTGATGTTGATTAATTATTTTTTAATTTAAATTTGTTCTGGGTCATTGGACATTGTTTAGGAGTTTATTTCATTTTTTACATATGCTAGTTGATTCCTAGTTTAGGCCAATTATCTTGCAACCTAAAAAGGGTTCATTAGAGTTATTTAGAGGATACTATATAATGTTTTTAAAGCTGTAAATTTTAGCAGCTTACTGATAATAAACGTGAGTTTCTTCCTTTTGATTGTTGTGGTAAAACATCATTTTTTTATAGGGAAAAAGATTGAATATGTGGCTTATCAAAGATTATTAAGCATCATGACATCATTCGTATACTTTGGGTTCTTAGGTACATGATTGTCTCTGGGTTCAAGTTTATTCTACTACCTTTGATTCTTAGGTATATGGTTACATCTAGGTTAGGGTTCTATCAAACCTGATTTTTAGCTTTTCGGGTTGTATTTCAACTTTGTTGGGGGTTGCTTGACCATATGACTAAAAGATCCACATTAGTTGGCATTAAAGCTAGGCTCCAACATCAGGTTATATCCTTTTATTTTCCTTGTTTTTGTTTCAGTTTTTCCTAAAATTTAAGTCTTTGTTTTTGTTGTTATTTTTCTTCGCATCTAGCTCTAGAGTTTGTGTTAATTAGGGTTTCTTGATAAAATAATAACCTACTGTCCAGAAAAATTTTGTTATTGCATTGGTGACTCAATCCTCATGATCACGTGGTCATATAATTCACAATCAAGATTAAGATATGATCCAAGATAGCTAAAAGAGGTATAATAGAAGTGTGACGCAATAAAAATCTATCCCAAAGCACTAACACTATTAGAATGAAGTCGAATGAAGCCATGAAGCCAGTTAATCTTTGATAAGTTAGATTTAGCTCATTTAAGAACCAAAAAATGCAAGAATATTTCTCACACATCAAACTAAAAAGTTCAAAAGTATTACTGATAAAACAAATACCAAAATTTAGGCTTACATGTATTTAAATAGTCTAGAGAAACCAACCCTAATGGATCTACCCTCGTGGGCTGAATTAACCCACTTATAAAAACTTACTCAGAACCTTTATTAGTAAGCACAAACCCTTATCCAAACAAGCCTTGGATCCTAGTTGAAAATAAAGTATTAAATAAGTTTAGTGCTTGTTCTACCATGAGAATAAAAGAAAAGAAAATATTGCAAGTCTAATACAAGACTTATTTATAACCTATAATGCTGCCCAATAATCCTAGGAACTAAAAGAGAAGTTGTTGCCCTTTTGGTTTTCAAGTTATAATAGGATTCTAATCTCAGCCTTGTATTTACCTTTTTTTTTTAAGGAAAATGATGCTGCCTTTAATGCTCTTCTTTGTTAACTCTTGATATCCTTCCAATAATAGAAAACACAATTAAGTTGCTGAAGTACTCTTCTTGCATAACAAGGAAACTTTGTTGACACATATGTTTCCTAAGTTAGCTTGGATTCCTTTATTTCTTTTACAATGTTTTCTCCTCACCTAACAAGGATATAAAATAAAAATAATAAATCCTAATATTTAAAGTAAATAATTAATTTTCTCACACATAATAGGAAATCTAAAACTAGTTAGGAATCCACAAAACACATGGAAACATCGCAAAACAAGGCTGGCCAAAACTAATACAAAATTGGCAAACTTGTTATCGAAACTTAATGGCCCAAATAATGGATTAGACCCCTCTTGCATAAAGATTAAATATACCAAGGCCTCCTCTTGATGCTCTAAAGTATCCCAAAGTTTAGCATTGGCTGAAATTTGCACATCCAACGTATTAACTGCTTATTTTAATGTCTTTGCTTTGGACATTGTGATTGGCCTATTTGGAACATGTGATGGGTCTTTGAGGTTCGTGAACTAATCCACATCAGTTAAGATAAAAAAAAATATTCAAATCAATTTAGTTCAAAAATGGTTCAATCAGTTCGATTAAAAAAATTTGGGTAGTTTTGGGTTTTTCTACTTGTTTCTAGTTTTGGTCAGATTATTTTTATAGTTTAGAGGTATTTTTTGTGTTAATCTTAGTTTCCCATATCGTTAATTAATTCTAGTATGTCTTTATCTTGTCATAAAGTATCTTACAAATTAGTATGAATCCTTTAGTAAAACACAAGAGGAGTATAAACATGTGAGGGAGTGAATGAGGAATTTATATTTTTTGTCAACTAATTGATTTTTCAAATTTGAAGATGTTTGAGACAACATATGGATTGTATGGCCAATAAATTTAGAGATAGGTTGGATAGATTAGAGAAGCAACCTGCTAATGATCATGGTGGGGTTTAAAATAGGTCTGAGCAAATAGAATTTAATTTTAGGAGTGTTGTTAGACAAGTTAACACCGATATGGATGAGTTTGTGGTTGATGATACAGACATGAGTGATGTTGATTTTGATAATGTGTCTGTGGGCTATGGGGAACGACTTGGATGACAGCAAAATCGTCTGTATGGAAGGGATATATATGATGATAATTTCAATCAAAAGGATATTTACAGGTATTATGACCATATTTTAAAGGGAAGAATGATCCAAAAGCTTATTTAAAGTGTGAGAAGAAGATGGAATGGGTTTTTTAGTGCCATAATTATCATGAGCTCAATAAATTAAAGCATTTGGAGATAAGTTGGATAAATTGGAGAAGCAACCAACTAATGATCATGGTGGGGTTTAAAATAAACTAATTTAATATTATGAGGGTTATTAGACGAGTTAGTAACGATATGGATGAGTTTATGACTGATAATATAAACATGAGATGGCTTGGATAATAGCAGAATCGTCTATATATAAGGGATATATATGATGATAATTTGGAATAGAGGGGTAATTATAGGTACTATGACTATACTGATGAGTTTGGTGGAGATTTTGGTACAATTAAGCTAAAATACCAATTTTTAAGGGGAAGAATTATCTGAAAGCTTATTTAGAATGGGAGAAGAAAATGAAGTGGGTTTTTTAGTGTCATAATTATCCAAAGCTCAAGAAATTCAAGTTTGTTGTGATTTCTTTTACTGACTATGCCACAAGAGGAATCCTGAGAGGCAAGTTAAAACTTGAGATGAGATGAAATCCATTATGAGAAAGAGATTTTTGCCTACAAAGAGTTGTATCAAAGGTTACAGATTTTAAGCCAAGGTATATGACACGATCAAAGAGTTGATGTCTTCTCCCAAGTGTAGGAGTGTCAAAGTAATAAATAACCCGGCAAGACCGGGGTCGAACCATAGGGAGGTTAATTGTATAAACTACAAATAAAGAAATAGATAATAACAGAAAAGGAGTTGAAGAGAGCTTTGAGATCTGATATTAATATAAGGATTAAACAATGATAAAATAATTGTCAAAGTTAGAGGATCTACTAATGGTATTTCAAACAAGTATAGTATAAACTCTTTTTATTACTCAACTGGAAACCACACACAAAGGAAGTTCCAATCGGATTATAAATTGTTAACATGATTCCATTAGTTATCTTATTCGAATAATACTAATACTTGTAAATGTTGTCAGGTATTCATGATTATAACTTATGTTGACAACAAATCAAGTTCCTTTCATAGCACAAATGTCGGTTATACCATACGGTTGGGTTATGAAAGTGCCAAGTATTTATTGTACCAAGGGTTATACAACATAAATCTAGATTAACCATTTAACAAGCAAAGTATTAAAAGTGAACAAGATAACAAATACAAAACATGTTAGTATCAAACATTAAAGTCCATGTTGAGTTTATACT
>Ga0325414_1008255_pt1 | contig 11041 bp, 5 predicted proteins | sample PopdelMetagenome_8_FD_206183 | JGI IMG/M metagenome (GOLD analysis project Ga0325414, IMG submission 206183) | Populus deltoides microbial communities from Bellville, Georgia, United States - Leaf-PdKOR-R3 | ecosystem: Host-associated > Plants > Phyllosphere > Phylloplane/Leaf | place: USA...
TTTTCTGAGTGAGCTGACAGCAAACTGCTTTATGTCATGGCTACAGGCTTGTCATGCCAGAGGCCATGCTACTTTCTGGTTCTTCGTCTAAGGCTTGTATGAAGTCATTTTATATGTAAATAAGCTATACACAAAGTTGAATATGTTTCAAAAATCCTGGTTTTGGACTGGGAATTAGAAATCTGGGGCTTATTGAATAACTTGATAGTTGGCAGACCCTGCACATTAGATGTGAACAAACATTTAAGAAATGAAAACCATGGAAGATTCACTATGGACCTAGAGAGAATTCCCTATTCATCAAAACAGTTGTGTCAATTCATGCTTTCTTGACTTGCCTGCTGGTAGGCTTTGGATGAGATTAAGTTTTTTTTTTTTTTTTTAATCAAATATAAGAATTTGTATAGATTAAGGCTATGTTTGTTTCTCATAAACTGGTTTTCGAAAATTACTTTTCAAACTTTCCTGTATTTGTTTGTCATTAGAAAAATTGGTTAACGGAAAACACTTTCCAGTTAAAGGAAAATTTGGTTTGGTTTTCATGAAAGTGTTTTCCTGAAAAATTTGAGCGGAAAACACTTTCCGGAAGTTGCGAAAAATTTAGAAATGTCATATTATTTGCTGATTATATCAAATTTGGTCCTCAAACTTTTAATTGCTATATATATTTTGTTTTGAATATTTATTTTTCAATTTCATCTCTTAAAATTTAATTTTTATATTAACTTTGGTCCTTATTTTTATAATTATTATTTGTTTTTCTCTTATCATTTTTTTATTGACATTTTTTATCTATCAAATTTGATCCTCATTCTTTTTATTATTACTTATTTTATTTAAAATAATTTATGAAATGTTAATTATTATTATTATTTTAATTTTTTCATCTTTTTTTTTATTTTTTAAATTTGATTTCTATTATTTTGATTATTATTTATTTTATTTAATATAATTTATGAAATTATATTTTTTTCAATTTCATTCTTATTTAACTTTTTAATTTATAAGATTTGTTCTTCGTTATTTTAATAAACTTGAAAAAAATAAAACATTAATAAGTTATTTTTCGGTTTATTTTTCATGACATAACCAAATACTAAAAAGTATTTTTCAATTTATTTTTTATTACATTACTAAATATCAAAAAAATAATTAACTTTTTTAAAATTTAATTTTTTTTAAAAATTATTCTTCAATAAATAAACGAGATTTAAAAGTAAAATACCAGCAGCTCAGAGAGAGAGAGAGATGAGGTTTCTTTCTGGCTGGGGTTGTTGTCTCCTTTTCTTGGGGAGTGGTTGTAGGAGGGGTAAAGGCAGCTAGGCTTGACATAGCTAGCTTATGCAGCTTGGGTGGGCTAGGTCAACCTTGTTCTTTCTTTCAATTCCTAGGTCCAGGCGCTTCGTTTTCAACCTCTCTGCATGTTAGCCATCAGTTTGCTCCTTGCACCACTGGCATGCGTTCACTCTGTGGCTCATCAACAATGCTCCTCGGTTCTGAGGGTGTGGGCTTCGGCTTCTCAGATGCCTAAACAACATGGGTTTTCATACGCAAGCTGGGTGCTGTGAATGGACGTGCATTTAATGCACCCTCAGTTTGCTCAGTCTGTCCTCTATTTTGGGATGGATTATCCCCTGTTTGGTGCGATTAGATGGTTGGTTCATTCTGAACTAGATTTTTGCTTAGTCTGTTTCTTCTTCTCCGTGGTTGTTGTTATAGGTTTGTTTGTTTTTGACTGGGTTAAGTGGTGGTTTTTCTTTTGTTTTGGTTATGGTTTTTATTCACTTTCAATCCTGTCTATTTCTTACATGTTCCTGTCAATTTCAATTTGGGAGAGGCTGCCACGTTTTTTTTTCCTCGTCATAGCAGCTCCACTTGCTGCATCTTTTTTAGTCATATATAAGGACCGGCCCCGCAGATAAAACCCCTTCAACCTTCATCAGAGTCTGACACCACTCCAGTAAGCTCAAAAGCAGCTTCGTCCAGCTCTTCAACGCCAGCTCTTCAGCATCTTTACAGACAACAAGCTCAGACTTTCAGTAGGATCTCGAGGGACCCAGCCTCACTGGAACAAGAAGAAGGTTTCATTTCCAGGCTGAGCCAGCGCAGCACAGGTTTACGACAATCTTCCCATAACTCCCGTTGAAATTCTTTTCCAGATTTTTGGGCATTTGCTTGCTTTTTAACATTTTCCTTACCTGACCATACATGCTCTAATTAATAAAAAAAATGTCTCTGTGACAGCCCATTGTATTTCTTCCCCTTAAATTTCTTATGCTTATCTTCCCTTTTTCCTAATAACCCAACGGTCATTCAATTTCATCAATTAAGAGAGAAAAAATGGAGAAAACCCAACATTTTTTATCCTGACCTTTTACTACTTGAATGTGACAGGGTGAATTCAGAGCTCGAAGACATTGCACCTTCAGCAGCACATTTAAGATATTCGTGTTGATAGTGGTTGCTTTTAAATAATTTTTTGTGCAAAATATATGTTAATAATTTTTTTTTAAAAAAATTATTTTTGATATTAGCACATCAAAATAATTTAAAACATACAAATTATATTAAATTTTAATAAAAAAAATTAAAATTTTTGGGAACACAATTTACACCGCGTTCCCAAACATGTTCTTAGATAATGAGCCTGAGTCATCCAGCCATATTCCCCCCTGTTCTTAGATGATCAGCCTGAGTCATCGAGCTATATTCCCCCCTCCCTGCATGTGACAGGGTGAATTCAGAGCTGGAAGACATTGCACCTACTGCAGCACATTTAAGATACTTCTCAGTTGGTAGTGGTTGCTTTTCAAATAATTTTTTTTGTGCAAAATACATGTTAATAATTTTTTTAAAAAAAATTATTTTTGATATCAGCACATCAAAACAATCTAAAACATACAAACCATATTAAATTTTAAAAAAATAAAATTAAAACTTTTTAAAAACACGGTTTGCACTGCATTCCCAAACATATTCTTAGATGAGGGGCCTGAGTCATCGAGCCATACCCCCATACCCCCCTATATAGAAGATGCGTGCAACTATGCCATCCCCATGATAGACGACTTTCTTTAATGTCTATTTTCACGCCACAACTACGCAAAATTCTTGCTCGCTTGATTATTATTTTTCCTTTAGTTTGCTTGAAGTACCTGTGCTAACTGTTTGGTCATTAGCTGAGATGCGCTTGCATTGCATTCTTCACGAATTTTGTCTTTATGTTTTTCATTCTGATAAACATATTTCGTCGGCTACTCGAACAAGATGGCATGTATGGCGTGGGTTACTTTCTTTTCTGAATAAGAACAATCCTGCATTGCTATAGGATAATTAACTTCAAAGTTGCCTTACTTGGATGCCTGCCTTTTATGTCTGATTTCTCCCTTTTCTTTGTGTGATGCATATGCGTTGTTTACTATTTGATCGTTTCTTTAGTTGTTTCACTTTTTATACAATGCTCGAAGCTACTTTTCTTTCTTTCATCCTCTATATATGTTTTCCTCCTCACCAAACTGTTTCAGGGTGCCCACTGTAGAGGCTGCGTTGTTTCCTTTCGTTTCTTCTTTTCAGTGACAATCCATGCAAACTTTGATCATTGACTGCAGTCCCTTTTGAACATCGGCTTCAAGGTTGCTGGAACATCGACTTCGATCACACACACACACACCATCGCACTGCAAACAAAATCAAAATAAAAGTAAAAGTAATGTAAATATAATTAAGTTTTTAAAAACAAATTAAAAAAATGATGCTAGAACTAGCAAATTAGGCAAGCTTGAATGACCTATTTTATCGGGCCCATAAGATTGGGTATTTTTTAAAACTATATATGGATTGATAACATGTTATATATCTTATTATTTTTGAAAAAAAAAAAGTCAGATAATACTAAGACAGAAGACGTGTCATCTATATTTGTTCAGATTTCAGTCATTAAAAAATTAGGCTCAAGGTTATTTTTACTCAAAAATATGTTTTTTAATTTAATTTTGACCAAAACATCTATAAAATACTTTAGAAATCATGATAAATAAATCTATCCATTACCTAAAAAAACTAAACTCAATTCGAAATAAAAAAATCAATTCGAACTTAGATCTGTTTCTTCACGAACTTTCAAGGAACAAAAACACCTAATATGAATTTATCTTATTAAATAGAGTAATTTGACTCAAATATCATTTATTTTGGTGGTTTAAATCGATGTCAAAGACAAAAAAAAAATTCTCTACCGCTGGAATTCAGCGATGTCTCTCTCTCCTCTCTTAATTAGGAACAAAAAAATGATAAAAATGAACTTTTGTATCAAAATAGAATTGGAAAAATGTTAGTGTCCATCTTGATTTGAATGAAAACTTGGCTAAGACTATACTGTAAGTTGATGGATGTTTTATATGTTCTCAAATAGTATTAATTGTAAATTCTTGTGTGAGGTGGAATGAGATTTAAAAAGAGTTTCAAATCTCATTTAAATAATCAATGACTATGGTGTTGAGAACAAACATGATTTGACAGAGTAAACATGTTTCATGCTATAATGTCTACATCAAAACATTATTGATAAAGGGATAATAATTACATTGAAAACCTGATAACAGAAAGGTTGAGTTAAATCACTTATAACTTTTCTAATATTTGGGGGGTTCATGACACGTTGCTAAACAATGGACTTGATTTTCAAATATGTATTAATCAATTGTTGAATTGATAATAAATAAATTGTTTAATTTATTTAACCCTATTTAATTTAGAGTTATGATTTATATTTGGGCTAGCATATCAGAAATATAATGGGTCACACGTAATAAAAATGATTGGTTGGAAACAAAAATAGGATAATTAATCAAGTGTGACTTTATTATAAATAAGTTTTAGAAATCAAGGACTATAATGTAATTTATATAGTGAATTATAATTTGAGACCTAAAAAGATTAAGTAGAGACTTGATTGAATAAATTTATAAAATTATTCTAAAATAATATATGGGATATTATTCAGGGAGTAAAATAATATTTTTTCATTTATAGAGTTATTAAGTTTTCTCTATAAATCAAATATTATGTCTCATATTTTTTGGGTAAAAAAAATTATGTAAGTTACATAACAAAAAGAGCTAGCACTTATAGGCATAACAATCTCTCTAATTAGAAGTTCGAGTGAATTATTATTAGAGGTCAGACACTTTAACAACCTGTAGTTTGCTACAACTTCGCCTTGAAAAAGTTGATCAAACCTTAAAAGAAGATCTGATTTTCAGGTAACATTTACTTAAACCCAAAAATAACTCAAGATATTAGAATGCTTGAAAAATTTTAAATTAAACTAACTCATATTGATAGTGTACTTGTTTGCATATGTATAATAGCTTAACACACACTTAAACATATATTCTAATATTTATGATTAATTATTATTTGATTATTGTGTTTTTAGTGAAATGATTAGTGTAAAAACTTGGTTATAATCTAACCAAACCAAAAATGAAGAGAAGAATTTTTTTTATCCGAAAATAAAAACAAGATGGAATAAAAATAAAATAATTACATAAGTATAGGAGAGGGATGAAATTAAACAAAAGAAAAGCGATAAGGCATTAATTAATTGAGAAGGAAAGGGTGAGGGCAAAATGGGAAAAAGCTAAACAAAAAGGGGTTAATGTGCAAAATTAAAAGATTGGGCTATATAAATGCCCAATTCTCTTCTCTTTGCCGGCGATTCAAAATCATAAGAGAAAGGGAGAGGATTTGTGTGATTTTCTACTGGTTTTCTTGTTAAGTATATAAGAAGAAGAAGAATAAGTGTGATTGGATTTATTATAACTTAGTTAAGCAATTAAGAGAGGTGATTTAGTATTTGGAAGTTGTTTTAAAGAAAGAAATTCAAAGCTAGGGTTTGAAAATGGAGGATAAGTTAAAGAACATGTTTAAAATGATTAATTGTTATGATTTTATGTTTTGATGAAGAAATTAAATTGCTATGATTATGTGAAATTGGAGATTTATGGTATTAATCATTGAAATGATGCAAATTATAATTGAACCATGTTAGAAAGTTTGAATTATGATTGGATAAGTAATTAAATTAAAAATAAAAGAAGCAAAACCATATCCCCCCTTAATTATTGGTTTTGGGCCGAAGAGGAAGATTTGGGAGATCAAGGAATTGATGCAATTATTTGGAAATTATGGGAAATTATAGGTTTATAGAATGGATAAGGATTTTACAAAAAAAAAATCTCACCCTTTTTCTTTGTTGAGGTTACAGCTATGACACAAAGAAAAAAGAGAAATCATTTCGACTTGGACTTTGTCAATATAAGAGAGTGGTTTTAAATGAATCAGGTAGATTGTTGAAGAATTATGAATTTAATACCGATAAAGGATCGAAAAGAATAATTTTATTCTCCTTGGTAATAATAATAATAAAAAAGAATGAAACTTATAAAAAAAAGGGTGGAACTTTATGTTTTATAAGAACGTGGAATGTACACCATAATTAAAATGAAATGAGATTTTTATTATTTGGTTATAAATAATAAATGACATGTTGATTTGTATTGATGTAAAAGAGATCGCAGGACTTAATTAGCAACAGGGGACCATTTCACACCCACAAACACTAGGTAAATGTTAAACACCTTGTAATAAATTATTTGTTTATTTTAATATTCTATAAGGAATTTTCTTTAATTGCAATTTAGTGTAAAATTGTGAAATAAAAAAAATAGAAATAATACCCTATTAAATGGACGTGTTGAAAGATTATTTCCTAGTTAATAGAAATAATATCATGTTAAATGGGTGCTTTGAAGGATTTTTCTTTCCTAAACATCGGAAATAACATACTAAGTAATGGACGACTTGAGAAAGTTATATCTTGATTAATGGAAAAGATACCTAGTTAAGGATTGGCAAAATGATATTTAAATTAAATTAATGTATCGATGATAAGCACTTCATTTAATGAGCTAGTGAAAGTATTATTGTGTATGTTTTAAATGGTTCTTATTTTATTTGTTTATTGTAAAGTGTAAATATTTAATTTTTACCCAATATTCATATGTTATATAAATATGTTGCTAGGTACCTCGCACCCTTGAGCTGGAAAGTAGATGCATAGATGGGAATATTTTGTTTAAATCAATTTTTATATTTGGAAGTATTAATATTCTGTTACTATATCACTTATGTGTTAAGGAATTTAAATGTTTAAATTATTTTTTGTCAAGGATGTAATTAAAGTTAGTGTCTTTATTAAGTTAGTAATATAGTTTTATGGTATGTCCAATTAAATATGTTTATGTTGTAGTTTTATTGTATGTCCAATTAAATATGTTTATGTCCTAAGAAATTAATGCTTATTGTTAATTAATTAGTTTTAAATTTTATCTATGAAATATTTATTAATTTCAAAAAAGGTGTGGAAATTGATGTTTTGGTTGAGTTGTGAAGTCTAATATGATGGAATGAGCTTTGTGGTTATTATTTACAGGTTGTAATTTTTGAGTCGATAACTTGGTAAAAATACAGAGGAGACTCTGCTGAATTGTTTTTTTTTTAATATTTGCATCGAGTAAAAATCAACATATATATATATATATATATATATAAAGGGTTCGTGATAGTTGATATTAGAGCCCAGTTTTAGGTTTAGGATACTGAATAAAAGTTTAATAAATTGCTAATTTGAATTAGGATAGTACACATGAGAAAAGGTATGACGGCATGAGAAGGTTTTGAAGAGAGATAAACAGAGGGTCTGTTAAAAGATACTACATCTCATATGCCTATGAAATCTTATCAAACAAGATTAGGGGAGTTAGTGGGACTCCATAATAATACCGATTTGAGACAGACTGTGGGATCACAACCCGAGCTCCGAACCAACAGAGACAGAGAGTTGTACCCCTAGCTGTGGCACCAATACATGCAGCGACACCTACGCTACATGCTGACCCAGCACTCGTAGCTCAGATAGTGAGGGCAATGATCGAGATGATGCTTAGTGCCTCGGCCCTGACAGCTCTAATAGCATCAGCAGTATAGATGATACCTATGGTTACAGCTCCAATTGATAGTGTGGTTACATTAGTATAAACTGTAAAGAGTATGAGAGAATTAGGGTGTGAATCCTTTTTTAGGGTGAACCCGACGTCGAGATAGAAAGCAGACAGCTTCGCACAATTGAGGATATCCTAGATCAAATTCAGATAACAGAAGGCTTATGAGTAAATTATGTTGCCCATTTGCTTTCAGACAGGGTGTGGTCTTGGTGGAATACGGTGAGATCGAGGAGACCTGCAAGGTCCTGGTCTTGGGCAGAGTTTAGAGTATAGTTTGAGCATTATTTTTACTCCTCCTATCATCGAAAAATTAAGGAATAAGAGTTTCTAGCTTTGAGACAAGGGGGTGTGTCAGTGTTTGATCGTAGGAGAAGGTTCCATAACCTCTCCATATTTGCATCATATTATACTCCTAGTGAATAACATAGGGTTGAAAGGTTGCGAGATGGACTACGGTAAAAGTTAAGGTAGGGACTAATTACCTTCAAGTTCGAGACTACTAGAGAGCTTATTCAGGCAATAGAGGCCCTTAAGGTATGTTTGTGGGAGGGTCAACAAGGACAATATGGTTTGGGTAAACATAAGGATGCAGAGTATACCTCTAGCAAACCCCCTCTGCCTAAAAGAGGTAAAGGACATTTTAATCAGTTCAAAAAAATAGGGGAGTTCATCAACTGCATCTGCTCAAACTTGATGGGGTCAATAGGAAGGCAATCAAACCCCAATGATGGTTTTTCTAGAGGAGCATCAAGCAAAGAATGATTACTTATCCTTTATGTACCCATTACGGACAAAGACACCCAAGAGACTATTCTGCAATGCCTAGACGGTGTTATATCTGCAAAGGGAACACAGATGGCAAGAATGCCCACATTTAGGCCGTGGATGTTATTATTGTGAGGATCAACGACACTTTTAGAGAAATTTTCCTCGCAAGATTCATATCACCTAAAATCAGCAAAAGTCTACGACTATAGACAAACTAGCCTGACAGATGTTATTCAGAGCTAACAACAGTAGAGGCAGAAGTCATGTTCAGAATGACAAGACATAGGGGGCTTGAACATAGGGAAGATTATATTATATGACACAAAAGGAGACTGGAATTGCTCCTAACATAGTGGCATGTACATTATAGTTATTTTTTTTGTCCGTTCATGTATTGTTTGACCCTATAGTCATACTCATTTGAAGCTATTAAGGTTATAGGGAAATTGGGGGGAAATCCTTGTAAAAAGGATAATGAGTTTGTTATAAGTACTCTATTAGGTGAGACCGTAAATATTGATCACATGTATAAAAGGGTTCAACTTGTTATAAATGGGTGTAAATTGAAAGTAGATCTATTGCCACTAGAGTTACATGATTTTGATGTTATCTTGGGTATGGACTGGTTGGGTATGAACAAGGCTCAAATAGACTGTTTTGCAAAAACAGTAACTCTTTAGAGACCTGATGGTTGGAAAATTGTGTTTAGAGGAGAGAGAAATGTCATCATAAATTGTATTATATCGGCTATGATTGCGAGAAAGATGGTAAAGAAAGGGTGTGAAGCTTACCTTGCGTATGTCATAGAGACAAAAAGGGAAGAAATTTGATTGTCGGATGTTTCAATCATGAGAGAATTTCCCGATATTCCCGGTTGCCATTCCAATTGAGCAACATTCTTGCCAATTTGATTGACTATTTAGTGCTAAAGTCATCCTGTGAGACTACCATTACTTCAATCAAGCACACATTTCTCTCACAGGCTTCGCAGTTTTCACACAGAATAAGTTTTAGTGATGCTTCATGCCATTGCCCAGTACATTGAATAGAATCTACCAATGAATTAAATGTTAGAGCATTAAAAAAGATCACAGTTATGCTCGAAACATTAAAGATCTTGCCTCGTGCCATTGTTAGGCATGCATGTGGCGCAAGTATCAATTTAGATTGTAATTTATAACAAAAGTCCCAAATATTTAACTCTAGTTTGTTCTTACTATCTCTATTAATGTGTCATATTGAGCATTCTTTTTGGAGAAATATTTTAAAATTTTTTGTTTTAAACTCCTTTTCTTGGCCAGCAAAGGTTGATATGCTTGGGACATGTTTAAGAGTAATGTACTGTGGATGGAAAAGCCAAAACCTACTTTTTCCACTTCATGTTTATCTTATAATGTATACTGAGTTTCAAATCAATTTTTTATAAGAAAATAGAAAAGAGAAACCCTTTATTTGGTTTCAATTTTCACAATCCGTCAGAATGAAATTTATTGATGGACAACAGTAATTCGTTAGAAAAACTCTCATCGGTAATTTATGGTATGTCGGTAATAATTTTATCGATAGATTTACTGACAGACAAAGCGCACAAAAAAAAATTACTTGCTTCATTCCATTAGTATTTTCATTGCTGAATATAACATATCACCGACAGAAAAATTGTATATCATTCCATCGGTGATTTTTTTGTTCGTTAATATTTCCATTGGTGAATTTAATAAATAACCGTCAAATAGATCATCTATTATTTCATCGGTGAGTAAACAGTTACAGTGACATTTACAATAATTATTTTCAAACACGTTTTTTTCAATGTACATAGTATCAAAAGTATGGCAGAGGAGATTGGTTTTTCAATAAGAAAGCTCTCAAAAAATACTTTGTTTTACCCAATTATTGGTCAAACCAAAACAAAGAAACTTTTGCTTACCGAATTGAAAACCAAACATAATGTCATTGTATTTTGACACCATGTCATATAATTTTTCACCCAATGGTAGTGGTGATGTAACATCCCTTTCAACTCTGCCAACAAAAAAGTCATTTATGTTCTTCCTATACTTGTGATCCGTTGGCAAGAACTATCGATGGCAATAAAAAAAATATTTTATCATCATTTGTTAACGTGAATGCCTTATTATTTTCCATACAATATGGATATGCTAGTTTTTCATGCGTGCTCCAACCAGAAACCATTTTATACATAA
>Ga0325414_1008256_pt1 | contig 11040 bp, 2 predicted proteins | sample PopdelMetagenome_8_FD_206183 | JGI IMG/M metagenome (GOLD analysis project Ga0325414, IMG submission 206183) | Populus deltoides microbial communities from Bellville, Georgia, United States - Leaf-PdKOR-R3 | ecosystem: Host-associated > Plants > Phyllosphere > Phylloplane/Leaf | place: USA...
TATTACTGTTGCGCCAAATCTGCTAGCCCTAACAGTATCCAAATCCTGTGTTTCCATCCATATAGCATCACATGTGAACCTATGCCTTCTTAACAAGGGTTTTTTCCGCTTATTAGTACGGTTTTTTAATTAAAAAAATTAACAAAATAGTACAGTTCTAAAGACATGACATTTTAAAGATATTGGGAGAAATTATGATAAAGAAAAAGGAAAGAAAAAAAAAATATTTTAGAATCACATCAAAGTACGATTATTACACCATTAGCTAATATTATTGAAAATATCTCGATAAAATGAATTCAACATAAAAAAATATTAATGGTGAACAAAGTGGGCTACACTTATCGTCCAAAGATGGTGAGTGTTCACTTGCCTTTGATAGCAAGTGTAGCCCACTTCAGTCAACTTTAATGATATTTTTTGATGTTGTTGGATTTGTCTTGTCAAAATTTTTTTTATAGTACTGATAGTATTGCAATCGAAACTTCAGTGTGCCTTCAAAACTTTTTCTTTATTTCCTTTTTTCCCTCCTCATCTCTCCTTGTTATAATTGCTTGTTTGTTTTTGAAAGAAGAATGCGACCCACTCTGGTTATTGTTAGTAACTTTTCTTGGTGTCGTTGAATTCATTTTATTAAGATTTTTCTGATGATATTGTAAATGGAGTTTCAATTACCCCTAGAGTCTTTTTTTTTCCTCTCTCTTTTCTTTACTTTGTAATTTTTATCGGTTCATTTGAATCTTTTTATTTTTTGAAATGTTGCATTTCCAAGTAGCGACAACTCTAAATCTTGTGTTATATGAATAAATTATGCTATTTCACCTATATTTGTTTGGAGAATATTATTTTATTATTATTTTAAATGCTAATTTTTTTAAAAAATAAAAACTCCTAAAAACTTAATTATCAGTACAATGAAAAAGACAGTTAATTATATAGTACATGGTCGTTTGGTTTATATTCCAGTCACGAAAAAGGGTTTTGTTTTGGTCAGTACTATATGAGGTCAGCCCTAGCTATGAAACATCATGTCATAGTGTCATCGAACAATTAAGCTTAAGTTCTATAAATTGAACAATTTCAGATAGAACTATCCTTGTGGCATGCAGGACGAGACCAGGCATAAGGATTTTCTATGTTCTCCCTCCCTCCCTCCCTCCCTCCCTCTCCTTCTTTAGTTTAAGCTTTCCTTTTTTAGTTTCTTCCTCTTCCTCTTCCTCTTCCTCTTCTTTTTGTTTAGGATTTTTATGACCATGGGATGTAGTTTTTCTTTCGAATTAATCTTGTAGTTGTTAGCATTATGGGCTAATTAATTGATCAGTTATATTGGATCTTAGTGAAGTCCCCCCCCCCCCCTCTCCTTCCTTCATTTTCTTCGTTTCCTCCCTCTCCTTCCTTCATTTTCTTCTTTTGCATGAGTTGTTAACAAAGCTTCGGTTAGTTTCTGAATATCATTTCTTATCATTGATGCTACGTGGAAATCAAATCCCTACATTATGTTTTCTGGCGCGCAGAAGCTACGTACCTTGTGGCTTTGAATGAGAACCAAAGACAAACTAAAGTGGCTGCTTGTGTAATGAAGCTTGGCTGTTTGAGGCTTAATCGATCTAGCTTGTCATGCATGGCTATTTTATGTATGTTTGGTAAGGATATAAAGTTGGAGTTCAAACCATCTAGCACAGTAGCTGCTTTAAAGTTTCCACATTGGCAGATAGCTTTGAAATCTATTTCATGGATGTATGAATTATGATAACCTCTCCCCTCTTTCTTTTTTTTTTTCTCAAATTATATTATTTTATTTATTTTTCAATTCCTCAATTTCAGGGAGGAGAAAGAAAATTTCTAAAAAATAGCAAAGAAAAAAAAAGTTATCGATTGGTTATATTTTAGCAATAAAAAAAATTATTCTTAATGTCAAAAAGTTCCATTAGACAAAAAAGGTTTTGTTAAGGTGTTTTTTTACGCTTCATGTTGTATGAAAAAAGTAGATCAAGGTTGATATTTTTTTCTGGTTTGATTTTGTGTTTTTGGACCAATTTAATAATGTTTTGAGTTAAGAGATGGTTTATTGACATTATAAAAATGTTTATTAGGTGTTTTTAGATAAAAATAAATTAAAAAAATTTTGGATCCGAAAAACTCAACTTGATTTTTCGACCACCCCTTATATGGTTGGAAATTAGACAAGCAAATAACATGTCGTCTACATTAAAAAAAAAAAAGAAGATAAACAACATGCTATTTGCTTGCTATTTTTGCAAAGAAAAAAAATATTAAAAAGGCTAAATGTGTGGGCAAATCCATAAGTGTGACTGTTTCTTTAAATAAGCTAGGTGCATCATAAACGCTTTTTTAATCTTTGATTTTTCTCTAAAAAAATACTAAAAAGAAAAAAATAGTTGAGAAATCATCAAACGAGCATGTGAATGGAAAATTTTCAAAATTATTTTCCAAAATAGATAAAAAAAAAATAAAAAAAGGTCTAAAAAGATGTGTTATCATTCATTTATGTGATTTTTTTTCCATGTCTTTTGTCAAAACCCTTTTCAAAGGAAAAAAGAAATGTTGTTAAGTGTTTTTTAAGGGTCATAAGTAATTGAAGGCACAATGAAATAATGAAGGAAAAGAATGAAGAGAAGACAAAAAGAGAGCCAAGCAAAAAAGAGGGCACGCATGAAGGAAAAAACAGGAGCATAACTACTGGGAAGGGACAAACGTAATTGAGATAGCTTATAAAATAATTATTTTAATTTAATAATTTAAATTTTAAAATAAAATTTATATTATTTTTTACCATATTCATTCTTTAAATAAAATGCCTCTGCGTATTAAAAAGAAAAAAAAAAGCTCTCCATTTTTCTTTTGGCCATTCTCTACTACCAGCCACTACGAGCAGCACCCCGCCGCTTACCACCGATCGATGACCTTGCACTTACAGCAGCTGCGTCGTCCCTCCTCTACCAACCACCATCTTTAACCGCCTGCAGCCTCTCTCCTAGTTAAAACCAAACACCACAGACTCGTCAGCCACTGTCATATATAGCCATCATCACCAAGCTCCTCCACACCGGCCAAAGCAGTCACAATGGACAACCACTTCATCTTCTCCCTCATTCATAGTAGCAACGATCTAACAGAAGAGAGATAGACAAAATCGAGTGAGAATAAGAGAGAGAGAACCCAAAACATCTGGCATTTGTTTTTCCCTTCTTAGGTCGCCGTTTTTGACACTGTTGGTGTAAGAATGATGAGGAGAAGGAAAGCTACACGATCCTGACCATCACGCGTACTCCAGGTCGCCAGAACGTCACCTCCACGTGCCGCTGTGAGGCGCCTCCATTGTTTCACTAGTCCACTGACTCGATTATGACGGATTCACCTGACTCAGCCACTCCATTAAAGGTGGATTTTGGAGCTTGGAATGATTCCTTAATTTATCTTGATGTTATTGTTAAAATATGGTTGATTATGGGATGATTGTGTAAATTGAATCATGAAGGGATGTGTGTGTGATGCTTTTTTTTTTCACAAGTGTTAGATAAATCGGTAAAAAAAGAAGAAGAGAGAAATGTTTTAATTTGTTTTCCTACAAATTTGCATCATGGCCGGAAATAAAAGATAAATGAATAAAACAACCAAAAAAAACAAAGCAAATGTTTTAATTTGCATCATGACCAACCATTAAAAAAAAGGAAAAAATATCTCTTTGCATAATTTAGTATTTTCTTTACACCATGTTTAGCATTTCAAAAAATAAAAAATAAAAAATAAAAAAATATTTTTAATATATTTTTGAAATATTTGTTGCATGTATTTTTAGACTTCATAACAAATTTATTAAATCCATTAAAAGCTTGACTTAAATTAAATGACCTATTATGTCATATCTAGAAAAACCAAAAACTTTTTTCTTTTTCAGTAAACAATAATGATAATTTTCTATTGGTAAATGACATGATTTCTTTAATAAAAAAGTTAAGGACCTTTTTTACCATTCTTGTGAGCCAAAGCTCATTTTTAAAATTCAATTAAAAATTATTTAAGGTAATGATACAGTCAGGAATACTAACCTTTAATATTTATTTATGCTAGAGTCAGGAATATCAATTTTTTGATATTCACCAGTGCGAGAATTGAGAATATTTTTTTTGTAATATTCACTGATTCTGGAGTTATGAATATATTTTTGATGCAATATTCATTAATTCCAAAATTAAAAATATTTTTAGCCTAAATATTTACTGATATCGAATTCAGGAATATTATATCTCATGCATGCAGTACTTACCAGTGCATGAATCGAAAGTACTTTCAGTTGAATATCCACTGATATTAGAATTAGAAATATTATAGGAAAATCATTGATATCATAACACAACAGACCCTTAGCAATTTCAGGGAAAAACAACAATACAACCTACCTTAAGTAGAATGTTTTATGGGTGATAGTATCTTTTCTTTAGTGTAACCAGTCTCGTATCATGTAATCTTTGTTGATCAGTTAAGGTTTCTAGTACCATAACACTAAGTGATGACTCTATAAATAAAACATTTTTCCTCGAAGAACAGGAAGTCAGATACATGTTCTTTCTTTTCTTTTTATGGTTGCCACGATGTTCGGTGCAACAACAAACGTTAGAAAATAATATAAAATCATTCTTATAGCCCCACTTAATAACTTAAATTTTTTGATTAAGATGTTATTTGACATGATATAAGAGTTTTAATGACTAAGTAAAATTATAAAAATTAAATAGAAGGTAATGGTGGGCTTTTGAAAGTTTTAAGTTCAAAGAGCTTTTATTTAAGCGGTATGTTAAAAACTAATATAAAACTATTCTTAGTGTTTCATATAACTTAAATTTTTGAGTTAAGATGATTCATTTATAGTTATCTAAGTGATAGAATTACAATTAAATCAAGGTCTTTTAATTTTAAAATAGTTAGCCAGATGAATAAGTGCCTCAATATAAATGGATATATCAACATAAAGGTATTTTATTGTTTGTTATTGCAAATGTCTTATGTCTCTTGGATTTTGTGTATTTATAAGATAAAAGTTGAAGAATTATCAATGAGCCTGTGCCTCAGCGATGCTCTTGCATAAGCAAAAAAAAGACACAATAGTGGGTGACTCTTATGCCTCTGAGGCAGAATATACGGTGTCCCCTCACCACTAAATGCCGCCTTATAGTGTAATGTTGGAAGCACTTTGTCATCCTCTTTTCATTGATGTTATGCATGTTCGCGGTGGTGTGATGGTTGGGCTCCAATGATTTTTTTTCTTCTCCCTCTTTTCTCTCTCTTTCCTTTGCCAAAATATAAAAGTGTCATTTAATTTGTTTTTGTTTTTCAATTTAATCCTTATTCTTTTAATTGTCATTTGTTTTATTTTTTTAATCTTTTTTTAATGATGTTTTTTTTAATTTAGCCCCTCATTATTTAGTTTCATATATTTTTTATATCAAATTTGGTTCTTATTTTTTTATTGTTTGTTTATTTTTAATCCTTTTTCTAATTGATTTTTTTTCAATTTCATCCATAAGTATTTGATTTCAAATTATTTTTATATCAAATTTAATTCCTATTTCTTTTGTTTTGGAACTTTTTTATTGTATTTTTTTTCAATTTCATCCCTTAGTATTATAATGGTTTGGAATTTTGCTTTGTTATTTTTTAGGGTTTGTCTTTTGTTGGGTTAGTCTCGACTCATAACCATGATCAAGGGTTTTGAAGGTTAACACAGGTTGACTTTGATTTTTTCTAGGTTCTTTTTATTTTTTTAAATTTCATCCTTCAACATTTAATTTATCAGGAGGTGGTCTTCATGCTTTTTTTTTCAATCTCCTTTCTATGGGGTTATCTCAATTTTTATCTATGGTTGCGAAATTAGCAGGGACGGGTTGACTTTGATCTTTTTTTCATTGTTTTTTTAATTAATTTTTTTTAGTTCCATTTTTTAACATTGAGTTGCTTGATAATTGAACTTTATAGTTTGATTCAATTTTCTTTTGACGAGGTTATCCCAATATCATAAGCAAGTCGCAAATTTGGTATGCTATTTTGTTCGAGGTGTTTTAAAGGGCACAAGCTGACATAGGTGAGTGGATATTTGCTTACTATTACCTCTTCCCATCAAGTTGGTTTTCCCACATTGTAAGCCATTTTGTTTACTTTAACGAAGTTTGCTGGTGACGAAGATTAATAGGATTAGGGTTAGCATATAAATCTCCGTTGACAATTGAATCATGCATTTGTCAGTTCACTACTACTTTCATGTGTTTACTAGTCTTGCTTGGACCTTATCCATTTCCCTAATTTCCCAGGTCAGGAGACGCTCAAATGAACAATTTTGAATGCTTTCAGGACACATTGGACACTGAAGTTGTAGATTCTTACATGTATTGCTAAGAAACAGTTCAGAGCCTGTAACTTAGATCACTTGCAAATCTGAAAGAGTGATATAATTACACGATGTATTTTATTAACGTGGATGGTATCAACTATATATCAAGTACTTAAGCACTAAATTAAAGAAGAAAACGGGTAACAGAGCAAAAGGAGCCAAGGGAGAAGGCCAGAGAGCTATTGTAAAGGTGTGCAAAATATCTTCTCTTCAACGCTTATTTATACTGATTTTTAGAACAAAAAATAATAATTAATTACTATAATTAATTCTGGTCGTTTTGCTTTTATTACCCATTTTAAAAAAGAATAAAAACCTAATAGATTTTTATCTTTACAACCAAATATTTTTTCCGATGATGAAGAAGACTAATTGTTCAGACTATTTAGTCAGTTGAAAGATATCCATAAATGTGCCGGGTATTCATTTATTTCTAGGTATTCCTTGAATTCTAATTTTAAGAACAACTATTTTTTTATATAAAAAAATTAAAAAAAAATAAAGGCATAGAGAATCAAACTTAGGCACTTCCCGGCTCGAGCCTAGACCAATTTTTTTTATATAAATAGTAAATAACATGTTATTTGTTTGCAATATCAGTCACTGAAAATGGTTTTGATGATTGAAAAATTGAGATTTAGGTTTTTTTTCCTCCTGAAAACATTATGTGGACATGTAAAACTTTATTTTCAACCACAAAACACATAGTAATTGCATGAAAACACCAAATTATTAATAATTTCATGCCCTAATCTATGTTTTTAGCATAATTAAAATTCAAAACTATATCCATTGAATTTCTCTCTTAAAGATGAATCAATAAACATCAAAATAGGAGCTATAGTTGGTCGAAATTCGACCATCTTGGAACTTTTTCTCTTTTGCATTTTTTGGACAATTTTCTCTCTCCTCTCTCAATCGCCAAGAATTAAAACATGAAAAAAAATGAAGTTTAGGATCAAACCATAATAGTCTAAACTAACATGATCAATTAATAAAGAAGCTGAAATTTGGGGGACCAAATGAAAATTTTGTGTGCTTTTTATGGAAAAATGGCTCTATTTCTTCCTTTGTATTAATTTTAGTTCCTTATCTCTCAATTTGTTTTGTTTTTTTTTTTTTTAACAATGAGCTACAACCCTGTTTCATCAAATTGACTATGAATTTAACGTCGAAATATTTAACGACACATCAAGAGAGAAACGAAACCGATCAAAACCTATATAGTAATCTAAGAGAAAAAAATAATGAAAAAAAATAAAACTTGAGGGATCAAATGAAATTTTTATGAAAAAGGACTTTTTTTCTTCCTTTATCTTAATTTTTATCCCTTAATTATCTTTTAGGGTTTTTTTTTATAATAAGCTAAAAATTCTATTTTGTAAAATTGATCATTTATTTAATGTCGAGATATTTAAAAATGCATCACATAAGTGAAAGAAACCAAACCAAAATAGATGTCAACATATAAAATCACAGTAATATAATTTCAAAGGACTAAATTAAAAATTAGAAAAATTGAGTGATCCAAGTATAAAACAACAAAAAAAGCAATGATCTAGAATGAAAACAAAAATTGGATATTAACAGTCTAGTGAATATAAGAATGTGAGAGGATGAACAATGTATATATAGTGAAATACCCATCTGTTTTAGTTTATAATTAGTTATGTGACTTGCGCTCTACTATGGGTCAAATATTTTTATTTTCTATAAGAAAATTGTATATTGAGGTTTTTTCAACGTATTTCTATAGTTTAAAAAATCTAAGTTCAAATAAAAAAAATTATACATACATATAATAAAATAAATCAAGAAGTATGTGCATGAATAAAGAAATAAATAATCATTAATGATACCTAGAAATAAAACTTGAAAAATTAAGAGACAAGATATTTAATTTTGAAAGACGAGACATTTACCTGGTTGTGTTTGATAAATTTATTTATTAAAATAATTTTTTTTATTTAAACAAACGATAATAGACATGGAGACACAAATTAAATTGATCAAATAAAATAAAAGAAAAAAAACATTATGTAAGGATGCACATATTAAAAATATTATCTTAAAATAATTTTTTTTATTTTCAAAAATAAACTTCATCCTTACAAAAGATAAAACAATTATAGATAAATCAGAAAAACTCTTCAAATTTAAATGCATAACTAAACAAATAATCATTATATAGTAGAAGCTCTCTAAATAAAATGAAAAATAGAAGGGATACTGATTTAAATATAAATTAAAAAAATTTAGAGAAAAAAACCATAAAAAAGAATTATTAATTTAAAAAAAAATAGAAAACAAATTATATAAAAAAGCAAAGGCTAGGCATTGCTGGGCCTGGCTAGCCAGGTTAGCTTGCTTAACCCATGTTAGTGACCACGCGCGGGCCTGCCCTAGTTTAAGTTTTTTCTTTTATATCGAGGCTTAGGTTTTTTTTATCCAAAAACCTGTTTTTCAACTAATGTTTTGAACTAAAACACATATAAAACACTATAAGAACCATGATAGATTTATTTACGGCTTCAAAAAACCACCTAAAAAACTAAAATAAACTCAAACTCAGGTTTGTTTTTTCACAATCTTTAAAGGTAAAAAACCACCTAATATGAACTTTCATCATCAAATGAAATTATTTGACATGCATATCATCCGTTTTGGTGGCTTTAATCGATGTCAACGATACTTTTCTCTCTATGCCGTTGGAATTCGGTGACCTCTCTCTCTCTCTCTCTCTCTCTCTCTCATCTCTCAACCAGACAATCAAAAATAAAAATAAAGATTTTTTTTATCAAAATTGAATTGAAAAAATATTGAGGTACTGAAATTTTATAATTTGTGTGATTTTTAAAGTTAAAGGACTAAAGTGTATCTTTTGCAAAACTTATAGCACGCCACCCATATTTGGCACCTTTTTCATTTTAGTCTTTCTTCTTTCATTCCCAACTTTTCATAAGAAATCAAAATCAATTGATTTTCAATTAAAACTAAATCGCTAAAAAACAATTTGAGTACCAAATTGAAAAGAAATAAAGTTTTACGTAACCTATCCATAATAATGTGTGAGAGGATAAACAGTGAAGCCTATGAAAAACTCAGAGTAATATAGTAGTAGTAGTAATAATATTATTGTTGTTATTATTATTTTTATTATTACTTTTCTATCCCATACAAGATTAAAGCCGGACATGATTATCAAGAAAAATAAAAATAAAAAAACTAAAGCTTTGGAGCGACAAAGGTCGATCATGGAAGCTTTTCTAGGTACACAATCAACTAAGTGTTGATACTCGATAATTTTTATGAAACTCAAGCTATAATTTGTAATCATCCCATGTCAACAAAAAAAAAAAATCAATTATGTTAATAAATTAAATGTAAACAATCACTTTTGTAAATAGTCAAATTAATATAATTGCTACGGGTTGCCTTCTGAAGTCATTTATAACTTTATTCGGACACGTTATCATATTTATTTGATGGTTAATTAATGCATTATTAACATGAGAAGATTTGAAGAAACTTTTTGAGTCGTGGAAATAATAAACTGAAAAGAGAGATTTTGAGTTTTATTATAAGGTTTTTTTTTCATGACCTTAAAATTATTTTTTTTCATATCAAATTTATTTTATTTTATATTATTGAATTATGTAAACATATATGTTATTCTTTAAAATTAAATAATCATATCATCTCCTACTTATATTATTGCTAACTTCTTGTTTTAATTCAAATAAATCAATTTTAATTTACCTTCTCCATAAGTTAGATTAATCATATTTTAGGTTTGGAACTTACATTGAAAAAATAATCAGATTAATTGAAAAATTCATTTAAAATCAACATCAATGTTAATCCTTATTAAAAAGCAATAATTACATTAATTTATCTATTTAGAAAAATGATTTAATCTAGATAAAAGAGTTAGACATGATTAATGATTTTTTTAGATTTGATGACATGGAGTGATTTCTTTAGATTTGATGACATGGAGTAATAACAACAAGATTACCATGATTATCTAAATATGATTATCATGATTATTTTATTTTATTTTCCTTATCTAAATATGTGTTTCCTTTTAAAAGTGATTCTTCTCTTTTTCTCAAATTTCATAGTGAATTAATGGAAATTTCTTTTCATCCAATAAACAAAAAGGCATGGTTATTGGATCAACTATTTAATTGCCTATATTTTTAATTATTATACAAATATGTTTAATTTAATCATAGAATAAACGTATCATCTCCTACTTATATTATTGCTAACTTCTTGTTTTAATTCAAATAAATCAATTTTAATTTACCTTCTCCATAAGTTAGATTAATCATATTTTAGGTTTGGAACTTACATTGAAAAAATAATCAGATTAATTGAAAAATTCATTTAAAATCAACATCAATGTTAATCCTTATTAAAAAGCAATAATTACATTAATTTATCTATTTAAAAAAGTTAGACATGATTAATGAATTCTTTAGATTTGATGACATGGAGTGATTTCTTTAGATTTGATGACATGGAGTAATAACAATATTCTTTTAATATATGGTTCTATCTTGTCATGAACAATATTCTTTTAACGTTACATAAAATTGCTCTTATTTTATATCATTTATCATGATTAT
>Ga0325414_1008258_pt1 | contig 11040 bp, 9 predicted proteins | sample PopdelMetagenome_8_FD_206183 | JGI IMG/M metagenome (GOLD analysis project Ga0325414, IMG submission 206183) | Populus deltoides microbial communities from Bellville, Georgia, United States - Leaf-PdKOR-R3 | ecosystem: Host-associated > Plants > Phyllosphere > Phylloplane/Leaf | place: USA...
AGTCCATTGACGATGATATGTCTGATTGATATGTGCTGCTGTTCATAAAAAATGCTGGTTGAGAAGGTACTGGCAGAGTAAGAGAATAGCTGCTTAGCATTAGAACAATCGAAGCCATGGTTGGTCTATCAGTCATATTTTCTTGAACACAGAGTAAACCAATATGGATGCATCTCATCATTTCAGTTCTTGAACCAGTGCTCAAAGCAGGGTCTATAACATTCAAACCTGTGCCTTCCCTCCAATTTCTCCATGCCTACAACATTGATCAGTCACCATTAATTTATCAAACTTGCGTAGCTGAAAACAAGCCAGTATGCAGAAAAGGAAGTTGCATCTATAAAACCATAGATGAGTGTATACTTACATAGCTCAATAAATCCTCTACGGTTTCACCATTACGAAAACATTTGTTTTTCTGACCACTCACAATCTCCAAGATTAGCACGCCTAAACTAAACACGTCTGATTTCACTGAGAATCGTCCATGCATCGCATACTCTGGAGCCATGTAGCCACTGCGTATCAACATTAATGATGAGGTCAATTTCAATTAACGTTAATACTGTCTCCAACATGGTTATATTCGAATGTTTGAAGATGATTCTAGCAGTTTCAGTTTTCATTGTGCTACCCTATTTGAAGCAGGCTATCAGTAAGAAGTTATCATAATTGTAATCACTGTAACTACATGCTCTGCTTGTCTAGATACTTACTATGTCCCCACGATTCTACTTGTATTGCCTTGAGTTTCATCCATCACGAACAATCTTGCCATCCCGAAATCGGAAATTCTAGGATTCATGTCTGCGTCCAATAAAATGTTGCTAGCTTTGAGATCGCGATGGATGATTCGAAGGCGAGAGTCCTCATGAAGGTAAAGAAGTCCACGAGCAATGCCTCCAATGATCTTGTAACGCCTTTCCCAGTCCAACTGTTCTCGCCTCACTTGATCTAGGGACAACATAATTGGACGAGATTAAATGTTATATGGATCTAACTTTGTAGAGATTAAAGTTTGTCAAAGTTTTGAAGTAGTCTTGCACATAATTAGATTCTGAAAGCAAAATAAAATCAGCTTAACTTGTAGCCTTACTGAATATGAAGTGATCAAGACTGGCATTAGGCACAAACTCGTAGATAAGAAGCCTTTCGATTCCTTGCAAGCAAAATCCTTGAAGTCTAACTAAATTCCGGTGTTGTAGCTTGGCAACCAACACGACTTCATTTTTAAATTCTAAATCTCCTTGTCCAGAATCCTTGGAAAGTCTTTTGACTGCTACCTCTTGTCCATTAGAAAGTGTACCCTGAAAATATTACATTTCAAACACCGCGAATTTCTCTTGCATTTATGCTGCTCGATGGATATCCTTCAATTAAGTATTACCTTGTAAACAGAACCAAATCCACCTTGTCCAAGCTTATTTTCCTCAGAAAAGTTATCTGTTGCAGCTCTAATAGTACCGAAGTCGAATTGCAAGGATTCTGCTGTTATTATTTCATCCACAGCTTCACAAAACAAACAAGTTAACACACTTGCTTACGACATACAACGCATTTTTTAAGCATTTTTTGTCCGTAGGAACTTTGCTTTGTTAAATTTCAAATATATTTTTTTAAAGAAGTATGTTCAATGTTCAAGTAGAATACGATTAGTCTCAGTTTAATCCAAGAGAGAGTTTTGTTGAATTGCTGCTTGAATTGATGAAATGGCTTAGGTTAGATTGGCGGTGTGTTATTATAGCCTTGTTATATGGGATAAAATTCCATTGCATGTTCTAAATAATAATAAAATGTGGTTCTATTAAAAGAATTCCTTAACCAAGAAAGTAATAACCTAATTGCTAGTGTAAATTGAATATGTTAGTGGCTAGTTTAGAGGTGCTTTTAATATTAATTACGAGTAGTAGAACCATAAATCTTGATGGAAATTAAGGACAGGTCAAAAGATGTTATTGTTTCTAGTATGGATACCTGGAAATTCTTTGATGCACAAAGTGATGTTTTTGGGAGAGGACACCCTTCTTGAATGGTTTTTCACAATATATAATAGTTTGAGAGGCTTAATAGTTGCGTGGTGAGAGATTCCTTGCATGTAGTCAGATTTTAGATAGCGAGGTATTTGTGTGAGAGATTGATTAGTGGTCATATTTCCTATTTTTATACAAAATGTTTTTTACAATAAATTGTCAAACTACATTAATTTTTTTTCTATTATTTTTGGATTTAGTGGATTTTGTCCCGACAGAAATTTCAAGCGTTTGAAGATAAAATAATTTATGATTTTGGACAAAGAATTTGATGTAGTTAGGCATACGATAACAAGTGATTTTGGACAATCAGGTGTGGATCTTCCATAACTAGATGAAACTATGCCCCAGACAGGCAGTCAGGTGTAAGTCTGTCACAACTAAATGAGAATCTACTCCAAATAGATTACATGGATGGCTTAGCAAATATATTTACGGACCTGTGGGATAGGTCAAAGCCTAAGAGGAGTTCTGGTTATGCCAAATTAGAATAACAGCTAAAAAAGTCCATGACTTTTGATTCGATCATTCGATCGCGCTCAATTTTTTACAGCGGTTTTTGAATGTCATTTTCCCTACCGTTGAATCTTTAGATATCAAAAATCTCATCAAGACCCTTTAGTTTTGGTAGATTTTGTGATTTTCCTTTTTATTTTTGGATTTCTCATTCTATGTTTCTTTTCGTTGTAATTTTGGATTTTCGTTTTCTTTCTAGTTGAGATAGGGTTTCTGGCCTATTTAAGGCTATGTAAACCTCCTAAAGTGGCAAACTTCATTATCATTATTTTAAAAAGAATAAACTATTGAATTTGGGGCTCACATCTGTATCTATTTTTGCCCATTAAAATATTATGTTTTCTTTGTTTCATTGTTGTCCTTAGCTTCTACCTATATTAGTTGGTATCAGAGCCCAATGATCCTAGGTTTATTGTGTTGTGTGCTGCAATCCTATGGAAGAGGATTTGTTTGTTGTTGTGTGCACTAACAAACCATAATGGGAAATGGTTGTGGAGCAGGGCATAGCCAAGAAAGGGATGAGGAGCCAAGAAATGGTTGTGTCTAGGAGGTCATATCATTGAAGACATATAAAGGCACGCATATCAATGAATTAATCTATAAGCTAAAGAAAAGGGACCTACAAGATCAGAATCAGCGTGACCAGGACTAAGAGAGTGACCTAGGGTCTTTAGCTGTTACTGAAAATTAGAGGCGAATTCAAAAAAGATAACCCTTTGAGTGAGAAGAGAACATATCTGGGGATTTTGGCTTTCATGTCAAAATTCTTGAGTTTTCAATTACAGGTGGAAGAATTCATAGACCGGATGAAAAAGATTGAGAGGATTTTTTTAGTATAAAAAAGTGTGTGAATAGACACTAGTTAAATTGATTGTTATTAGATTAAAGGGCAAGTCATCTGCATGGTAGGAGTAATTGAAGAACAGACAAGAGAGACAAAGAAAGGCTAGAATCAATTATTGGGACAAGATGAAAAATAAGGTGAGAGAGCACTTTCTTCCTTTTGTCTACTTCCAAACTCTATATAAGAGACTCCACATGCTGAAACAAGGAGGTAAATTTGTCAATGACTACACTAATGAGTTCTACCAACTAGTTTCCATGAATGATCTGGTAGAAATAGAGGAGCATCTAGTGGCAAGATATCTAAGTGGTTTACGTTAATCTATTCAGGATGTACTGTGTCTTTAGGCCTTGTGGATGGTTTTATAAGCATATCAAAAAGCTCTAATGGTGGAGAAGCAGCAGACTGCTATGACTTTTAGCAAAAAAAAAAATAGGGATGAACAGAATAATAAAAGACATAGTAGTGATCCAAGGCAGACCACAAACCAAACTTTGCTGAATCAAGAAAATCAACGGGCAACAAGGCAAGGTTTTGGCTTTAGACTTTGCTGTTTTAGATGTGGTGAGGTGAGACATCGGATTAACAAGTGTAGAAAACCAAAGTCATCTAGGAAAGAATATGCTAGTATAATAGGAGCCCATGAGTTTCACTAACAATGAAGATGATTCATACAACAATATGGATGTTTTTCTTGTAGATGGCAATACAACCCTTATGATCAGAAATAGTTTTTTTGACTTCTAAAGGTGATTCAGATAAGGATTGGAGGCGTAGTATTATCTTCCACTTTACATGCACCGTTAAAGACAAAGTTTGCAGTTTGATCATAGATAGTCGGAGTTACGAGAATATGGTCTCTGTGAATGCAGTGAGGAAACTTTAGCTATCGACTGAATTCACCCTAAACCTTATAAATTGACATGGTTGAATAGAGATACCGGGGTAATTGGGGATAAACACTGCTTTGTTTCTTTTTCCATGGGTAAAAAATGCTTTGATAGTGTTTGGTGTGATATGGTATGAATAGATGTTTGTCATATTTTATTGGGTAGGTCGTGGCAGTTTGATAGGAGTGTTATTCATGATGGAAAAAAAGAACACTTATACCCTTAGCATTAAAGGGAAGCATATAGTTTTGGCATTTATGAGAGAGAAGATGGAAACGAAGGCTGATGGTGGAAGAACTTGTTGTCTTCATCACAATTTATAGAGGAAATAAGGAGTGAGCAAGTGTTGTTTACCCTAATACTTAGGAGTACAATGAGGGAGGAGGAAGACTAGGATGACCATCCCGAGGATGCATGGGGTGTGTTGGAAGAATTTTCAAATTTAATGCCAAATGAGTTGCCCTAAGATTTACCTCCCATGAGAGAGATACAACACCAAATTGACCCAATGTCGGGTTCCAGCCTGCTAAATAAAATAGCTTATAGACTTAGCCCTAAAGAAGCCGAATAATTACAGAGACAGGTAATGGAGTTACTAGAAAAAGGTTATATCTAGGAAAGTATGAGTCCTTAAGCCATGCCCACCCTTTTAGTCCCTAAAAAGGATGGGTCATGGCATATGTGTGTAAATAGTTAGGCCATTAACAAGATTACAGTAAAATATAGGTACTTTATACCACATCTAGATAACATATTAGACCAGTTGGCGGGGGTTAAGGTATTCTCCAAGATTAACATCAAAAGTGGATATCATCATAACATAATCAAAATAGGGGATTAATGGAAGACAATTCAAAACTCACCATGAGTTATATGAGTGGATGATCTTGCCATTTGGATTGTCTAATGCTCCAAGCACATACATACGGTTAATCCATCAGGTATTGAGGTCATTTATGGGCAGATTTATCATGGTCTATTTTGATTAAATCCTAATTTATAGTCCCACTCCGAAGTCTTATTTGGAGCACCTACGAGCTGTTTTCAATAATTTGAGGGAGGAAAAATTGCATGTCAACTAAAATAAGTGTAAGTTCTTCACTGATACTATTGTTTTTTTAGGCTTTATTGTATCTGTTAATGGTATTCAGGCTGATCAAAGTAAGATGTCTGTGATTTTTGAGTGGCTGACATCGAAAAACATTCATGATGTTCGGAGTTTTCATGGTCTTGTATTTTTTTTTATGGAAGATCCATCACAAACTTCAGTTCCCTTATCGCATTCATTATTGAGTGCCTAAATGGATGTGTTTTCAGTGGATAGATGGGGCTGAAACCAGTTTTCAACTAGTGAAGCAGAAGATGACTAAAGCTCCATTTTCGGCATTACCAAACTTTAAAAAGTTGTTTGAAGTAAATTATGATACTTTTAAGGTATGCATTGAGGGAGTTCTTAGCCAGGATAGGCGCCTTATTGCCTTCTTTAATGAGAAACCATCCAACTTAAATAAGAACTATTCCATATATGATCTAGAGTTTTACACTATTGTTCATATTCTAAAGCATTGAAGGCATTACCTTATACAAAGGAGTTTATTTTAATTACTGATCATGAAGCTCTGAAGTATATAAATGGGCAGCATAAGCTGAGTCGTCGACATACAAAGTGGATGTTGTTTTTGCAGGAGTTCACTTTTTCATTAAAACACCAATCACGCAGCCTAAGTAAGTTCTTAAAGATGGCCCATTTTATTATAGCCTGTTGAAAGACCATGGATGTATCTCGGGTAGCCCAACTTTACTTTAGTGAGATGGTTCTTTGCATGGCATTCCCAAGTCCATCACTTTGGATAGAGATGTCAAATTCATGAGTAATTTTTGAAAGAGTTCGTGCGGAAGGATGGGAACTCAATTGAACTTTAACAGTGCTTACCACCCTTAGACAGATGGGCAGACAGGGGTCATTAATCACAGCCTCGGTAACTTACTGCAAAGCCTGGTTGGAGATAAGCCGAAGTAGTGTGATATAGCATTGTCATAGGTGAAGTTTTCTTATAATAGGTCTCGTAATCAGACAACCCAACTGAGTCCTTTTGAGATTGTTTATGAACAAAATCCTTCTGAAGTATTAGAGCTAATTTTTGTTCCTCGCATCGGATGATTAAGCATTCAAGCTACTAATATGGTAGATTACTTGCATGACATTCATGAGTAGGTCAAGCAAACTATCGGTGACAACAATGCCATATATATAAAGCCCTAGCCTATACTAATAGTAAAAGAGTGGTGTTTGAGGTTGGTGATTTGGTATAGGTAGTCCTTACACGTGACAGGTTTTTAGTGGGTGAGTATCACAAATTGAAAGAAAAGAAGATACATTTTTATAAGGTGTTATAGAAGATAAATGACAATTCTTACAGGATTCACCTTCCTCATCATATGAGTTCTTATGATGTCTTCAATGTCTAGCACTTGACTTCTTATTTAGGGGAGGAATAGAACTTGAGGAAAAGATCAAGGACCAACTAAATGAGGATCTGCCCTAGAAAGTGATGTAGTTAAGCCTGCGATAACAAGAGATTCTGGGTTGTCATGTATGGATATGCCACAACTAGATGTGGATCTGCCCTAGAAGGATTATATGGATAACCTATCAAATGCATTTATAGACTAATGGGATAGGTCAAGGACCAATAGGAGGTTTGGTCACGCTAGACCAGAATAACATCTCAAAAGGGCCATAACTTTTGATCTGATCATTGGATCATACTTAAATTTTTACAATAGCTTCTAAAATTATTTTTGTTACAGTGGCGAATATGTCTCTATATGGACCGTCAGATCTTTAGATATTGAAAATCTAACAAAAGCCTTCTGGTTTTGACAAGTTTTAGTGATTTTCCTTCTTATTTTCATATTTCTTATTTTATGCTTCTTTCCTTTATAATTTTAGAGTTTTTTTTTTTAATTTCCTAGTCGAGATATGGTTTTTGATTTTAGGCTTTGTAAACCTCCTAAAAAACAAACTTCATTGTCATTATTTTAGAGAGACTAAACTTGCGAATTTAAGGCTCACATCTACAATTTTATTTGGCCATTAAAATATTATGTGTTCTTTGTTTAATTATTATCTTTAGCTTCCGCTTGCAGAAGAAATGATATGGAAGCCTTGTATGGAAAAGAACCGACAACATGTAACATTTTACTTACTTTGAACTGCTTCCTTTGGCTTCTGGATTTTTAAAAAGATGCAGATGCAAAAAATAAGTATAACAACGCCTGTTGGAACAACTATGATAATGGTAGTTCGTGCTTTGTTGCTCTTCTTTCCTGCACAAATTAACCAGTGCAGCCGTATTAAATAAAAGTAAGTTGAGTGCTAAATTTTAATTAGAAAAATAGTAGAGAAAATTAAACTGATGACCCCAACTACGAACTGAAGACAGAAGGGGAAGAATTGGTTGACATTATTCAATCTTATTTTACTGCTCTTGCCAAACAAGTGACAACTTGTCGAGTATTCAACTGAAAATAGACATGAAAAATAGTTATATTTAAATATAAATTAATGTTTTTTAGACTGTAACCAATTTTGGAAGGAGGCTAATTCAGAGCTGCACAGTTAGACCACTTGTAGAATGGAGTCCATGTAAATTAACAATATTTCAGGGCATACCGTCTGCTGGTGGAGGAGGAGGCGCTGATGGTGCTTTTGGTGATGGCAGTGTTGGAGACTGTAGTGTGGCAGGAGTATCTCCAAAGAAAGGGTAGACTTCAAACCTGATATTGCAGCTTGGTGTTATAATTATGGCTCCTTGTTTTCCACCACAACATACTGCAATCTCCTGAAAAGCCCCAGCGAGGCAATTATCACATTGCTGCTTAGATAAATCAGGCGTGCATTGAACAAGTCCAAACAACGTACGAAATCCGGCTATTAATTCAGTTCCTGTAGCAAACTTTCGAAGAGAGTTCCCTGATGCAGCTGTGCTTCTAAGTCTTCTTGCTAATGTTAAAAGAGCCCGATTGAACTGATCCACATCTGTGATATTGTACCTGTTGTAAAGGTGGGATGGTGGGCGGTCTTCCATGACACCAAATATGGATCTGTTCGAGTATCGTAACATGCACTTAATATAAAATACGATTGCCTCTTTCTGGTTAGGACAAACCTGTAAGATCTTACCCACAGCTATTCCAATACAACTTCGACATTCGTTTACATCAACATCTCCTCTGCAAAGTGCGATTGCATTTACTTGTTCAGGGCCAGGTTGGCCAACAGATATATTGTAAAATCCTCGGTCGATTTGGGTATTGAGATCCAGGGAAGACAGGAGACTCCTGAGGTTTCTATCGAAATTGCTGTTGGTAGTGTAGTTACCTACATCATTTTGACAACTAAAAGACAAGAAGTCCGGAGGTTGAGCTATGGTTAGAGAAACTAGGTGCACAATGAAGTAACCAAATGACAACAACTTTGTTTGTCTTAAAAAATCCATGGGCACCATTGCTCTCTCTTCCTCAAGACACTAAATTAGATTTGTAGTGGATGGAGAGCTGATGAATTCATTAAACAAGGAAAGACAATCATGCATTTTACACTCGTCAATTAACAGTGTTGAGACTGGGATGGACTTGAAAAGTCAGGTCGTCCATGAGTCTATGATCAAGTGGAAGCAAATGAGTCAACGATCACATCACATTGTGAGTTAATTGATTTAGTCCCTTTTGTCTAGTAAAAATAATTAATTAATCCTTATATTTTTATAACCTATATGTTTCAACGCTGTGTTTAAAATTTGTTCATAGCTCACTCCTTTCGTCAATTCCATGTTGTTTTTCAATTAAGTTAGTACATATCATTTTTATAAAATTTGTTCATATCATTTTTATTTCGAATATAATATCAAATATGTGAATAAAACTTACAGCACTTATTTGAATTTCATTATAACAATGACAAGAACAATATATTCAAAATGAAGAATGAAACTTTTAATTCATAATTCATCAGATTACATCCTGAGCATTGAGATCTGTAGCTTCTTCTTTTTTTCTTTCTAATTTGTACAGAAAAAAGGTGAAGTGGGTATATGGTATACCACTTTTCTTGAGCACCGATGACTGATAAAGAAATATATCTCTAACAACCAAATTAAAAGCAGCCTTTATTCTCTTTTACGTACAGTTTTTTAAACCTTGGAGTTGACCTTAAAAGTATTTTAGTTGGCTCATAAATTTGGCTCCTATATATTTTCGATCAACAGGTTCAGATTTAATGCTGTATTTAAAAAACTAAGATTGCATGTGAAATTATTGTGTGAAATTATTGTGGCCCCTGTTAGTAATCACAGTGGATCACAGTATAATTCCTAGTGTTTTTTTTCTTTGTTTTTTTATATTTTGGTCACCAATTTTTTTTTTAATTTGATCATTTTATGTTGTTCTAGTTTGTGAGTGGTCTTGGTGATTTTTTTTATGTCTACGTAGGGAGATCTCACAAAGTCTAGAAAATATTTTGTTGTTCAATTTAGTAAGATAAAATTTAATTTCAATGGTTTAAAATAATTTGAGGTTTGGAGACCTAATTTGAATCTTTAACAAATATTCAACCCTTTTTTAAGGTTAGTGATACGAACTCCATAGATATAAAAATCTACAAATCTACAGTCAAATCGACCATTTCCAAGAATAAATTCAGACTTGAGTTTGACACGACGATAAGCTGCACTGAGGTATTAAAACTATAAGTAACCAACCATCCCCCAATGTCTATAATCGAGATGAGAATGAGAAGTATAGAAGATGCCACAAAACTTAGTTAATTTTTTTACAAGTCAAGAGTGGTTTCATGAGAAACTAAGAGTAAACTCTCACATACAAGTTTTGTTTATGAATAATCAATCCATGTCTTATTAATTTTAAAAAACTTAAATACAAGTTAAATAACTTTATTTATACTCGGTAAAATATCCTAAATAAAATTAAAAAAAAGAGTTCTAAATAAAATAGAAAAATAAATCCTAAATCACATAAGAAACGAATGTAACTCCCACATAGTAACTTCTAGACTTTATCGCAAGACATTCTCAATGTATGATTGATTTGAAAATTTAACTCAATATAAAACAAGACCTCTGAATACTTCTAGTAAAATCTAATCATAATCCAACGATCAAATTAAAAATAATACTTGTCAGGGTAAAACTATATATTATAAAAATTAAACATAATTTATGTAAGTAGAAAAATAAGTTGAGCCAGGAAGTCTTATAGAAAATAAACCCAAATATCTTGAATTAACTCATTGAATTCCTCTTTAGCTTTCTTAGCTCTTTACCTTATAATAGGTCCAATTAGCACGTGTAATCGATCTTTTGATATGTAGTTTGGATTTAAGAAAAATTTTTGATACTTGGTTAATTCTTAGTATGCCAAACAAAAAATATCTTGTTGATCTACAGATATTTAGGCTTAAGGGGTAATTGAAACTAAAAGAAATGTGATGGATTGAAGTTAGCGGGTAGGTATGACTTGGATGGCGTGTGCAGTGCGTGAGAAAACTCACATTTCCTTAATTAAAACTCCACATTACACAAAATTAATCAAATCCAATTCTCCCAAATTTTTAATCTTAGGTTAACCATGTGACAAACAATGAACCCATGTTTTCGTTTCAATTTTATTCCATTTACATCAACTTCCTTTGTTATCAACAGTACAATTTCATCCTAAATTCTATTTGTTCAATTAACAT
>Ga0325414_1008262_pt1 | contig 11036 bp, 8 predicted proteins | sample PopdelMetagenome_8_FD_206183 | JGI IMG/M metagenome (GOLD analysis project Ga0325414, IMG submission 206183) | Populus deltoides microbial communities from Bellville, Georgia, United States - Leaf-PdKOR-R3 | ecosystem: Host-associated > Plants > Phyllosphere > Phylloplane/Leaf | place: USA...
CGACCCGTAGTGTTTCAACAGTTGGGAGCTCCCAATCAATATCGAGCTCCCAATCTAAGGAGTTTGTGGCCTTGCAGCAACACACGACTCAGCTTACCGACAAATACGATCACCTATCAGCGGAGTACACACAGCTCAAAGCGTCTCATGCACAACAAAGAGCGGATTCTAAGCAAATCAAAGCATCTCAAGCACAACAAAAAGCGGAGTATAAACAACAAAAGGCGGTTTATAAACAACAAAAAGCGGCTTATGAACAGTTTCGCGAAATGGTTATGAACATGGCAAATAGTGGAACGTGTGCGCCTAATCCTTTTTGACCGTATAACCACCAGCCTCCTCCTCTAAGATCTCCTCCTCCTCCTCTAGCTCCACCTTTATATTAATTTGTAATAAACATTATTTGCCTTTAAAATTTCATTTCATATTTTTTTTGAAACATATTCAGTTTGTAATGAATATTATTTAACGTTGTATTTTTTTTTATGTTTACTATAAATTTTATTTGCATAATTGGTTTGTATTACAATTAATTTATATAGTTTTATATTATATATCCTAAATAATTTTTAAAAAATAAATTTAGAAAAAAAACTATTACCAAGGATTTTACCGACGGATTCATTCGGTCGGTATTTTAAACACTCACCGACAGACTTACCGATGGAATTAATCCGTCGGCATTTAACAGTAGCTGCCACACTTACCGAGGAATTTACAGACGAATATATTCGATCGGTATTTCATACACTCGCTGACAGCTTTATCGACGGTTAGTAGTCATGGGTAAATCACGATATCACCGACGGACTAAAAATCAATCAGTATATTTCAAGCGGGAATCTTTTTTTTTGTGCGCAAATTCCGTCTGTAAAACCATCGGCAAATGGTTTTTTTGTTTTGCCGACTGATATAGCGATGGAATGGGGAATCACCGATGAAAGGAAAGCCGACGGACGTAATCCGTTGGTGATGACGTCGGTAAAAAAATCACCGATGAACTTCTAATCACACACCGACGTAAATTTTCTGTCGGTAAAACTGTGAAATCTTGTAGTGAGTTGACTCAAGATATTTCTCAATTTATTTTTTATGAGGTTATCCTGGTTTCATGAACAAAGTCAAAGGCATGGCGTATTAAAATGGGTTGACAACGGTTGTTATTTGTATCTACTTTTTTAATTGATTTTTTTTTAAAATCTCATTATTCAATATTGGGTTGATTGAGAATTAAGTTTTATAATTTGTTTCAATTTACTTTTTATAGGATTATCTCGGTCTTATAATTCAAGTCGCGAGTTTGACAAGTACGTTGACTCGAACTGTTTTTTTAGTTATTTTTTAATTGATTTTTTTTTCAATTGTATTCTTTAACATTGGATTAACTGGGAAATATGTTTTATAATTTATTTCAATTTACTTTTTATAGAGTCATTATAGTCTTATGAATATGATTGTAGATATGACAAGTTAACCGAAGTTGATCCAATATGTTTCCGTCTAATTTTGTTTTTTTTTAAATATCGTCTTGAGTTTTTTAGTCAAGCAATGTTTGTATCGATCATCTAAGTAGTCTTTGTACCTGTCAAGTTAACTAGATTATATTAAATCAACTCCTATATAATTTTTTTCTGATAGAAAAAAGGTTAGCAATGACTAAACAATTTTATATACGTTTAAAATGATTTAGAAAATAAATTAGAACTAAGGCATTTTATAAGAATAAAAATAACTTAATTAATTAATATATATATATATATAACTCAAATAAGAACAAACTAATTATAACTCAAATAAGAACAAACTAATTATAACTCAAATAAGAACAAACTAATTATTTTCCACATTTTAGACACATAAGAGTTTGACAATTCTATATATATAACTCAAATAAGAACAAACTAATTGTAACTCAAATAAGAACAAACTAATTATTTTCCACATTTTAGACACATAAGAGTTTGACAATTCTACGTAAAAAAGAAATTCAATGAGCTTGTTGCTTTCATTATCAAGAAACATCCAATGGCATGTTTCCACATTTTAGACACATAAGAGTTTGACAATTCTACGTAAAAAAGAAATTCAATGAGCTTGTTGCTTTCATTATCAAGAAACATCCAATGGCATGTATGCAAAGATATATATATATATATATATATATATATATATATATATATATATATATATAAAAACAATATAAATATTATTATTGCAAGTTGCTTTCGTCGACACCAACTTGCAATAATAATAATAATAATAATAATAATAATAAAAAGGCATGTGTACACGAGAAAACACATTATGGCTAGAATTTCCAACGAAGAAGGAAAGGGTTGTATTTCTGGTTTCCTCACCTGAAAGCAAAATCCTGGAAATATGAAGAAAAAACGATGGATCTTGAAATAAATAAATAAATACTTAGATTATAGAAAACTAATTGAATGTTAGTGTCTCTCCATCTCATCATGTACGATTTTAATTCAGTGCCGGTTGTCATATTTGACGAAAACTCTTTGTAGAGGTCCCCGGCCCCAATTTTATGTTCTCTTCTGCTTTATCTTTACTTTATATTATCATCTTATTATTGCACATAAATAGCGACAAATTAATCTCACTAACCCCTCCCTCAAATATTCACATAAATCTTATTCTCATGTTAATCGAGAAATTATGATGTAATTGCCCTCTCGCTCAAATTTATATGTGCTCTTTTTTTTTCATAAATGTACTCGTTAGCCTGTTTAGGAGTGTGGTTGTGATTGCTTTTTAAAGTATTTTTCATGCTAAAATTCATCAAAATAATATTTAAGATAATGGTACAATAGCTAGAGGAAGCAAGGCATGGAAATTAATTTATGAAGCTATTAATTAGTCCAAGCCACATATATAATTTAGTTAATGATTTCATTTAATTTTGTAAGGAGTTCGAACGAGAAACTCAATTAAAATCTTTTAATCCAATTTAAGGTTAATTTGCCCGGCGTAATGATGAAGGCCTGGGATTCTCTCCTTGGCGACAGAATATGCCAGACGATACAATTATTCTCTTGGCAGCCCTGCAATGCAGCACATTCAACAATCTATTGTTTAATTAATTCCTTACAAGATCTATTATTCGATTAGATTGTAACGTCTAACTTGGGTTGGGTAGCTCGAGATTCTGCTCTTGGTCCTCCAGCTCAAGGTCAATACCTCACAAGAAAGTAGTTTTTGATTAAATTACTGTGGATTATCTTGCATGAAATTCATTGACGTACGAATTCGGAGCCTGACTTGAACTTGGTTTCAAATCAAACTGAAAAGAAAAGTAATCTTGTAATACTTGATTAATTTCAATGGGTTTTTAATGATTTGATTGATTTAGTGGAATCCAATTAAAAATTAATTAAGTTAATTTTAAATAATATTTAAAAAAATAAAACGACAGATCTAATTAACCCACAATTAACATCTCAAGCTAATAATAGTCATCAAAATACAACCATGAGAGATAGCTCAACTGGTCAAGTCTTGGATTTACTTCTTAATGATCAAGAGTTCGAGTCGAGTTATTAGAGACATATATAGTCATTAACTTTAGAACTTGTGAAATTAATTAAAATACACACAAGCTACCCCAAACACCAACATTAATCATATATGTATTGTCTCACTCTCATGCACTTTTATATATTTATGTTTCTTTCATATACTGTTTATCTATTTTTCGGATAAAATGGGTCATTCAACTATCAAAAATTATTTTTTAAAAAGAATGGATAAAATTGTTTTAAGAATATGATCGGTCATGTTACAAATCCCATCATTGATTTTAAATTCAATAATCTTGATTAAGTAAAAGAAATACAATAATGAGGAGTTAGTTAGTTATCATTTTTTTATCATACACTAAATTATCAATTTTTTTATCTAGATTAAGTGAATATTTTTCAAGAAAGACGTTGACTGGAATTCTCTTATATTCATTAAATTCAATTTAATTTAATTCTAATTGAATGGATAGATAACCTAACTCCTCTTTATTTTAATTCAAATTAAATAATATAAATCATATTTTGAAACCTTACTTAATAGCTTAAATTTTTAGGTTGAGATAGTTTTTTAACAATAAATTAGTGTTTGAAATTGTGGTAATAGTTATTTTTTAAAGTATTTTTTGTTTAAAAATATATTAAAATAATTTTTTTTTATTTTAAAAAATTTATTTTTGATATCAGTACGATAAAAAATCATAAAAAATAATTTAAAATAAAATATTTTCAAAAACTTTTTTTTTTTTTTTTTGTAAAATATGCTAATAAAAATGTTTTCCCACCCAATGGTCGACAACCATAATCTTTGACAATAAATAAAGAGAAATCAATCAATTAAATATTCCATCGTAATCACTTTACCTTTCCCTGTATAATCCGTCATCTCTCTAAACAAGAAATCGCAAACCTCATTTTCTTAAAATGGAGAAACATAATTTTCTTTCTTTTGCTTAGTTTATTTTTCAATCTTTAAAGGGTAAAATAGCAAGGAAGTTCCATCATATGGTCTTGTTTTTCCAGAAGAAGAAAGATACTTGTTTTATAAGAGGAGAAATTCTACTCATTAATCAATAAAAAGTTTCCAAGCTGATAAAACAAAGAAATATACAAATTTCTCAAGGATTTTTCTTCCTTTTATAATGGGAATATTTTCTGTACTTCCCTGCACTTGATTTTACTCTTCATCACCTCGTTTTTGGGACATTGTAATTGTAAGATTAAGTCCTATTAATTACAAGGGATGGGGAAATTTAACCTTGGATCTTCAGCAATAAAAGAGCATCATCACATGCAAATGGGGCAACCAAACCAGAAATCGATCCCCATTAAGAAGGCTATGCTGTGGACTGAATTGCACACAAAGTCACCATATATCGCTCTCATCATGTTGGCTAGGTCTTCGTAATTTGTATTGTTATTTTCACTATAATTAATTAATTTGACTATGGATATTTTAAATGACTTAAGATTTTCAATTAATAGGAAATTAACATTTTCATAGGGTTTAATTTCTACATACGACCCTTTGGTGTGTAAATTTGAAATTTGACACTTTAAATTGATTTTTAACAAGGTGTTTTAGAGTGTGATAACGATTGTATTTTAAAGTATTTATTTTAATAAATATATTAAAAAAATATTAAAAAAATTATTTTGACATCGTTACATTAAAACAATTCTAAAATATAAAAAATAATTTTAAACAAAATTATTTAAAATTTTGCAAACTTCTATCGGAACCGTAATACCAAGCATGGACTAGGTACACTATCTCCAGCCTGTTTTGTTTGTTCAGGTGCAGCGAACATCTAACACGTTGTAGAGTTTTAGGTAAATCGATATGGGAAAGAGAAGATCTGGTGTTTTATTCTCTCTTTAATTAAAATTTGTCGTTCTTACGAATTTTCTTTCCTTGTAGTTAGGCAGGTCTGAATATTCTTGCTTTAAGACCACCGTTCAAAGCAGCCTATTTACAATCAAAGACAAGATTTAAGAAATCTATCTATCTATATTTTGTGGTTTTATGGTTAGGTGATATATATCCTCACCTCATGTTAGGCGCCGGCGTTATTATCGATAATAAAAAAGAAAGAATATCCCTTAAAGTCAAGGCCAACTTCTTAATTCATGTAATTTTCTGGGAAAAAAAAAAGATTGGCATGCATGGGTTTATTTTTCTCAATCTGAAGTCTTGGATAAATATTGTTAATGGAAGAGAAGCTAGCTCTTTAGAAAATGATCGCCAATACGATCGAAGAAGCCATGGTTTTGCAGGTAATGTACGGAAAATCAGTGATTAACAGTTCAATATGTATAAAGCTGCAGGATTGAGATGAAATTACATTGATTCTTCGAAAAGGAATGTTGATTCATTCAATAACGAGTGAAAGTCTTGACGTTTTTCTCAGCAACGGAAATAGAAGAAGAAGAAGAAAGTGTCGGCATACAAGCTGCTGCAGGACGGAAGACACGCAGCTGCTAAAAACAAGAGCACAAAGGCAAATAAAAAGAGTGTGTGTTCGGTATTGCAGTCATATTGTTATTTAAAAATAATTAATTTGTTTTGTTTTAAATTAAATTTTTAATATTTTTAAATTTTTTTGATGTGTTGATATTAAAAATATTATTTTTTAAAAAATATTATTTTAATAAATTTTCAAATAAATAACCACTACAATAACAAAAAAAGCTAGGGAAGCTCACTGAGTGATGGCTATCCGATGAAGATCAACTGTTGTCCAGAAAAGAAAAGGTTTTATCTCACATATTACTTTTATCCCACACTCACACACATAATGATAATAAAAATGAAAATGAAAAATCTCAAACAGTCAAATGACTTGGAAACTTGATTCCAAATTCTTGGTACCGCAGCTTGTCATTATTTAGTTTCACATACACACCGATTGGATCGGCATGGAGAAATGTACAGTCGTTTTATCCTGGGAAAGTATTTTATTTCTTTTTTTAAGTTTCGGATAATTAACCTGCTCTTCATCTTCCCAGCAGACGAACATGTGCAAAAATACACTTTCATCAATGGGGTCTTTCACCTTCATCTTCCTTTTTCACAAGACGTCATGTGCTGTAAATCTTTCTCACGCATGGATTTGGATCTTAGGTTGTGCCATGCATATACAGGCTCCATAAAAATATGAATAATCTGATAGAAACTATATATATATATATATATATATATATATATATATATATATATATATATATATATATATATATAAAAGAATCTTGCCAACACGGCACCACATCCTTGTGTGTGTGTGTGAAATAGTGATATGAATTTCAATCTTCCGTGCTCGTGCTTCCATGTATGTGAACTGATTAATTAGAAGCCCATTTGAATGGTAAGAACTATTATTTTCGTTGTTGATGAACTCATGTCAATGATCACCATGTATATATATGAACAAATTAAAAGCTAAAACTCGATTTAGATTTTATTTATTTACAAGTCCGTCTCACTTTCGATTGCAGTGAAATTAATCACATTTGTCAACAAAAGACAATCATTATTTTCGTGGCACCATCTAAACTTTACACATCATTCATCCAAACTTGTGTGGACTTGATTTGTTTGATTGCATGAGCAAACTGATATTTTTATTTTAAACGTTTTCTGATTATCAATAACCCCAGCTACTTTTGAATTCAATCCTGGTTGAGAAGAATACAAGGCTTGAATAATTAGTTAGTTAATCTTTGTTATTAATATATATAGAGATTACAACACAAGATTAAACCTATCAATTTTTTCTAATTATATAAATTCTATACTGTGTAATTTTCTATAATACACCCCTTCAAGTTGAGGGTAGAGGATTATCTCGAAGCTTGAACTAAAGATCAGTAAAAAAAACAGTATAAAGTGACTTAGTAAGAACATCAGTAAGTTGATCATTGGAAGAGATAAAGTGAATCTGAATGTCCATCTTGACAACCTTATCACGTACAAAATAATAATCAACCTCAACATATTTAATACGAGCATGGAAGATATGATTCACAGACAAATAAGTAGCACCCAAATTATCACACCAAAGTGTAGGCACAGAAGTAGAAGTAATCTGCATATCTAACAATAAATATTGAAGCTAGATAACATCAGCAGTGCCATCAGTTAAGACTTTATACTCAGCCTCAGTAGAAGAATGAGCTAGCAACCATGCGTTGTTTGCTGGATTTTCAAGAAATCAATGTATTACCAAAAAAAGATAAGATATCCACTCGTAGATTTACGACCATCAACACTATCAGCCTAATCAACATCCATAAAACCATGTAAATCAAAGGAAGAGCTACAAGTGATATGCAAGCCAAAAGAAAACGTACCCCGAAGATAACACATAATGTGTTTAACGACAACCCTATGTGCATTGTTAGAAGCATGCATAAGCTGACAAACCTTGTTAACTACAAAACAAATGTCTGATCTCATAAAAGTGAGACATTGAAGAGCATCAATAATTTGATGAAACTGTGTAGGATAAAAAAAAAAAAAGCAATCGGGCACCACAATAACCTTTGAGGTAGAAATAAGAGTATCAGCAGGTTTGCAAGAAGACATACCTGCTCGATTAAGTATGTCAAAAATACACTTATCTTGTTGAAACATAAGACTCATACTAGTAAAATGAACCTCAATCCCTAAAACAATAATGAGTAGCTTCTAAATTTCTAAGCTTAAACTCTAAACTCAGCAACTGTATCAATCGGTGAAGCAAGATTGAATTGCTTCCCGTAAGCAAAATATCATCAACTTAAACTAGAACATAAAAGATATCAGCAGTCATAGACAAGATGAATAGTAAAGTGTCAACCTTAGAAGCTTGAAAGCCAATAGAGAAAAGATAATTACTTAAGCGAGTGTACCATGCTCGATGAGCTTGTTTTAAGTCATATAAAGACTTATGTGATCGACACACATGAAAGGAAAAAGTAGAATTAACAAAACCTTGAGGTTGTTACATGTACACCTCTTCGGTAAGTGTCCCATTAAAAAAGACATTATGTATATTGAGTTGATTAATCTTCCAACCACACAAAACCGCAATGGAGAAAACCAACCAAACCGTCACTTGCTTAATGACAGGACTATAAATCTCAGAATAACAAATACCTTCTTGCTGAGTAAAACCCCTAGCAACCCATCGAGCCTTATAGCGCTCAATGTTGCCATTTGCATGATGCTTTATCTTATACACCCAACAATTACAAACAACATTCATCGAATGATGAAAAGGAACCAAAGATCAAGTGTCATTGGAACGCAGTGCCTAAATTTCATCCTTAATAGCATCGTTCCAAACCTCATATCTGTCAACATCAGAAATGCACTCGGTTCATAAGTAGAAGGAGAGATAAGGCTGGCAAACGAAATTGAAAAAGCCATCAGACTTACTGTTTTTGGCAGTCATAGATGAAGAACCATATGATGCTGACGAACCACAAAACTAGAGGTAGGTAAGCTCGAACCTGTATGCTGTTGTAGAGGATATGAGGAGAGGTCGATAACAAAATTCAACCCAACTGGAGATTCAGATCTAGACGCTAGACTAACAGCAACATACCCAAGTGACCCAGCAACAAAACCAACGATGACAAACCTAGAAAATAGCAACTCTGAAGGAGGAGAACATGTACCTAGAGAATGATCATTAGATAAACAAGTAGATGGTGACATAAAGGCAGGGATGATGGGATGTCTGATGGTGGTAGAAACGATAGGCAGTATGGGTGGTGGAGAGGTTGTAGGTATAGGGAAGAAAAAAAATGGTGAATTAAGAAAATTAAGCTAATGGTTAGTAGGGATATGATATGGAGAATGGTCATTAGATAAATAAGCAGATGATGACATAAAGGCAGGGATGATGGGATGTCTGATGGTGGTATAAACGATAGACAGTATGGGTGGTGGAGAGGTTGTAGGTACAAGGGAGGGATAAAAATGGTAAATTAAGAAAATTAAGCTAGTGGTTAGTAGGGATATGATGTGGAGAATGATCATTAGATAAACAAGTAGATGGTGACATAAAGGCAAGGATGATGGGATGTCTAATGGTGGCAGAAATGAAAGGCAATATAGGTGGTAGAGAGGTTATAGGTATAGGGGAGGGAAAAAATGATGAATTAAGAAAATTAAGTAAGTGGTTACCTTGGTTTCCCATGACTGAAATTAGGATTGTTGTTATACGAACTTGAGAAGTGATTGTGTGCAACATTAGATGACGATGGCTGAGCTGGTGTGAGAAGTAGATGAGGAGTAACCATCATGGATTAAAGGAAGGTCTTGTGGAGGAACTCATGAGTAAGGAGATGACTATGAAGATCTGTATACGAAAGAGGTTTTGCCTTAGTCGCGAGGTTTGTTACCAAGTCTTTGAACTCACCGTGAAGACTATGAAACACATACAAATTGAAATCCTACAAAGAAACTGATCGGCCAATAACTGCTAATTCATTAAAAAATGTTTTTACCTTCTGCATATATATAATAACCGAATCATCACCCTAACGAAGATCTTGTAAAGACCTATAAAGTTGCATAACACGAGAATTAGACGGGGAAACGAGGACTTAGTCAAAAGTACACCAAACACATTGCGAGGTTTTGCAATCGACAACAAGATGCAATACATCCATTGAAAGAGAAGAAAGAAGTGCACTGAAAATAAGTTGATCATACTGCTTCTAACGAAGAAAAAAAGAATTAGTCTAAAGAGAAGAAGTGTTAGCAAAAAGCACATGAAAAGGAGGACACGACAATGAGCCATCAAAAAAATGGAAAATAACTCGTCCAAGAAGATACGGCTTCATCTGCATTCGCAAATAAATATAATTGTTGTTTGTAAACTTCAAAAAAATAACTTGATTAGTATTAGATTGGGAAACAATCGTTGTAATTGAAGCCTTCAAGAGGGGAAGATTCACGGTAGCATCAGTAGCAGGGGAAGATTCCAAAGCAGGGGAAAAAGAAGAAGTATGCATCGATTGAGAAGAAACAAAAGCCTGTGGTGTAGGAGATGGAACACCAATCTGATGCAGGAAGAAACGACAATCAGGGAAGAGTTCATTCGAAGAGGGAAAGAGAATTTTAATGTGTGAAGGCTCTGATACAAAGTTGAGAAGAACAAGAGGCTTGACCAATTAATCAACAAATCTTTTATTTATATATGTAAAGCAATGTATAATAGTTAATATAGAGATTACAACACAAGATCATTAAACCTATCAATATTTCTTGATTACATACATGCTATCCTATGTTGTTTAATTTCCTATAATAATACTGAACAAAATAAAATAAAATAAAAAGGATAGAAAGTTTCAAAAGACAAGCCAGCTTTGAAATTTCAGCAGTTGGAAAATTTGAGATAACTAGATGGGTAGATGTATTTGTCTAGATAGCTCTTTCTACACATATATAGTAATTAAAGCTAGAGAAAAATTCAAAGACAAAGTTATATGCTTCTTTTACGTCGACTT
>Ga0325414_1008265_pt1 | contig 11033 bp, 10 predicted proteins | sample PopdelMetagenome_8_FD_206183 | JGI IMG/M metagenome (GOLD analysis project Ga0325414, IMG submission 206183) | Populus deltoides microbial communities from Bellville, Georgia, United States - Leaf-PdKOR-R3 | ecosystem: Host-associated > Plants > Phyllosphere > Phylloplane/Leaf | place: USA...
TGTTGTTGAATTACAGCCGTACATCTTCCTTGAGGAAGTTATAAAGCTTGCAACTCGAGTAGAGAGGCAGCAGAAACGAGGAGGTGTAGTTTATCTTTGTGTCGAAGAACAATTGTCTTCGTGGCGTCATCCTTATACTTCTCCTTCGCGAATCAATATTCGTTGGGTGCGGGTCTCCGTTTCCAATAGTGCTGGTGCCTAGGTACAAGTTATCTTTGTGTCACACTCCTATCAAACCTAATTTACTTGGCTTCCAGGAATTGGTGTCTTTGCGTGTGGGTTGCGTGACCACGTGATCACGAGGTTCGCATCATTTGATATCAGAGCTTGGCTTCATTAATCAAGTTATATCCTTCTGAAATTTTCATTTCTTGTTGATTCCGCAAAGATTCCTTAGTATCCAAATTCTTCTTCTCCTTGAATTTGCGGCATATATATAAAAAAAATCTTATTTCATTCTGTTATTGTTCAAAATATATCAGTAGCATAAAAAAATAGAGAAAAGAGAAAAGCAAAAAAAAATTTGTTCAAAAAGACGTTTATTGGATTCTGCCGCAGAGAACTAAACAAGAGAAAATTGGATCAAATCAACTTAGAATTAGCTAAAATTTGATACTCTAATTACTGGGGTCCTAATCGCACAACATATAAAATTTGGGGTCAATTGGATATCGTTTTCTTTGGGTTTCAAATTCGGGTCTAATCAAGTCTGATTCATAACGTTTTTGCGTCAGTATATCAAAACTTGTCATAAATTGCTCAAACTTTATACTCTTTCTATTTGGGTTGATATCGCACTATATCTAAAATTTTAAGTCAATTGGACATCATTAACTTTAGGTTCCAAATTCAGACTTGACTCGTCGTAAACGAGTCTGTTTTGCGTCAACTTTTGAAATTCGCTTGGTTTCTGTTGTTTTCATTTCTTGCAGTTTATTTTCATCATATCCAACATATCTAGGTGTTGTTTCATTGTTTTTCATATTTTTTTTCTGTTTTTTATTCGAGTCTTCAGTTTCGTTCATATTTCAAATAGACTCGCTTGCTACTCGCGAGACTATCATCCCGGTTTCGTTTTGCTTGTTTTCTGGTTTTTATTGCTTCTTGAGTCATATATATTTGGATTGCGCTGCCAAGTTGGTTTTATTTGGTGTTGGTTTCAGTTTCGCAAGAACAACAAGAAGGTGAGACGAGATGTGTGAGATTGTGAGGATATTAAGAGTGTTTGAGCGAAACACAAGCGATGCGAGGATTTTTTTTCCACTAACCAATTTTTGCAGGTATCATCATGTCGGTTCAAAACAACACACCATCCCCTTCCGATGTAGAACTTAAATTCCAAATGCATGCCATGACGGAGATGATGGAAAGAATGAATTTGATGATGGGGAATGTGTGTGAGAAAACAACTTTGTACATGCGAGAAAGGGATGCTGTTTGTAAATACGCTTCTACCGTCAGGGTTGAAGAGAGTTTTTTTAAACAGAAGGCAAGGATACAATGGCTTAGCTTGGGGGATCAGAATACTAGCTACTTTCACAAATCAGTAAATGGAAGACAGAATAGAAATAAGCTTCTATCACTTACAAGGGAGGATGGAGAGGTTGTCGAAGGACGTAGGAAAGCAAAGTCTAGGACTCAACCACATGGCTTGTATACCCCTTTGCCTGTACCGAAAGAACCATGGGTAGACATTTCGATGGACTTCATCTAAGGTTTGCCTAGGTCAAAACAGGGTAGAGATTCCATCTTTGTAGTTGTTGATAGGTTTTCGAAGATGACACATTTCATTCCATGTCATAAAACTGATGATGCAACTAACATTGTTGATTTGTTCTTTAGGGAGATAGTACGACTTCATGGGGTTACTAAGAGCATTGTTTTTTATAGAGATGTTAAGTTTCTTAGCTATTTTTAGAAGGTGTTATGGGGCAAATTAGGTACCAAATTGTTGTTTTCAACAACTTGTCACCCCCAAACAAATGGACAAACTGAAGTAGTTAATAGGACCTTAACATAACTTCTACATGCTATCATTAAAAAGAACTTAAAGAATAAGGAAGATTGTTTGCCATTTATAGATTTTGCATATAATCATAGTGAAATTGTGTATGGATTTAACCCTTTAACTCTAATGGATTTGATTTCTTTGCCTGTTGATGAAATGGTTAGTTTAGATAGTAATCGTAAAGCACAGGTGGTGAAAACACTTCATGAGAGTGTGCATCAATAGATTGAAAAGAGGAATCGTGTGTATGTGACCAAAGCCAACAAGGTGCGTAAACATGTTGTCTTTCAGCTCGGTGATTGGGTTTGGGTGCATATGCGCAAGGAGAGATTTCCGGCCCATAGGAAATCAAAGCTACAACCACGAGAAGATGGGTCATTTCAGATTCTTGAGAGGATAAATGACAATGCTTATAAAGTTGATTTGCCAGGTGAGTATCGTGTTAGTGCTACCTTTAATGTCTCTGATCTTACTCTATTTAATGTAGGTGATGATTCGACCTCGAATCCTTTTGAAGAGAGAGGGGATGATGCGGATCAACCCAACACCAAGCGTAATCATGCCAACGACTCATTGGAGGTGCCAGTTGGGCCAATCATAAGAGCTAGGGCAAAGAAGCTTAAAGAAGCATTGAATGAGCTTGTTCATAATAAATGGAGCAAAATGGACCTAGAGGGGTTTGGGACATTTAAGGAGCATGAAAGAAAACATTTAATTCATCTAGTTGAGGCCCAAGAAGAGCCCAATTCGTGTGGAACAAGGGGTTGATGTGTCCTGCCCAATACCAGCCTTGTTAGGCTTGTTTTTTTTCCTAATGCTACAAGGATAAAAGTCAGCAATTTATTCTCCTAATCAAGTAAGGAAGTTGGCCATATCTTATTCCTAAAGAGGGGAGGACTATTTAATGGTTTTCCTAACTTAGGAAGGAAAGTAATTCAACCAGCAACAAAGGAGGAAATTTGTTTTCTTATTTGTCCAAGTTACACAAGGAACTCCAAGCTAATCAACGACATCAAAGGTGGCAACAACACAAATTTTCCAAATCAGATTTTTCCTACTTTATTTATGGCTTCTTAAGGGCGACAAATCTGATTCTAGCATATTTAGGATGATAATTTTTGGATTTTTATTATTTTCTTCTTAGTTTTTAGGGTTATTATTACTTATTTAAGTCAATTGTAAGTGGGCTTCATATAATTCCACCTAAGGGGGGTCCATTAGGGTTTTTTTAAGTTTAGAGTCAGTATAAATAAAGACATAATCAAACATGCAAGGTTAGACAATTCATATTAATAAAACTTCTTCTTTACCGCACTTTGTATGTGTGTGTTGGTGAAATAATCTCCCTTCCATGGTTCTCTAAAGAACTAAAAAAGGACTTATTGAAGAAACACTGTCTTCGTGGCGTCATCCTTATACTTCTCGTTCGTGAATCAATATTCGTTGGGTGGGGGGCTCCGTTTCTAGTAGTGCTGGTGCCTAGATACAAGTTATCTTTGTGTCATACTCCTATCAAACCTGATTTACTTGGCTTTCCGGAAATTGGTGTCTTTGCGTGTGTGTTGCATGACCATGTAATCACGAGGTTCGTATCATTACAACTGGAAGAACACTGATTTAGACTCGAAATTACAAATATGACTTTTGTTTGGACCAAAACTGATCGAAAACAAACAATTATGAAAGTGATGAAAATGACTCAAGCAACAGTCAAATATCTCAAATATGAGGATAATATACTGGAAGAAACATAATCAACAAAAACAAAACAAGTTTTGGAAGATAACACAAAACAGATCTGTTACGGCAAGACAAAACCTAATTCTGGAACTTAAATAAAATGCTATCCAAATGACCTTAAATTTAACATATAGTATTCAGATACCAAGAAAACAACGAATCTTAATTGTAGGTCATTATATTATGTCTAGATACCCAAACCCCTTGCATGATCATTTTGCGGCAGAATTGAACCTCCAATTAAACCCTCATTAGAACACTTGAAATCCTAATTGTAATACTCCTTTTTATATATCAGAACATAAAACAAAAGCTAATGACAGTAAAGAAAGTAAGAAGACATTAAGGACTGAAAACTGACCCAAAATTACATGGATTTTCAATTGATGAACGTAACAAACCACTTTAGAGTTTAGACCCAAATTTGGACCCTAAACCAAACGACTTCTAAATGGTATGAAATTTGATATTTAGAGTGAATTCATGCCAAAAAAAACCAGAATGTAAACTTTGATTTAATTCCAAATTGATTTGATATATGAATGCGAAATTGACACGAATCAGCCCCTTTAAAATCTGAATTTGGAACCTAAATCAAACGCTGTCCAAAATGTGTTGAAAATTAATATATTGTGCGATTTCACCCTAAATAACTAGAATACCAATTTTGACACAATTTATAATAGGTTTGATAAGTGGATGCAAAACAAAAGCGAAACAAACCCCTTAAATAACATTTTTTGATTTTTTTTGTTAGTCTAAAAACAAATTTTAGAAAGAACGAATAATATGACCCCTTATTTTTTAATTGTAAAAGACTCAATTCAATACAACTAATCAAGAATAACGTAGGAAGAAAATCTGACCGAAACTGATTTGAAACAAGATCAGACCTGAAACAAAGACAACACGAAAAAAACTTGACGCCGAAGGTAGAAACAAAAATACCAGAAATAAAAGGATATAACTTGATTAATGGAGGCAAGTTCTAATACCAAATGATGCGAACCTTGTGATCACAAGGTCACACAACCCACTCGCAAAGACACCCATTCCCGAAAAGCCAAGTAAATTAGGTTTGATAGGAGTGTGACACAAAGAAAACTTGTACCTAAGCACCAGCACTGTTGGAAAAGGAAACCCTTACGCAACAAATATTGATTGATGAACAAGAAGTATAAAAATGACGCCACAAAGTCAGTTGTTATTTTATAAGTCATTTTTCAGTTCTTTAGAGAACCAAAGAAGGGAGAGTATCTCACCAACACATAAAGTGCGGCAAACAAGAAGTTTTATTAATCTAAATTGTCTACCCTTACATGTCTGGAAATGCCTTTATTTATCCTTACTCTAGACTAAAACAAATCCAAATGTGGACTTATATGTTACTCACTTACAATTAAACCTCATCTTATAAATAAACCCTAAACTAAAAAGAAAATAATAATAATAACAATAATAAATCCAAATTTAATATCCTAAATATGATATGATCAGATTTGCTGCCCTTTAGAAGTCCCATATAAGTTAGGAGAATCAAATCTGAAGTTGTCTTCTCTTTAGTTTTCTTGTTTGCAAAGTATCTTAACTTGAAAACTTATTTAGTGATAGATTTCTACTATAATAAGGATAGAATAATTAATTTCGTACGCCATAAGGATTCCACATTAACACGGAGTCCATATCACACATGAAAACTATGTTGTTGCTCGTTAAATATCCTTGCAAGACTAGAAAACTCCTAAAATGATACGGTTCAGCCTTGTGATATGACCCAAGTAAGGTCAGATTCGGATTTTGGCGTAAAAAGCGCAACAGTCCAGTTTTATAGAAACAATTATAATTCTCAGTCCGACTGTTGGATGGGGCTACAATTTTATGTGGACTCTCCAGACATGGTTTCCTACTACAAGTTAAAAGTGTAGGTCAATCGAACTTCTTGAAGGCACCACAATGTTGGTTAACATAGGTTGTATGAATTTTGTTATTTACTTCCATTTGACTTGTGGACTTCCTATTTGGTTAGGATTCTTTTCCTACAAGGATGTGGCAGCTGGTTTTGGGAATTTCCTAGATCAACTAGGATCTTTAATGAGTTGCAGTATAATCTCCAAGTGTGGCAATGATTCATTAATGTTTCAGAATCCTTTTCTTATAAGGATTCCTTATTTATCCTAGCTACACAAGGAAAGAAAAGCTAGTGGTATTTATTGACAAATTAGCTATTTTTATTATTTTCTTTCATGTTTGGGCGTAATTAAAACTTTGTTTTGAGCTAGGATCCAAGGCTTGTTTGGATCAGGTTATGGGCTTTTTAGTTTAGGGTTTTTATATCAGTTTTGAGTGGACCTCATATAAGTCCACATAAAGGGTCCATTAGGGTTAATTTTTCAAAAACTATTTAAACTCATGTAAGCCAAAATTTCGGCAACTTTGATGATAATTACTTCTGAATTTTTCAGTTTTAACGTGTGAGAGTGATTCTTGCATTCTTTAGTTTTTGAGCGAACTGAATCTGACTTATCAAAGATTAACTGGCTTTGTGGCATCGTTCTACTCAATCCAATGGTGTTGGTGCCTTGGGGCAGGTTTCCATTGTGTCACACTCCTATGAAACGTATTTTGGCTTTCCAGGATCAGATCTCAATCTTGATTGTGAGTTGCGTGACCATGTGATCATGAGGTTCGCATCACAAAACAAGCTGCCACATCCTTGTAAAAAATAAATCCTAGCCAAATAGAAAGTCCACAAGTCAAAAGAAAGTATATAACAAAATTCATACAGCCTTTGTTGACCAGTATTGTGATGCCTTTCCAAAATACTAATGACATAAAATTTTAACCCTAGGTAGGAAAACATGTCAGGAGACTCCACATAAAATTCCAGCCTGATCCAATGATCGGATTGAGAATTATGATTGTTGCCCTAAAACTGGACAATTTTGTATTTTACGTCAAAATCCAATTCTGATTATTTTCTTTTTGTTGCCTGGATCGTATCTGTTTCAAATATGTTTGTTTGTCTAATAATAAGACTGAGGCCATGATTTGGGAGTTTAATGCGTTTGAAAATGAAGCTTATTGTACATGGTTTTCAAGTTCAGAGTATCATCTTTCCATATTGTCCAACCATGCATGCATTGGAGGTTTGTACATAAAGTTATGGTTGTTTTAATTTTGCATGTATGTTTGTGTCTTCTATAAGTAAAAAACATGTACTATTTATTATTTGTCTATTTTCTGAACAAAATCATTTATTTGGGTCTCCAATTGTGTTATTTTGGTATTTCCTAGACTTGGAGGGTTGTTCTAAGTATATAATGATGTTTTAAACCATGTATTGAGACTTTTGACAATAATGTTAAACTTTTCAACTTCTTATTCAGAGAGTTTTCTTCCTTGTTCTTCCATTTCTAGAATTGGTTGAAAAACAAATCAGAGTTATCACTCTTAATCCCAAAGAGTGGCGTCTTTATCCTAGAAGTCTTTGTGGCGTCAAGATCTACTTATCAAAATATCATTCTAGTCTATCCCCCCATCCAATTTACCTTAAATTCATTATAATCCAAACCATACATCAATTTTCATCAGAATTCATTGTTGCCAATTTTTTAATCATTCGCGGCACATCATTTGGTATTAGAGTAAAGGTTTTAGAGCTGATTTGGGACATGTATGTGGTTGACTTGGGATAAAAAACATCAAGGTTTGATTTGGATTCTATAGATTTGTGGTTGTTCTTGTTGTTCTTCTCTCATCTGATTTGAGTTGATTGGTTTGTGTGATTTTTTGGACCACATTGTGAGTATTGTGGACTGAAACAATTTTTTTCCTTGACTTTTGATTTGGATTGGAATGAGTTTTCCCTTGCTGATTGCGGTGGTTGTTTGTGAACTGAGTTGAAAGACTTTGTTGTTTTGGATTTGTGTGTGTATTGTGGGAATTGATATATTATGGCTGATGAAAGAGATGAGATTCTACGAGAAATCAGTTTGGAACAAGCACAACTATTGGGTTGCAACGATCTCAACAAAGGAACAATTTGCAACCCCAACAAAAGCAAGCCCATAGGGTGTAATGAAATGCTGTTGTAGAAGCTAAATTAAAGCCAAATGGGGATGATGAGGCTAACAAAAGGGGTAGACCAAGAAGACAGAATAATCACCCTCTTAGTGAAATAAAACTTAATGTTCCATCATTTAGAGGTAGTAGCACCTGAGGAGTACTTGGAGTGTGATACGATCCAGGAAAGGTCAAATTCGGATTTTGATGTAAAAAGTGCACCTATCCAGTTTTACGACAATAGTCATAATTTTCAATCCAACCGTTGGATCAAGTTGAAATTTTACATGGAGTCTCATGACATGTTGTCCTACCTTGTTTTAAAATTGCAGTTGAATCAGAGTTCGGGAAGGCATCGAAACACGGGTCAACGGAGGCTGTACGAATTTTGTTATTTACTTTTTTTTGACTTGTGGACTTCCTATTTGTCTAGGATTCTTTTTCTAAAAGGATGTGGCAGCTTATTTTAGGAATCTCCTAATTCTCCAAAGATCTTTAATGGGCTGCAATATAGTTTCCATGTGTGGCAAGGATTCATAAATGTTCAGAATCCTTTTCTTACAAGGATTCCTTATTCATCCTAGCTACAAAAAGGAAAGAAGACTTCAGAATAAATTCTACCTTCAGATCAGATTTCCTAGTCTATTTGGGACTTTTTAATGGTGACAAATCTGATTCTAGCATATTTAGGATGATAATTTTTAGATTTTTATTATTTTCTTCTTAGTCTTTGGGTTATTATTACTTATTTGGGTCAATTGTAAGTGGGCTTAATATAAGTCCACCTAAAGGGGTCCATTAGGGTTTATTTAAGTCTAGAGTTAGGATAAATAAAGGCATAACCAAACATGTAAGTTAGACAATTCATATTAATAAAACCTTTTGTTTTGCTGCACTTTGTGTATGTGTGTTGGTGAGATAATCTCCCTTCCATGGTTCTCTAAAGAACTGAAAAACGACTTATCGAAGAACAACTGTCTTCGTGGCGCCATCCTTATACTTCTCGTTCACGAATCAATATTCGTTGGGTGGGGTTTTTTCGTTTTCAACAGTGCTGGTGCCTAGGTACAAGTTATCTTTGTGTCATACTTCTATCAAACCTGATTTACTTGGCTTTCCGGGAATTGGTGTCTTTGTAGATTTATAAATGTGTTGAATAAGGACATTGCGAATGTTGTAGAATTACAACATTGTGTGGAATTGGAGGACATGGTCTATATGGCAACGAAGGTGGAGAGGCAAATAAAAAGAAGGGGTAGTACATGTTTTCAGACTAATTTGGCTTCATCTTCCACAACATGGAAGCCAAATCTAAAGAGAGAGGGGGTTGTCCAACCAAAGCCTTATGTAAAGGCTGAACCACCTAAGGCCGAAAAGGATGCTCATACGGATGGGAAAGGTAGATCTGAATCTCAACCTACTCATGATAGAGATATTAAATGTTTTAAGTGTTTAAGGAAGGGGCACATTGCATCTTATTGTCCAAACCGAAGAGTTATGCTTACAAGAGACAATGGTGAGGTTGAATATGAAAATGACAAATCTGAAAGTGAAGAAATGCCACCTTTGATGGATTGTAGTTATGAGGAGATTGCATATCCTGTTGAGGGCAGGCCTTGGTTATAAGGCGTGCACTGAACATGCAAATCAAAGAAGATGATGTAGATTAGCAACGGGAAAACATATTTGATGCGAACCCTCTTGCACATGGATAAGATGTACTAGGGTCTCCTCTTGATACTCTAATGGACCTTTCAATTCTGACTTAGTTGAAACATTCAAAACCAATGCATTCAATGCCTCTTTCAATGCCTTTGTCTTGGACCGAGTCATTGGACCATTTGGAACATGTGATGGGTCTTTGCTGTTGTTTCTAGGCTAGTCCACACCATCCCCTCTCTCCTCGAAAGGATTCGACCTCGAATCAAAATCTGTGTCAAACAACGTAAGATCAGCAATATTAAAGGTAGCACTAACACCATACTCACCTGGAAGGTCAATTTTGTATGCGTTGTCATTGATTCTCTCTAAAACCTGAAATGGACCGTCACCACGAGGCTGTAATTTCGATTTTCTTTGGTTAGGAAATCGTTCCTTACGCATGTGCACCCAAACCCAATCACCGGGTTGGAAAACAACCAGTTTACGTCCCTTATTTGCTTTAGAAACATAAAGTCTGTTCTTTTTCTCTATTTGCAGTCGAACTCCCTCATGGAGTTGTCTCACCATCTTGGTCTTCTTTTCTCCATCTAAACTTACTTTTTCTTCATAAGGCAAAGGAATTAAGTCCATAGGAGTCAGTGGATTAAAACCATAAACAATTTTAAATGGAGAAAAACTAGTGGTTGAATGTACAGTTCTATTATAAGCAAACTCAACAAAAGGCAAACATTCTTCCCAACTCTTTAAATTCTTTTGAATTATAGCACGCAAAAGTTGGGATAATGTTCTATTTACTACCTCAGTTTGTCCATCTGTTTGAGGATGACATGTTGTCGAAAATAAGAGTTTAGTTCCCAACTTTCCCTATAAGGTCTTCCAAAAGTAGCTAAGGAACTTAACATCACGATCTGACACTATACTCTTAGGAATGCCATGCAAACGTACAGTCTCCCTAAAAAACAAGTCTGCAATATGAGATGCATCATCCGTTTTATTGCATGCAATGAAATGCGCCATTTTAGAAAACCTATCAACCACAACAAAAATAGAGTCTCTACCTTTCTTTGACCTAGGTAAACCTAAAACAAAGTCCATAGAGATATCTACCCAAGGTTCAGTAGGCACAGGTAATGGTGTATACAGCCCATGCGGTTGTACTCTAGATTTTGCCTTTCTACAAGCAATGCATTGTTCACAAATTCGTTGCACATCTCTTTTCATCTTTGGCCAATAAAAATGCTCATGCAATACATCCAAGATTTTCGCAACCCCAAAGTGACCCATTAAACCACCCCCATGTGCTTCACGAACAAGCAATTCACGCAAAGAACTACCAGGAACACACAATCTATTCTCTTTGAACAAATAACCATCCATCAAATAAAACTTACCAAAAGCCGAATGTCCACATGTATTATAAATCTCGACAAAGTTAGAATCATTATCATACAATTCCTTCACATATTCAAAGCCTAGCAATCTAGTATTCATTGTGTGTAAAAGAACATACCTGCGCGAAAGTGCATCAGCTACGATGTTCTCTTTGCCTTGCTTATACTTG
>Ga0325414_1008268_pt1 | contig 11032 bp, 8 predicted proteins | sample PopdelMetagenome_8_FD_206183 | JGI IMG/M metagenome (GOLD analysis project Ga0325414, IMG submission 206183) | Populus deltoides microbial communities from Bellville, Georgia, United States - Leaf-PdKOR-R3 | ecosystem: Host-associated > Plants > Phyllosphere > Phylloplane/Leaf | place: USA...
TTTTTTTTAGAGAAAGAAAATGGATCTACCGTAATGCGGACCCACCTATATGGTGCAAAGCTAAATTGTGTGAAGCTATTGCATTTTTAGCAAACATACAGGGAAAATTCTCATGGAAAAACCAATTGGGCATCTTTTTTTTATATATATATATATATATATATATATATATATATATATATATATATATGGATATTCAGAACAGTTTTATTAATTTCATGGATTCTAAAGTTAATAAACATATAAATTTTTAATTATCTTAAAATTTATAAAACTTAAATTGATAATTTTTAGAAAACAAACTTAAAACATCATCAACTAACTATAGGTCTTAATATTTATTATATATATTTTTTATTATTATTACTGTTTGCCTGAACTTAAAAAATATGGGTCTTTCGGGATCAAATTTGAAGTTTTTTGGGGATTGAATTCATCATAGAAAAGATAAGTTCAGCCCATAGAAATTAGAGTTCAAGCACATGGCCTAAGAGAGCCCTGCCATTACTGGCCCAGCTGTACAAGGCAAACACTACTTCTAAACGAAACCATTGTGTAAATTTGTTTTTTTTTACAGCTGCAATTTTGTTCAGCATGGTTCTACTGCATTTTGGTCCTTGCATAGCTGATTCTTAGCTTGGTGTATCAAGTTCTCTGGATGCAAGCTAGTTGCTTTCGAAGGCTTTTTATCACCTCCAGTGAGGGGAATTTGGAGGGTTGGGAGTTCAGAATTTCGAGCCCTAAATTTTCAACTGAGTCCAGTCCAAGAAACTTTCATCATAATTATGCAGCTGTGAAGTTATAGCACAACGAAAGAGAAACCTTGAAAACATAGAAAAAAAAAATCGACCCAACCATTCCCAGAACTTCAAAGGAAACGTAGTTCCACAAAGAGAGTCTTCTTTATGCAGTCATTGTATTGAGCAAGGGTTTGCACACTAGAGAACTTCAGTATCTGCCAGCTTAAAATAGCGAAAAGCTGATAAGAGCAGTGGGATGATAGGAAACAATATCACAAACATTATGGCTTGGAAATTCTTTTCAGCTACTTGATTCACATACTAACCTTAACCTGGTTCTAGTGACTGCGCCCCAGCTAATCAGAACAGCAACATCCTCGAACTCTTAAATAGAAACAAGAATTGGCATTTGGCAATGATTGGAGATTAATCTGTTTCAATATCCAAGCAACTGCTCAGGTTGCAGTAAATGGAAGGCCACTTAAACCCCTGGTGAAGAGAATTAATTGTTACTCTCAATGACAATTACAGGGAAACTCTAATCTCTATCTTTTAAACCTAGCCCTACCCTGTCAAATGAACAATTTCATTAGCAATGTTAAATTACATTTGTTCTTTATATTACCCCCTGCTTTTCTTTGCCGAATGACCAGTCTTACGCTTGTGACGACTGAAATCTGACACAAATCTGAATGTTTGTCCACAGCCTTCCTCGGCACACACATATGGACGCTCACCTGTGTGAACCCTGATATGTTCTGTCCGGGCCCATGCCCACTTGAACGTCATCTTGCATCCCTTCCAAGGGCACTTGAGAGGGCGGTCATCTATGTGGACTCGGCGATGCTGCACTAAATATTTGTGTGAGAAGAACTTCTTTCCACACCCCTTGACTGGACAAATGTTTCTTTTGTGCATTGCAAGCTCTTGTTTTGATCCAAAACTCATTGTGCACCCGTCAATGTCACACTGATATTCTGCTTCCTCATCTTTTATTTTAACATTCTTTCTGCCAACTGGAGCCTTCACTGCTGAAGCATCCTTCAGTTTTTTCCTCCTGTTTTGTTGCTTTTCTTTCAGCTTTGTTTCCAACTGTTTTGGAGGCTTTGAGGGTCTTTTCCTAAGGCGCGTGCTAGGTCCACCTTCTACCCCCTCTTCAGAATGTGAATCAAACTGCCTAGCATTCAGCTCACTTTTACCAATACGTTGCTGAGGAGTCTCTTGCTTTATTTGCCTCTCTTGTTTTATTAATTTCAGGGTTTCTTTTTTTATCATCTTGGGGGCAATGTGCTTTGGTTTCCGAGTCCCTTGTTGCATTTGGCAAAGTGTTGCAGATTTCTTCTGCTTGCTTCGAAGAATCCTCTTCCGCTGCTGATCAGAATTATCCTCCAGCAAGTCATCTGAAACAAGATCTTCCCTCTCAATAAATCTGGCTTGCTTGCTTCTAGGAGCCTTCCTAGGGTGCCGATGAGTATTATTCTCCCACAGATCATCAGAAATTACAACTTCCCTCTCAATAAAGTTCGTCTTTTTGCTTTTTGGAATTCTTCTGCGATGCTGATGGGTATCATCTTCCTGCAGATCATCTGAAGCTGCATCTTCACTCTCAACAAATTTGGCCATTTTGCTTCTAGGAATTCTTTTGCGCTGCCAGTCAGTATTGTCCTCATGAGAATCGTCTGAAATTGCATCTTCCCCTTCAACAAATTTGGCTTGCTTGCTTTTAAGAACCCTTCCATGATGCTGATGGATATTGTCGTCCAATGAATCATCCGAAACTGCATTTTCCCTCTCAATTAATTTGGCTAGCTTGCTTCTAGAAAATCTCGGGAGCCGCTGATATGCACTTTCATCCAATGAATCATCAGAAACCACATCGTTCCTTTTAGTAAGTTGAGCTCGCTTGCCTCTAGATACCCTCCTGTTGTGCTGATGAGAGCCACTCTCCAATGAATCATCTGAAATCGCACCTTCCTTGTCAATATATTTCAATTGTTTGCTCTTAGGAACCCTCCCATGTAGCCAACGAGAACTCTCCTCTGGTGAATCATCTGAAAATGCATCTTCACTCTCAGTATATTTTGCTTGTGTGCTTCTTGGAGCTCTCTCATGCCACTGATCACTATTATCATCCAGTGAGTTATCAGAAGCTGCAGATTGTCTCTCAAAAAATTTGGCTCGGTCACTCCTGTGAGCTCTCTTAAGCTGCTTTTGAAACTTGTTCTCCACTGAAGCATAAGAAACAGTATTTTCCCTCTTGATAGATTTGGCTTGCTTGCTTCTACACATTCTCCTATACTGCTGACGAACATGCTCTGCTAATGGATCATCTGAAACTGCATCATCACTCTCAACAGATTTGGCCCAATTGCGCCTGCACCTCACACGCTGCCTATGACAATTATCCCCCATTGAGTCTTCTGAATCCGGTTCTTCTGCTTCCAGACACTTTACTTTCTTAATCGATCGACTCCCTGCTGTTATTTTCCTCTTCCTCCCAGATTTTCTAGTGGTTTCAGTTTTGTTGCTGGTTTGTGGTTTTTTCTCAAGCTTTTCATCTGGTGTTGCCGAAGCATGGAAGCTTCTTTCTTGTTCTTGTTCATGATCTTGATCCACACGATCACTTATCACTAGAAAGGGATGAACTTGATTTGACATCCAAACTTTTCCACACCATTTCCCAGCCACAACTTTTTTTGGCTTGCCAGACCTCCTTCCATACACCTTGAATTTTGGGGTCGAGCTAACTGAAGAAGCAAGACCAAACGCATTGTATATAACAGAATTGTATGGCATCTGCTTACTATAAAAAGGAGATCGGCTGAGGTTGGCACTGAAAAAGAGATTGATCCCCAACTTTACAGCCCAGTCCCCACTCCCTGGTATGGCTTCCTCACTATCCAAAGCTGACTGGATCCTCTCCTCGTCCTCTTTGGCAGCATCCCTGAAAGTGATGTCATTCCATAGATGATCAATCCCCAGTTCTTCTGACACTAACTTTGCCTCCCCTTCAATCCTGGGATACTCTGTAAAAGTTTAATGAAAATCCATGAATTCAAGTAAACAGATAAATAATAAGCAACTTCTTGCTATAATAGTGGATATAATTTGGAGAGATGACTTGAGCATAATAAAGTTTTCTGAAAAAACTATGATGGATAGAGTTGCCATATTGATTTATTATCACACATTGACTACACTTTCTCCAGCTTAAGTGGCACTTTCACAGAAAAACTGAAGGCCTGTAGAGAGTAAATGTGTGTAATTTAATGGAGCATAGTGCAATTTTCTTGCTGTGGCACTGATAGGGACAAAGGAATAGCATGGAGCAGCAACTCTTTTTCATCCATGTTACACAGATTCTTTCTCTTAAAAACACAATCCACATGATCAAATTCTCTTCAGAAATGGGAATCTTGTCCTTAGAAATCAGGACAATTGAAAAGGAGGGTAAGGCTCCAAGGGGTATAAAGCGCACAGATGAAAGGAAAATTCTTGACTTGTGAACTTTTTTGGCAAGTGTGGAGTGCTGTTTTTTTGAAGCTGGATAAAGGCTCTTCACTTATAGTTTTCATATAGGAAACAATATTTTGTTTATTTTTTCCACAACTAAAGCTTTTGCAGATTCCTTGTCTTGTAAATAAGCTTCTTGTTTGTTGTGTATGGATTGCACCCCTTGGTGCTCTTCGCAAAAAAAATTGCTTATTATGGAGATTAGAGTTCACTTAGTATTAATCAAGACCAATCTACGAGAACTAGATGAACCATGCAGCGAAACAAAATGGTATGATACTCTAAAGTCTAAACCATCATGAACAGGTACAATGTATGGTCACTTGAAACAGAAAAGCAAAACAAAAAAGGTGCATATTCCCTGTTCTAGGGTCAGTCTAGCTACTTGAAAATCACAAACCACACTCAATTATCTCATGATCTCTACATTCATGCTTTGCCATGCACCACCCAAAAAGAAAAGTTCTACATGAAACTTGATTTTGAAAAACAAACAAACACTAGAAAAGAAGGAAACCAGAAAGGAGAGAAGGTAGTGCTTATTCTATTACGAAAAACTTCTACGACCTCAGCCATATAAAGAAGAAAAAAAAGAAAAACACACCTGGATGACAGAGAAGCAATATATGTACTCCACCAATTTGACGAAGTTGCTGTTCTATTTCTACAGCATGCTCAAGACAGAACACGTGCATGCATGAAGAATCTTTGTCAGATCTTTGGGTAAATGGCATGTCTGGATTCTCTATTGGTGCAATAGGCCTGTTGAACTTTGTTTTTTCAATATCATGGACAATTGGGGAACAATTTAAAGACACGTGTGACATTGACATCGGATCTCTGTATCTACCATCCAAACTGTTTGATTCAATTGAAGCTAGGTTACCGGTTGGGAAGCCAAAAGAACACTCATCAGTTTTATCCTTGAAATTATCTCGTCTATCTCCATGTTCTGGATTCATATCATTAGCTTTGAGAGGAACATCATCCCACTCATCAAGTCTTGACGGAGATTGAGGGAGACCACCGGTTGCAGCATCGTAGTCCTTCTGCTTGTAAGAAGGGAAGGCAGAACTCTGACACTGATATTTGTTTTCTAATGGACAGTTTGTCATGTTAATTTCATCATGGTGAGATAGATCTGCTTCAACCTGATCTTCCTCAGAGTCAGAAGAATTTCCATAATTCAAAGCTAACAGGCCAAGAGCAGAAGCCTCTAACTGTTTTGCAGAGCTGGAAGCCACTGCAACACCTTGATCTGCCATCTGAATTTGGTAATTAGGAGATTGAACAGGGACGTCATAAAAACCAGCCGCGGTATTCTTTTCCACCCACCCTGTTTTAGAGCAAAGATATCCATGTTGAAAACTAGCAGCTATAAGAAGGAAAGCATGAAACCACAAAGAAAACGCAAACAAAGACAAATACAATATGCAGGTTAAATATAATGTGTAGCTGGTCGGATAAGTGTGTTGATATACAAAGAATTTAGACAGCAGAATGTGCAGCTTGATCTAAAACAGGTTCAGCACACCAACAATTCCTGAGAACATTATTATGGCATGCAGCAGATTTTTTACTTTCATCCACTCATCATTGTATGACAAATCCAAAGATTTTTCCTAGTCCATTTCAAATCAGAAAGAGACAAATCAGGGAAAGTTTTGAACAAATAAAATCACTGTTGATCCAGATAACTTGTAAACATGACCACTTTTATTCCAATGAATTCCACAAAAACATAATTTATTTATTTTTTATCATATTAACACACTGCAACTGTTCTGTAATGGATTGACCCCAAGTATTTTCATATTTATTTTCCTCCAAAGAACAAGTATGCTCTTTCCCAGTAATCCCTTTCCTAATGTTCATGAATATCAACAAATACCACTGCATCAAGAACAGCAATTCTGACTACCAACTGATATGCCCACATAAAATGAAAAATAATAAAACTTAATCTTTAAAGCATCATCAATGATTTGTGAGGGGATTAAGGTATCATTTAATTAAGATCAACCTGCCCAAATCCTCCCTATTCCTGAGGTCAGGTCTTTGCCAGAGGCTTCAACATTGGTATACTGATGTTAAGGGTTTCTATCAGGCAATCCAAATTCCAGACAACACATCAGTGTCCAATTAAACACATGGTTGGATCATAACTAAGAACCACTAGATTTGACTACTATGTTATCGTGTAATATAGAGGCAAGTAACAAAAGACGTAGAGTTTTTCCATCAAACATACTTGAGGAATTCTGATTAGAAATGTTTGCAATCCCACCAGCAACAGCAAAAACATCCCTAGTTACTCCAGAACCAACGGCCCAATCATTAAAGAAGCTGCAATCAGCTGACATGAGGTATCTAGAAGCTGCTTCTTTTGGTTGAATGATGGCAAGGCAATCAAAGCTCAATATCCCGCATGTGACGCATGAAAACAGTCTCTGATCTGACAACTTATCACCATGAATGGAACGACCTCTTTCAGTTCCTATGTTCATACTCTGTGAGCATTCATTTCCATTTAATGTGGAAAATCTATTCCTTTCACACAAAGAAGCAAACTTTGCTTTCACTGAAAAGATGCCTTTCACTTGATTGATTTCCTGGTTCTTGTCCTGCAAGATGTCACCAGAACCTGAGCTTTTTGAGGATTTCATAACATCCTTCTGGCTGCATAATCCAAGGGTGGGATTGTCTCTTAACTGGGATCCAACTCGTAATTTTGAACAAACAGAAATGTCTGAAGAACCTCGTGGAAGAAGCACCACTGAAGATCCTTTTCCAAGAATATGAAGCAGGTCATTATTCTGTATCATATTTTTCACAAATTGCTCTTTAACCAGCATTTCTCCTTCACCCTTTTGCTTATCTTTCAGTCTTGAACTCCGTGGTTTAGCACTGATGTTCACGGGTATTCTGGAAGGGAGAAAATAAAGGCTATGAGGATTCTATAATCATAATGAATATTGCATGTGGAATAAAGGGTAGCATCCTAAAATAGAATGTCATCAGTTCACATGCTAGAGACACTCACCTAGGAATAAAATACAGAATAGACTTGGATCAACTAAAATAATGAATTACCAAATAATGAGGTGACAATATGATAGATTTCCAATGAAATTCTTCCCAGCAGTGTGATGCTGAAGATCTCAAACTCTACTAAGTTTCAAGATTAGTAGATATAGAATAATGAATTGAAACTCTTGCTATGCTATGGGTACAACAGCACAAAGTTAATAAAAACTTTCTTGAATTTGAAATAATCAAATTTTTGAAACAGCCAACAGGCAAGGTATTGAAAGAATTGTACTGGCAGTTCAACAACCAAGAGGAAAGTTGCAAATGTTCAATCAGGATACCTTGTACAAAATTCGAGTGCAAGATCATAAAGTAACTGGAAATGAGACACCATAGGAGGGTAATTGATTGAAGCTCTTCGAATAGCAGCATCTTTAGCAACCATCAACCATTCAGGCGTTGCAATATTGGCTGCCTCCCCGCAATTGAATCCTGGAAGTCAAATATAAAGGATGAAGCATGTACTTGCATCAACAAAAGTAACAACAGCATAATCACTGTCCCAAAGAAGGATGCTAAAGTGAGATATGAAGGCAATTTACCATGACTGAACCCTGAATGATAGGCTCTTGGGAAGGTGACCACAAATTCCCCAGCATTTTGGACTAACCTGATTTGGAGCAACTGGAAGCATTAGAAATAAAGAGATAAAAGTCATGCCATATGCAAAACATTAAAGGCTCTATGCAAGTATTATGGTTTGCTCTTTAGGCGGTGAAGGGAAAGGTTAAGATGAAATTCTGGTCCTTAAGAGATCACTTTTGAAGGATTGACCGTCTTTCCCTGCACTTCAACTCAGTTCTCAATCATACTGAACTGCTAATTAATCAATCACGTTTAATTAAGTCAAGGAAATAGCATCATAAAATTCTAAAGTTCATATGTAAACGAGTGACCCATATAATGAAATTTAAGGAAGTTATTAGAAAGCTAAAGGAGAGTGCTTAGGAGCAGAACAGAGCAGGGATTAAGAGGGTACCTGCAGCATGGTACACCTGCACTGATAAATACTTCAGGTGACATTACTGTCGTCTTCTCACCAAGAACAGCAAATGTAACTGATAGATCAAGGGTGAAAGTGGAGTTCAGTACTCGGTTGATTAGAATGAATCCTCAAAAATAAAGACAACTGCCATCTATTGATTCTAAAATCTAAATGAAGTTGCTTTTACTTGGCACAGATGCAGTCAATAAAACAGCGTAACAATTTTTTTAAGAGCAAGATAATCAAGAAGATAAAAAGAAATATTCTCATCAATTAACTGGATCCCACATAAAGTGCCTTTCCATCAAACATGAATCCCACATCTTCAAAGTGACATATGAAAGCAGTGCAAGTAAGTCACAAAAGCACCTATTCTCATAAGGAAGAAAAAACATGCTTGTTTCTTCATCTCGAGAGGATAAATTCAGGTGACACAATAAGGAGATGGAAGAGCTTGAGGTTGCTCACATAGTTGCATATAATACGGGTAGAAAGCTAAGGAAAGTTCTAAGGCAACTAAGCATGAACCAGTGAAGGAGGGAGAGGAGACCTACATTCACTGTGTACTATCAACATGAAAAAAAAAATCACATATCAGTTACATGGAGAATGTCAGAATTTCATGCATGATCATCTCTCTGAACTTTTTGCAGATGAAGATATCGCATAATATTTGCTTGGAATTAGTCTACACTTATCCTTCATGCTTGTGCCTCCAATTCATTTCAAGTGACTCAAAATAGCTACTAAGAATTACTACTAGATACAGAAACTGATAGGAATAAACACAGAAATCACCAAGAAATTTAACTGAATGGTCATTAATCCCTAAAATAAAAACACTTGAAAAAAAAATAAACACTCCAAGATAAAGGCACATGAAATGCACTACAACTTTCTCATAACTAGTTAGATCACACAATGTCTATGAAAAAGCAAAAGCAAGACAGCCCACTCAGTATCTATCACAGCAGCTTAAACTTTAAGTAAAGCATAAAAACTTTATAGATTCAATCAAGGACTTGTACAGTAACAAGCAAAACCATCACTAAAAGACGCTATCAAACCTCAGAGCTCTCAAAGCAAGTCAGAATGCACAAATTAAAACCATCCCAGACAAATCAACCACTGCCTTTCTTGCAAAGTGTATAGCTCCATGATCTATCTTTATAACTTACATCAGTTGCTCAGAACATTCCCAGCACTAACAATTGTCAAAACATATTGTTCAAATAAACAAGCATGACACCTAATCCTTACTACACACCTCCAATATTCGTCCATTTAACTAGATTCTACAAAATTCACACGGACATGTAAAAAACAACACACAAAACTACCAATGCAATTAAAGAAGGATATAAATATCCCAAAAACAGTGGAATCTAATTACTAGTAGCTCCAACATTGAATGCCTGGAGAAAAAAAAAACAAAAACAAAACTAACTCACCAAGAGGATTAATCTCTCCGCCATACCCATGAACCCTAACAACTTCCTCAAATGCAACAGCAGCCTCTCTAGGCACACCATACCAAGTCTTCCCAGCACCCATATGCATATAATTTAAGCTATGCAAATCATGATCCTCAACATGCCAAGCAAACCAACTAAACATCATCCCAACATAAACCATAGGCGAAGTAACCCCAGGTATTTCCTCCTTCATAAACCTCAACAAGGACCCTTTTGCCCTTGAAACTCCCCTCATATTCCACTCAGTATCCCCCACACTCATTCCCTCCCCAGCAACCCCTCCTTGTCCCTCCTTTTTCCTCGGAGAAAACGCAGAACCAGGCATATCATTCGCATATTCTACAGAAAAAGGCTTATCTAAAGTAGCTTTCCAATAAAGGGTTTCAATTTCTAATGGAGAAAGAGCTCCCTTCTTAGAGAACTTCTTCAAGTAATTCTTCTCAAAGGTTCTAGCCTTGGTTTCAAATTCTTGAAATGTGTAGGTCTCCCCGCTCTGCCACACGGGTTTTTGAACAGGGCGGGGTTTCCTGGGGCAAAATCCGATCTGCTGCTGTCGTGTGGTGAATGTAGGGGCGGAGGAACCACCGTTACGGGCGCAGAGAGAGCGGTTGAGATTAGAAAGAGTGGTTTTTTTAGCAGAGGGTAAGACAGGAGGGATAATTTTGCAGATTCCATATTGGGAAGCTTCTTTTTCAATTTTGAAAATGTAAGCAATTGGATCTTGGAATTCAGATAGTGTTGGACGGTATTCAGGTGCTAAAGGTAAGTTCTTTAGCCATTGACATACTTCTGTAGTTGTTGGAGGTTGTGGTGGGTCTAAACTTAACCCACTTGGAGCTGCCATTAAATACAAAAAGACGAAACTTTTTCTGTGGGTCTTTCTTCTTCTCTCAAATGAAGTCCATTGTGGTATGGACTTGGAAGAGAAAGAGGGAGAGAAGGAGAGAGAAGGAGAGGAGGTGGTGGTTAGATTCCCAGTCTGTGCTTCATCTATGTTTTAATGGTGTTTTTGTGTTTTGGGATGGGTTTTTTTACTTTCTTTCTTTTTTATATATGTTTTTGTCCTTTTTTGGTATTTTGGGGTTTTGGCCTGTTTTTGTTAGGAATAATTTATTACAGGGAGTGGAAGAGGGAGGTGAAAATGCCAATGGAGGGCAGAGGAGAGGGGTAAGGTGAGAGAAAGGGAGGAGAGTGGAGGTGGCATGTGAGTGGGGTTTTATTCTGGTGTT
>Ga0325414_1008269_pt1 | contig 11030 bp, 6 predicted proteins | sample PopdelMetagenome_8_FD_206183 | JGI IMG/M metagenome (GOLD analysis project Ga0325414, IMG submission 206183) | Populus deltoides microbial communities from Bellville, Georgia, United States - Leaf-PdKOR-R3 | ecosystem: Host-associated > Plants > Phyllosphere > Phylloplane/Leaf | place: USA...
TTCTAGCCATACTGAAACAATTTCATATTTTAGTAGATCATCTGATGTGTAAGCAATGGACGAACATCCATAATTCAGACCCTGAGAAGGCATAAGGACTCATCTACAAACATTTTATCAAGTCTACGCTCTGCATAGTCCATTCACCCTCTGATAGGGTATACGAGGCCACCCTCCTATACCCTTGCATGGTCTTGGTGCATATACTAGGACCGCACCCTTGCATGGTCTTGGTGCATATACTAGGACCGCACCCTTGCATGGCCTTGGTGCATATACCAGCACCTGGGCATATATCCAGGAATGCAATGCCATTGACATTGGCCTTGAAATGTTTTTATTCCCATGACATCTCGGAAAGATTTTTCATCATCATGCAAATGGCTAAAAGAACCTTCTACTCAATTCATATAAGCATGTATAACAATCAAGCAAGTGCAATTTCTTTGGAGGAATGATTGAAATGAGAACAGGATTAGGCCCAAATCTCAAGGTAGCAAATGACTCTCTTCTTCAATTGCCACACTGAACCGCACAAGTCTCTTTCATATGATTGGAAACATTATTTCCTATTACTGCAATGCTGGATTAAAGATTGATAATACTGCATAAGTGAGTTTTTATTGGGAAGTGCCATTAGGCTCTTTACCTAGATCTCAAAACCTGGTATAAAAGAAAAGACTAGCTTTTGTAAAACACAAACTACCATAATATTTGATGAATCACAACAGAGGAATGTCGCAGTCAACTAGATTAAACAAGTTTGTGCGTGTGTTTTCTAGAGCTTTCAGAATTGATGCCTACAGCTAGATGTCAAATTATGACTATAAGCATCTGCAACAACCATAAATGATGACTTGCTTCATAGCTTCGAGGGGGGGATCATCCTAAGTAATAAAAAAAAAAAAGTATCTTAATAGACTATGTGACAACTAACCTGCAAGGCAAAGAACTTGGTGTTTAGGTTCTTTGTATTTTGTAGAATGTGCACCACTTGAAGCCACATATCTGGATTGCTTTGCAAGTCCTGCAAAATGCGATCGGCAGCTGCCCTCTGTAAACAATAAAAAAACAAGATGCCCAATTAGAAGACGTCCAGTAAACAATGGGAAACCCTAACCCCCAGTGCAATAGACGCTCAGAAAAACAATAAAAATTATATTGCCAGATTTCAAATTCACCCATATCTGAAATAAAATCTAATAAACTTACATTCAATAATAATAATAATAATAATAATAATATATTACTGCCTCACTGCTAACAACTAGTAATCAAACACTCTTAATAAACCCTAACCCTTGGATTGAAGAAGAGCGGAATTGTTATATAAGCTTAGCATTTGAAATGGAATAAAGAAAGCCTGACCTCTTCTTTAGATCCAGTGCCATAGAAGGCAGCAACAGTAGCATCAAGTAAAGGAACATCAATCGCCTGACTTAAATCCCTAAATTTCTCTGCCGCCATAGCCAAAGAAGTCATTACTCCTGATTTTAAACCCACACAAAACCCTAGCTGCTTCCACTACTACTACCACCAAACCCTAAGAGAGAGATTAAACGAAAAGGCGAAGCTTCTAGAGAGAGAAAAAAAAAGAGAATGAAGGTAGAGGGGAAGGGTTTTATGTTTGTTGTAGGGAGCAAACAGTTTAGAGAGAGAAATCAGAGAGAGAAGGAATAACTTATATTTATATATATACGCACGAAAGACTGCTTGAATTTTAAGCAGAGAGGGAGAGTGATAGACTTTGAATTCTTGGCCTTTTTTTCCTCATTTAATTCACTAAGTCATCACGTTACGGTACGAGGAGCGGGGGGGTGATTTGGCCTTCTTTGGCTGGTTTTAATGAAATAGGGTTTTCATTGTGAATATTGGATTATTTTATTTACGGAGTTAATTTCAAATTATTTCTATCATGTTTCTCCTAAGGTTCCGCCCAAAGTTTTAATTGTACATTAATGTTTCCCAATACGTGAACCCAGCTAATGGAAAACAGCTTTTTCGATCTCTAGATTTTTAAATTTTCATAAAATATAATTAGATAAAATTAGATTTTTTTTTTATCTAAATGATATCACGTGCATTATTTGTATTTAAAAAAATAAAATAAAAATGTAAATTTATCTTTTTAATTTTAAAATTTTATGTTATTATAAGGATCATTTACTAACAAACCAATATATTCGATAAAACCAACATGATATTATACTAATTAAATTAACTTATCATAATAGTTTTTTTTCTAAAAAATAAAAGTATATTAAAGGATCAGTCGGAGACTTTGAGTAAAGATATTTAAGGATTCAATTAATGAACTTTTTTAAAATACATGGGCTAAAGTAGATTTTAAAAAGATATCAAAGAATAAAGAACAAGTTTTGATTAATTTGATTTATGTTCAAAAAAGACTTGTAGGGAAGCGTAAAAAGATGAAATAAAAAGATTCAAATCTGTCAATTTTAACTTTTTATTATTGTTTTGATCATATCTGGAGTTATGAAATAAATTTTTATGTGATTCCAATTGCATTGAAAAATAGACATCTTTACATTTCCAATGATAAATGGTAGACCTTCTAATTCATCAAGACTATGGATAATTATTCGTTTGAAGTTAGGCTTTAATTTTGCCAATAAATTACAAAATTCAACTCTAGTCTTGTTTTAATTAGTTCGGCTGTTATTTATTTATCTTTTAGTTTATTATATGACTTACAAAATTTAAAGGTTATTTGTGTTATGTTTTATTTTATTATTTTAGTTATTCTTGGCTTATATTAAGGTTATCTTTTTACTATATAAACCAATTGTTAATATTATTTTTGGGATTGATGAATTTTTATCTAAGGTTGTCACATATTGTGAGTCTTTCTTTTCTTTTCATGTGGTTGAGTGATTATCATACTAAATTCTTGATTGAACATGCAAACTCTTCAAAAGATTGATCAACTTTGTTGTGATTTGTACTTCTCGTTCACGTCTCGTCATGGGCAAAGGATGGAGTGATCAATTGCATATAACTTTAGTTCTTTAAGGCAAGGTTTTTGTTCGGTTAAGTTGCAAACATTTCTTCAAATCTCAAATTAGCAATCTAAGAGACAATTATGCATAATAAAATGTGTCATTTTAATTAAAAAAATCTTTTAAAAATAATGGTTTAGCTTTTATTGATTTTTAAAATAATTTATATTTTTTATTTATAGTTTAATGATCTTTATAGTAAACTTTCTTTTTTTTCATATAATTTTATTTTTCATATATTCTACTAATTTTTATTATGATATATATTCTATTACTTTTTTTAAGAATTTTGTATTTTTAATCTTAAATATATATAATATATATGAGATCATATGTGTTTTTTGGTTGAAGATATTAAAACTAAAGTTGAAAATATTTTTTATAGTATTTAGAAATAAAACTACAAAAATGGAAACCTTGGATCAACATTATAAGGATGATTATTCTCTAAAACTAAAATTGAAATCAACTCTAAAAACACTTGTATCAACATATAAGAAACATAGTATATATATTGCTGAGTACTTAGACTTAAAACATAATTGAAATTTTCTTGAATTTTAAAATCATTATAAATTATGTTTGTTGAATAAGACATCACGTGCCAATTGGAAGAGGTAATTCGCTACACATGAAATTTTTTAAAGTTGATGTTAATGGTTATCTACCACGTGAAAATTGTTGTTTTCTTTTAAGGATAAGATTCTTGAAATTATCATTGAAGTTTTGTCAGTTTATCAAAATAGATGCTAACGTCATAGAGGATTCTAAATTAATGAATTATTACTACCGAAGCGAATGAGCATTGACGAGTCTAAAGATCATATAATAGTTCCATCAAGTAGGACCATGATCTAGATCTTCGTTAGCTAGGGTAAGATCTTATTCTTCACTGGATGAACTTGAAATCTATGGCAGAAGTTTCCTTTTGTATTTAGATTCAAAATTAAAAGATGTAAGATTAGCTTAAATTTTTCTTTTTAATGTTAAAAATATATATTAAACTAGAGATGAAAAAGGTTGTACTTGTTAAGATTTTAGGAATTGTACCCAGGTTGTTATAGCATAGGGGTAAGCTTGATCTTCATTGAACTAGGACCACTATTTTACTTTGGAAATCCTAGATAGCCATGGGAAAGCCCAATGCCATCATCTTTTCTTATTTGATAATCCCAACACACTATCCATAGTATGCTAAAGGTTGACATAAAATGTAGTGAAGGGAGAATGGACTTGGTTTGCTTGAATTCATAAAAAACCTTTTGTCCTTCTAGGATTTTGTTAAAAATGATATCAGCTTTTAATGAGAAAACCTCTCACCAACCATTGGCAAACCATATTGGAAAATCTTGTGGATAATTCTTGTCAAAATAAATAAACCATGAGTTGTCATAAATTTTTTATGTAAAAGACACAATGTCAGGCTTCCATATTGTCAAAATAACTATAAGAATTGGGCTGAAAGTTTTGATAAAATGATTTCAAAGCACAAGGACTTTAATTCCAATCTTAGAAGGTTTAAACTTTAAGGATTTTAAGTTTTGAAAAAGCAATTCTTTAAGAGTTGGTTTTATCTTGATTAAGAGTTATTTTGATCGAGTCGGTATCAACCAAAATAAACTCATAAAAATGTCTTGATTTTGTCACATATGCTGGAGAAAAATGAAATCTCAAGGATGATAATGAGAAATAATTTGATTTAGGTATTCACAAAGGAATTCATTTTCAATGTGAAAGGTATAAATTGTACTCTTTTGTTACGTAATGAGTGACAAGTTTGATTTGAGAAGATTTTAAAGGATTTTTTGAAACTGGTTGTTTCTCAAGAGTTTATAAAGCTTGAGTATAGTTTGAAGGTAAAGTAATAGGACTAAAAGAGTTTAACAAGATTGAAAACTGGTTCGTTAAGGTAACAGTTGGTTTCATAAAGTGAAGCCTAACTCGAGTTGAATTAATACGGCTTATGATTGAGTAAACTAGTCTTTAAAGGGTTATAGCATATGACTCTTTAGTTTTCTTAATTGATGTGCTCATATCAAACCTTGTAAAAATTTTCTAGAGAGAAAATTTGGAGAGAATTAGTTTCACCTTTGATAAATTCAATTTTAAAATCAAAGTTTGAAAGTATAGCTTGCTATTTAGAAAAAATATATTTTGAAATAATATTTTAAATATCCTTTTTAATGACATATTTTGTTGATTGATAATTAATTCTTAAAAAATAAAAAATAAATTATCTTGAAAAAATAATATACATAAAACAATTGATAAAATCTCCTTTTTAATAGTGGAATATTTTGTTTGAGGATTTGATTATATATAAGAATGGTACCAAACAACTTGTTCATGATCTTGAACTTTTTGTTTGAGGATATTGTCATAACCTATACTTAAGGCATCAATTTCAATAAGAAGACAAGCTTTAGGATCCGAAATACCTAGACACTAAAGACTTTTGACATGACTTTTAAAAAACTTGATTATTTCAGTCATTTAAGGACTCTAGGCTGAAGGATTTTTTTAAGTCTCTTACAGAAAGGTTGACATATTGTTCTAAGACTTGGGAAAAAAATTCAAGACATAATTGAGACATCTAAGAAACCTTTAAAGTTGATTTTTATTCTTGATTACATTAGGAAATTTATCAGTAAACTCAATTTCTCATCTATTTAAAGTTATTGATCCTTGATAAATGTTGTATCCTACAAATATGGTTTTTGTTTGACATAATTTGATTTTTAAAGCCGAGACAACTAGTCTATTTTGTTTGAGAATATTGAAAAATCTTTGTGAATGACTAAAATGTTCGGTGACTGATTTTGAAAACACTAGGACAACATCTATATAGACAATTGAGAATTTTAAATAAGGATCAAAATTATCATTCATGATCTTTGGAAATTATAAAGGGGAATTTTTAGATCGAATGGCATTACATTCCATTCAGGATAATAAAGGTTGTTTTATAGCGATCATTTTTATCTATTTAAACTTGTCAGAAACAAGATTTCATATCAAATTTTGAGACTATTAAAGCATTATGAAGTCTTTTAATGATATCACTCTTATTTGGAATATGATATATAATCCATTAAATAACTTTATTGAGTGGTTTGTAATTGATGATAAGCATTGGAGCTTCACATTTAATTTTAGCTTGATTATAAACATAGAAAAAGACACAAGACCAATGAGACTTAAACATTTATGGAGTAATTTATTGATTTATGTTTTGTAGTTTTTGACTAAGTCTGATTCATTTGAACAGATTTGGCTTTTGTAGGGTTTTTTCTTTCATCAAACCCCTTTTCAAAAGGTAATTGAATTGAATAATGGTTTTTGTTCCAAAAGACATTTGGAAAGTTGAAACATATTTTCTTTTCATATAATTCTTGAAATTGTTTGATATTTTCTTGATTTTAGGAAAGTTTAACATCTTTAATTTTTTTTAATAATATACTTCTTGATTTAATGAGTGTAGGTGTTTTTTTTTTTTTAATTACAAAAATTAATTTATAAATTGACTTGTTTTGAAAATTATTTATTTCTATGGGCTTAAGGGATAATATAAACTTAAAAATTATTTCTTAACCAAATATTTTTGTTTTGATACCTGATAGCTTAGTTTAAATGGATATATTTGAGTTAGAAAAGGAGTTTCTAAAATTATTTATTGATTCATAACTTTAACAATTATAAAAATATTCTTAAAATAAATTTCTTGATTATATATGTAAACATTTGATAACTTGTAATCAATTTGAAGTTTTATACCATTAATGCCATTTAATATTTATGTGGTCTTTTCATAATATTCAGTTGGCACTAATCTTTTATGAATATAATTTTGACCCATTCTAGAATTTATAAGAGCAATTATTTTAATTTGATGTTCATTATTAATGACTAATATTATTTTTATATATCATTTTTGAAATTTTATTTTTGTTATTGTGTTTATGAATTCTTGAGATGTTGCAGGTAATTATTTATTTATAAATTCTTCTTAATCAGGAAAACGATCTTTTTTTTATAGTAATAACCATTTTAGTTGAGTTTTATTATGATTGTAGTGAGTTGTCTTAGTTCTTCTTTCATTTCTCAAATTTCTTGTAGTAAGTCTTGAATTGTAGTGGGCTTTGTTGTTTAGGAAATTAATTTAGAATTTGTTAAAGATTATATGGCTTTATATCATTTGGTCTATTTTCATTTGATATTAGGTATCCTAGTTTATGAAGATATTTTTTTTTTATTTCAGGATCTTGAGTTTTATTAATGACATCTAATATTAAATCTTTTTCCTAGGTAATTACATTGATTTGTTTGTATGAATAAGTACAAATTGTTAGACTGCAATTATCATTTTCTTGGTCATTATCTAATTCACTTAAGGTTTCATTATTTTGAATGACTAGTATTTCATCACTAGAATGTTTTTAAATATCGGTGTTAATATCTGAATTAAGAAGGTTGAGAATTTGATTTGTAAATTTATCTTCTATTTCTAACTCTTGAATTTATTTTTATTTTTTATTTTGCACTAACTTTTATAATGACCTACTTGACCATATTTAAAACTAGTTGCTTTAATCTTGGTCAATAAGATATAATATTGTGACTTACATTTTAGGAGATGATTACTAGCTTTCGTTGCATTTTTTTTATTTTAATATGTAAGAAAAAAATTATTATCTAATTAGATAGATAATAAAATGAAAGATATGTGGCTAATTTAAATTGTGCATTGAATATAAAAAATGACCTCCAATAATTTGGTAATTAAATTGACCAAATATGAGAAACTTTATGGAAATAACTATGACATTTAGCATAGAGAAATTCAGTATCTATTAAATGAGAAAAAGGTACTAAAAATCTTGATCAATAACATGACCCAACCTAAAAAAGGAATAACTATCAAACACTTAGGTCGGTAAGGATAGAACTACATACTTTGCTATGTTAAGATTTATGCAGATGACCTAATTAAAAAATTTGAGATTCATTGGACTGCTAAGGAAATGTAAGACCAATTTAAGGTGAAATTTGGTAACATGACACCAATTAGTTTATAAGCCTTAACCCTTAAGTTTAACCAATATAAGATGGACCTAAAGCAATCTATAGTGAAACACCTTAGAATGATGTCCTCCAAGGTTGTTAAAATCACAATATGACTCGTAAAATCGTACGATTTTACGAGTCAATGTAGGCTTTACGTGCTAAATCGTTTATAAAACTCGAAAATGGGTAAAATCTGGTTAAAATTGAATGAAATCGCATAAAATCACGATTTCACCACCGATTTAATGATTTTACCCGCAAAAGATAAAATTGTAATTGATATTACAGGTGTCGACAGACTATTGACATTTGATTGCAAAACAAATACTGTTATGTTTATTCATCAGTTTCGTGGCCGTATAAAAATTTATTGTGCTCAGTTATGATTACTTAAAGAAGTAAAATAAGTACATTGAGTGATGGTGACTTTATGGTGACTTTGGGCTGGTAATTACTTGATGTGTGGCATTCAACATCAAGACAATATATATATATATATATATATATATATATATATATATAATAGTGAAAGGAGTTGTTTTCTAGTTTCATGATAGATATAAAAACTCTACCGAATTTTTTATAATCTTACTTAAAGAGATCAGTTGTACAATAAGAAATATAACAATAATTATATATATTATATCTAAAATAAACTGTTTTATGTTTATTTTTAAAATACTAATTAATTAGATTAATTGAATATAACAATAACTATAAAACCTGGTATTTTTTATATTTTTAAAAATTTAATCAAAATAAAGGATTAAAATCAAGTTAGAACATCATACGTGCATTGATTTAGTTGTGTTAATCTCTTTTTTTATTAATTTAAAAATTCAGTTATTTATAATCACAGAGAGGTATAATAAGAAGCAAAACATAACAGTTTTTCTTCGAGGTTTGAATTGGATATATAATGTTTTTTAAATAACTCTATTTTTTTTTATCTATACCTTATAAAGAGAATCATTCCAATTTACACAAAGATATATGGTTCAACTATACTGATATTTATAGGTGAAAAGAAAAAATTCATTATAATTGAAATTAATATAATTTTAAAAACTTCCAACCTTAATCCTAAGTAAATACAACGCACAAATAACTATTTTATCAATAAAAATTAAATTAAATTAAAATAAATAGCATAATCTTAAATTTTTTTATAATTTTACAATTCGTTTTTACGATCCGAGTTTGTTTTACATTTTCCATGCCGTGTTAAAATCACGATTTTAACAACCTTGATGTCCTCTATGATTAGAGAGTTGCAAGCAACTGGTAATAAAATCACTGATGAACAACAAGTCCAGGTTGTCATTAGATCCTTACTTGAATCCTCTTCGGACCATATGAAGATGATGCTAATACATAATGAGGGTATTAAGATCTACAATCATATTAGTTAACATCTTGAACTTGAGTTTAAGCGTAGATAGGCAAATTATACTACAATTTTAGCAGTTAAAATTAGACGGTGTAGGGCATTCAAGCCTAAACACAAAGAACAGCAAAAGGAAGCGAAGCTCTATAAGATGATGCTGCAAATTTGGCACCAAGAGGTGGCAAAGTAACCAAATGCCATAGAGGTAAGAGTAGAAATAATAACATGACCAAGGTTAAATTCTATAACTATGAAAACATGGATCACTTCGCTTGGGATTGCTCTAAGCCAAAAAAGGTACAACCCTATCCTGACCCTCTTATTGGTATATATGCTCACACATATTTGTTACTCATATTATCTTTGGTTAGATCATAGACACGAGAGCAACAAAACATATAGCTAAAGATTGAGTTGGATACATAGATTATTGGTGTCTATCAGTAGGTAGTCATTACGTTACTATGGGTAATGGCAGTCAGGTTGATGTTGTTAGAGTTGGCACATATCGTTTAAGGATGTGCACTAAGTGCAACGTATTGTTTATATGACGTGTTGTATGCCCCAAATGCCTATTGTAATATCTTATTAGTTTAGCTTTATTCCCTTTAGGTTTTTCTTTTTACTTGGAAGGTACTTAAATGGATATTTGTTTAGGTAGAAATTTTTTTGGACGTGATCAATTTGGTGAAGGTTCTTTTATGTTGGATTTGGACTTACATTTTAATAATGACATTGTTTTAATGACATGTTTTACTTCTTTTGATATTATATATGATTTAATTAAATGGCATACAAGATTATGACACATAGAACAAGATAGATTAGCTAGACTAGCTAGAGATGACTTATAGGCTCACTCACTAAAATAAGCATGCTTATGTGTGAGCCATGTTTGGTAGGAAAACCATGCAAAAAGCCTTTCGGTAAGGCTAGAAAGGAAAGTTACTCATTAGATCTAGTCCATTCAAATACTTATAGATCTATGAATATAAAAACATGTCATAAGGCTTCTTATTTTCTAATTTTCACAAATGATTACTTCTGGTATGGTGTTGTGTATATGTTATCTTACCGGTTAGAGGCCTTAGATTATTTCAGACATTTTTTTACATGAGTTTAGGGTAAAAAAGAGAACTTAAAGGTTTTTCCGTATTGATAGAGGTCGAAAGCATTTATTAAAATAGTTCAAAGAACCATGTGAGGAAAAAAAAGATATATGGACAATTAACAATCCTTTATACTCTGCAAAAATAAAAAATAAAAATAGTGTTTTGTATAGAGAAAGAATTATACATTTTTAAATACAATTAGGTCTATAATGTCATAAACTAACTTTCTAATTAATTTTAGAGAGATGCACTATTGATTGTTTCCCATATTCTTAACCATATATCCTTAAAACCCATTCCCTTACGCCAATGAGAATTTATAAGTTAGGCTCATAAATCTTTTCATAAATATGGAAAATTAGGTTTTAGAGCAAGCAAACATATTTTTATTAAATAGTTGAGTACTTTAAGGGCTATGTTATATATGGTAAACATCCTAATAAAGAA
>Ga0325414_1008271_pt1 | contig 11029 bp, 10 predicted proteins | sample PopdelMetagenome_8_FD_206183 | JGI IMG/M metagenome (GOLD analysis project Ga0325414, IMG submission 206183) | Populus deltoides microbial communities from Bellville, Georgia, United States - Leaf-PdKOR-R3 | ecosystem: Host-associated > Plants > Phyllosphere > Phylloplane/Leaf | place: USA...
TTTTTTTTTGTTATTTTAGAATGTTTACGTAAAAGAAGTATCTTGGTATAAATAACTAAAATCAATATTATGGATGAAAATAATTCAATTCACTAAAAAAATAATTAAATTATCTTTAATTCAATTATGACTTAATATTATTATAAAAACAATAATGTCATTAAATTTCTTATCAATTTTTTTAATGGATTTATTTTGTTTTATTAGCAAGTGATAATAATATGAATTTTTATTTTTTTTCAATTAATTAAACAATATATTTATTCAAATTATGTGTTAAATAATCAAATTTCATAACTCAAGTAACTCTACATCATTTGTATATATTAAAGGAGCATAAAGTATTTTAACAAGAAATATTAACATAATTAAAACAAATTTTGAATGAATGATAAATTAATCTCAAATAACTCTTAGTTGACATGTTTTGTGAAACCTAAAATCTTTTATCTTACATCGAAAGAATACAAGATTTTCTTATAACTTATATGGTAGAAAGTTGAAAAAAAATAAGATTAGGATTGTAAGGCACCAAAGCTTTTAGATAAAAGAGGCTCTAAGGCCCCGTTTGTTTGCTGGAAAGTAATTTTTTTTTTCAAAGTGAATTCCGGGAAAGTAAATTATTTTCCGATATTTGGTAGTGTAATGGAAAATAAGTTGGAAAACACTTTCCAGTGTTTGTTATGTCATGGAAAATAAGCTGGAAAATAACTTATTAATTTTTTATCTTTTTCAAGTTTATTAAAATAATGAGGAACAAATCTTACAAATTAAAAAGTTGAATTGGAATGAAATTGAAAAAATATACAATTTCATAAATTATCTCTAATAAATTAAATAATGATCAAAATAATAGAGATCAAATCTAAAAAATAAAAAAAATTTAAAAGATGAAGAAATTAAAATAATAATAATAAACATTTCATAAATTATTTCAAATAAAATAGGTAACAATCAAAAGAATGAGGACCAAATTTGATAGATAAAAAATTTCAATTAAAAAATGATAAGGGAAAAACAAAATAAAAATGAGAACCAAAGTTAATATAAAAATTAAATTCTAAGAGATGAAATTGAAAAATAAATTTTTAAAATAAAATATATATATAGCAATCAAAAGTTTGAGAACCAAATTTGATATAATCAACAAATAATATCACATTTCTAAATTTTTCACAACTTCGGGAAAGTGTTTTCCGCCCAAAATAAAAGGAAAACACTTTCCTGGAAACCAAGCCAAATTTTTCTTTGACTGGAAAGTGTTTTCTATTGACCGAAAAGTGTTTTCTGTTGATCAACTTTTCTAATGGCAAACAAACACAGGAAAGTTTGGATAGTGGTTTTCCGGAAACTACTTTCTAGAAAACAAACGCACCAAGTGAAGTGGACTTATACTTCAGTCACATAGATGCTCTTGCTCACCTCAGGCCTCGTGTCCTAGGCTTTGGATTGAATTTATTATAACATAATTTTCAAGTCCATAAAGATTATATTTTGTCCACCCTATAAATAAACAAACAGTCTAAAAAATTATTCGGGTTTCTTCTTTAACCCGAATAATTTTTTATTTAAGCAAAAACATTACATTTTAAAACCAAAAACTGTCAAGTTCATTTTTTTTACGAGTAATTAAGGTTGATAAATGGTAAAAAATAATTCTTGTAATTAATTCTATATCAGTTTTGATCCCAAAATATACAATAAAAATGGAACTAAAGGAAGAATGTTTCATGTAAATTTTTGTACTCTTCTTCACCTTAGTTTTTTCCATATTAATTTTCTTAAGTATATGCTCTAGTTTTTCCTCGTTTTTTTTTCCTTCTACTCTATAGCTTAGGCTCTATTATATTACAGAGAGATTTTCATTCATATTTCATAAATTTCATGGACCTGGTTTAGTATTACAATTAATTAAGGTGGTGGTGTGAAATTCTAGAAGTAGAATTGTAGTAATTTTCTTTATATCATGAGATGAGAAAACAAATAATAAATCTTTGACAATAACATTTTTTTTTTAATCAAAATTAGATTCTAAGTACTTCAACAAGTACGTCTTCATAACAATCTAGTTTAAATATTGTTTATGTAATTTTATTTATGGAACTATTGATAAATATAAAAGCAATACTTGTTGTTAAAGGTCAATTTTAATAGAGATTAGTCGTACTAAATATGTTCGGAGATAATACATTAACTTCTTTACCACAAAAATTAATGTTAGACATGTCTTCTCTATAAGAGAATGATATAGTTCGACCCCATTTAATGTCCTACTAAGATGGTAGAGAACACTTTCATTGTCTTCATCATTTTTTAGGTTTTTGGCATTTGATTTCTTGTTTGTAGAAAAACCAACGGTGCAAGTGTTGCTGCATTTTCTCATTGAATGTAGAGGATCTTATTGATGTTACTGGAATCAGTTTGCTGATCATAGTCTTAATCTTTTTTATTTTACTCTAAATTTAGTAATATAGGCGTTGCTTAAAAGGTATTTGTAGGACATTTGGATTAAACAAGTACTTTTTAATTTTATTGAAGGCATTAATACAAGATTTGTCCCAATAAAAAGATGTATCATTTTTCATTAAGTGAGTGAATAGCTGATATTGACCAACTAAGTTAGAAATGAATCTTCGTATATAGGTTAACTTTTTCTAGTGACTCTTCAACTCGTGAATATTTCTTGGCCTAGAATTTTTAAGATGGCATCAATCTTAGGATGATCAATCTCAATTCCTTTATGTTGAGCTACCCGATAAGCAGATTGGAGGGTTAACCCGGGTATATCCAAATTGATCTAATATATTTATTTTATTGGTTAAAATTTTGAGTACCTGAAATTAAACAAGCACATGTACAAATATTTAATTTTACTAAGATATATAACTGCATACAATCTCTATTTAAAATATTCTTACAAAAGATTAAAACAATCATCTGATTCTTTTATTGGATTCAATATGTGGTGACTTGATTTATTTGTAAAATCAAGCCAAGATTTGTGCTTTATAAGAACATAAATTTGACATATAATGCGAAGAAAGATTTGATGATTTGATGTTTTGAAGAATACATTTGATTTTTCTTCAAAATATTATTGAAGAACTCTTATGGGGTATATTTTTGTTTTCTGTAGACTTCAAGCATAGAGAAAAAAGCTTGAGAGCTTTTAAAAAAGCTTATTTGCTTGAAATGTTTGTCTTAAAAAAAAAACTTTGTATCTACAAGAATCCTTTATTTTGTAGTCTAGGATGAGACACTCTAAATTAAAGCAGAGATTTGTAATAATTTGTTAAGTGCCTTAGTAAGGGCAGCTCCTCTGCCATTTATATAAGTAAGGCATTGTACATATGTTATGGTGTAACCTATTACGCATGATAAAACTATACAAGAGAAAACATAATATTTTCTATTTTACAACACATCCCATAACACAACCCCTCAAGCTGAGGGTGGGTTATCTACGTGAAGCTTGGAACATAGAGAAGTAAAAGCAAAGGAAGCAAGTGGCTTTATAAGAACATCGGCTAATTGATCTTTGGAGGAGATGACGCGAATTTGAATCTCCTTATTAGTCACTCGATCACGAACAAAGTGGTAATCGACCTCGACATGCCTCGTACAAGCATGAAAGATTGGATTAACAGAAAAATAAGTAGCACCCAAATTATCACACCAAATAGTGGTAGCAAAACTAAGAGAGAAACATAAATCTGACAAAAGATAGCGAAGTCAAAGAACCTCAGTAGTACCATCAGCTAAGGCCTTATACTCTGCTTCAGTGGAGGATCAAGCAATAGTGCGTTGCTTGCTAGATTTCCTCGAAATGGGAGTGGTGCCAAGAAATGCAATGTATCCACTCGTGGATTTTCGATCGTCAATATTGCTGACCTAATCAGCATCAATAAAACCATGGAGAGATAAAGCAAAGTCACGAGTAAGGTGGGGACCAAAAGAGGATGTACCTTTTAAGTATCGCAGGATACGCTTAACAGCAACCTAATGGCCTTTGGTAGGAGCATGCATAAACTGGCATACCTTATTCACAACATAACAGATATCAGGTCGAGTAAATGTGAGATACTGAAGAGCACCAATAATTTGGTGGAAGCGAGTGGGATCTGAAAACAACTCAGTAGACTGCAGATCAAGTTTGGAAACAGACGCTGATGTATCAACAGGTTTACACCATGACATACCCGCACGATTCAGAATATCAAGAACATACTTGTGTTTGACTAAGCACAAGACCCATACTGGTGGGAACAACTTCAATCCCCAAAACATAATGTGCATGACCCAAATCACAAAGTTTAAACTCTAAACTCAGAAAGGTAATGAGGCGATGAATCAATTCAGAGTTATTACTGGTAATTAAGATGTCATCCACATAGACAAGTAAGTAATAGAGATCGTGATTTCCATTCAGAGTAAATAAGGAGGTATCAACATTTGAAGCTCGAAAACTAATAGTCAGGAGGAAATCACGTAGTCGCATGTACCAGGCCTGCGATGCTTGTTTTAAGCCATAGAGAGATTTGTGGAGGTGACAAACATGAGTAGGCAAAGCAAAGTTGACAAAGCCTTAGGGTTACTGCATGTAAACAACCTCACGAAGTGAGCCATTGAGGAAGGTATTGTGAACATCAAGTTGCCAAATATACCATCCTTTTGAGACTGCAATCGTGAGAACTAACCGAACAGTAGTCGGTTTAACAACAGGACTGAAAGTTTTTGAATAATCTATACTTTATTGTTGGGTGAACCCTCGCAGAACCAAGTGAGCCTTGTACCGGTCAATGGCCCATCGGCTCGGCACTTGATTTTATACACCCATCGGTCGCCAACAATGTTCATAGATGGATCAAACGACACCAATGACCAAGTGGCATTGGCATGTAAGGCTGCAATTTCATCCTTCATGGCAATATGCCAACATAAGTACTAGTCAGCTTCGTTAAAACTCAAAGGCTCAAGAGTAGAGGGGGACATTACCCGTAAAGCTGAAACTGACAGAGAGGAAGCAGAAACAGAGTTGATGTTGGCAGTCTTCTGTTGTCGAGAACGTAGCATCATGGGATGTTGCTGAATGGGTGGCGGAGCAGAAGGCTGGTCAGTGGAGGCCTGCTGTGGTAGAGAGTATGTGGAGAGATCCACACATAAGTCCAGACCGGGTAGGGACTGAGCAGAGTGCCCAGATGGAGAAGACAATGCTGATGACGAGGCTGGAGAGGCTGCAGTAGAGGGTGAACCCGAGAAAGATAAAGCTGGCACCACAGAACCTGAACCTGCAAGATGATCAAGAGACATAGATGAATATGATGATGAGGGGACCGACAGGTTAGTGGGAAAGAAAGTTGGGGCTGAGACTTGTTGAGATGGAAAAATGGTGAAGGGGTAGGCTAGAAATAGTGGTAGGCGGAGAGGAAGGATAGAGAAGGGAGGACAGACTCAACGAATGGGAGAACTTGTTCATGAAATCGTACGTGACGGGAAATGTAGATGCGGTCAGACGACAAATCAAGCAATGATAGCCTAGATTAGACGAATTATAGCCTAAGAACACACATGAAGTGGAGCGATAGTCTAGCTTATGAGCATTGTAAGGGTAAAGGAAAGGAAAGGAAAGCAGAGACATCCAAAAGTACATAAAAAGGCATAATCAGGTGTCTGATGAAACAAACATTCGAAGGGAGATTTGTTGCATAAAACCGAGGTTAGCATATGATTAATAAGATAAACCGAGATTTCAAATGCATAATTCAAAAATTTTAGAGGTGCCTTACATTGGCCTAGAAGAGTAAAACTGGTTTCAACAATATGGCGATGACGACGCTCAACAGTACCATTATGTTCATGAGTATGTCGACATATAAAACGATGGTGAATACTGATGGTTTTGAAAAATAAATTTAATTTATGATATTCACTACCCTAGTTAGTTTGAATAGTTTTGATTTTACGAGAGAACTGACGTTCAACAAGTACTTGAAATGATTGAAACACATTGAATACATCTGATTTGACAGCAATAGGATACAACCAAATAAATTTTGTATACGCATCCATAAATATGACAAAATAATGAAAACCATCAGATAGCATAGGGGCAAAAACCCAAACATCACTAAAGATAAGTTCAAAAGGAGTAGATGTTTTATGGCTCGTAAGTCCTAATAACAAACGAGAGGATTTTCCTAACAGACAAGCTTGACATTGAAAATTAAGATGATGAGAGGTACATACAACCTTTTTATTGGAAGCTAAAAGACTCTGAATATGGGAACTGGGGTGACCGAGGCGACGATGCCAAATATTGGAAGAAGTGGCCATGCTAGTGGAAAAAAATATCTGCGACAGAGATGTGGAAAAAGACTCAGAAATGACATGAAGGCCGTCTTTACTTTGGCCGGAAAGAAGAACTTCCTTGGTGATGAGATCCTTGATATAGAAAACAGAAGAGTAAAACTCAAAAAAGACATAATTTTCACGACAAAATTGTTGAACAGATAGTATTATTTTTTTAATGTGAGGAACATGTAATATGTTGGACAAGGTGAAGACTCGTTTTAGTGTATGCAAGAGAATATGTGCAGTATTAGATATAACAAGTCCCTTACCTTTACCAACATGTAATTGATCATTTCCAAGATAAGGTTCTACATGTGTCATACCAGTAATGTTCGGAGTAACGTGATGATTTACACTTGTGTCAGGAAACCAAGAGGCAGAATCCTCGACTGATGTAGTACTAAAAGAGAGATTGGTCGAGGCGTGATGTCCATGGTGAACAAGCTAAGAACACTGATGTGCGAAATGGCCATAGATGTGGTAGAGCTGGCATTTTATTTGCTGTCATGGCCACTGATTTGTTGCTGCACCACGGTGTGGATGGTGTTGCCACTGTTCACTGTGACTGCGGGGTTGCTGTCAAGGAGAACCACCACCAGCACCACCAAAGAAATGACCACTAGGCTGAGGAAAGTTGTTACGAGGATGCCACCAGCCACACCTTCGTCCTCTGCCCCGATAAGCTGTGAAACCACTACTATTAGACCTAGAAAAACCACGCTGGACAAAATATACTGAGGGAGGCTACGCAGGGGTGGGGAGTAGGGGTGCAGTAGGCAGACTGGAGGGGACCGAGCTACGATGTATGAACTCATGAGTAGACAAGTGACTATGGAGCTTAGAGTATGAAAGAGGGTCAGCTTTGGTTGATAGACTTGTAACCAAATCACAAAATTCACCGCGAAGTCCCTGAAACACATATAAGTTGAAATCGGTGAGAGAAATAAGTCTACCAGCTATAGCCAATTCATCAAATAAACCTTTTGAATGTTGCAAGTAGAGAGTAACAATATCATCACCTTGTCGAAGATCTTGAAAAGAGCCATGTAATTGCATGATCCGAGAGTTGGATGGGGAGACAAGAGCAAGTTCAGGGTGCTCCAAACACTAGTAGAAGTCAGGCAATCAACCACGAGATGAAGAACTTCAACCGACAAAAAGGACAGCAGAGCACTAAGGATGAGCTGGTCTTGCTGCTTCCAAGTAAAAAAACGCTTGGCAGGGTCCATAGTTGAAGGTAGTAGAGACGATAGAAGCCGTACTGGATAGATCGTGCGAAAAAGGGCATGTAGTGGAGCCATCAACAAACGAGAAAACTCTTTGACCAATCAGATATGACTTCATTTGCATATGCCAAAACAAATAATTGATGTTGGTTAGTTTGAGATAAATAACCTGCTGGGTGTTGGAGAGGGTAATAAGTACTGATGTCGCAGCAGATGGAGTCATGGCTGTGTCAGATGCTGTTGTGAGTCCAAGGACCGAGGAGGAAGAATTTGAAGAAGATGAGCTAACATTAATGCCAGCAGTAGTAGTAACTGTGTGATCCATAGGAATGACGATGACAAAGAAGAGAGGTAATTATGTGTAGTAGAGATAGCAACCGAGTGACAAAAGACCTGCGAAGCCTTGATGGAACTGCCGTTGACAAAGTTGATGGATACCGCTTGTGACAGAGAGGAGAAGGCATAACAATACAGCAAACAAAATTTGACAGCAGAGAAATAACAAATCTGCAGTAGAAAAAACATAAAAGTAAAAATGCAGCAGAAGAGATTCTGCAACATAAAATAGAGGAGCAAGGATGGCAGTAGGGAGAAGAATCCGTAGCAGAAAGTAGAAGAACCTATTTAAGGTAAATCAGCTCTGATACCAAGTTAAAATAGAGATTTGTAATAATTTGATGAGTGCTTTAGTAAGGGCGGCTCCTCTACTATTTATATAAGTAGGGCATTGTATATATGTTATGGTGTAACATATTACACATGATAAAACTATACAAGAGGAAACATAATATTACCTATTTTACAACACATCCCATAATACTCTATTTATAGAAATTTATAAAGGTTCTGAAGTTTTTTCTCAATATTACATAACATTATTTTATTGGTTGAAAATTATTTATGAGATTTTGTGTATATATATATGATAAGAGATATTAACCTTTCACTTTCTAAGAAATATATAAAGTTTTATTTATTTTTTAGATAATTTATTTTATTTTTATAAATAAAAATAAAATTAAAATAATATATGATGAAATTTGATTGGTGTATTGTTTTTTAATACACTCTTTCCCACCACAAATGAGAGGTTACAATACAATTATCGAGCATGGCCCAAAAACCAAGCAAGGTGACATAGTGATGAATTGTTTTTTTGGTTTTTTTTTATAATTAATATGGATATTTAAGTTAATTTTATAAATTCTAAAATTAACAGCTATATCTTATATACCTAGAATTTTTATTTTTTTGTCATATGTAACATATGGCAGAGACGTCAGCGATTACCATCATTAATTTGTTGCCTCAGTGAATGGCGAGAAGACAACACCACATGATTATTTATATACAAGTACAAGACAGCTTTGAGGAAAAATCTTACGTGCTGCCGTCAATGGCAAGAAGACAAAACCACATCTTTATATATAAGAACACCAATAATTTATCTTATTATTAGTAGTAGTGATCTAAGATCTGATACATTTTGAGACAGCGGGAATGAACAAGAAATTCAAGAGGACTAATATTTTAAGAAATAAAAAACTTTCAGCGTGCAACCAATTTTGTTGCTAAAAGTCAAGATTGTGTGCGCATTTGGAACATTATTTGAAAAATACTGAAAAGTAATACTTATTTATGGTCACAAGATAAATTTTTTCAGCTTAATGCAGTGCATTGCCAATGCAGAAACGATAAGAAAGAAGATCTGCCACTAGGATTCTAACATGTCTGCTTGCATGCAAGAACTTTCACCAACGCTTCCAAGTTCCCAAAGGAGGAACCACCAGGCCTAGTGACTTCCTCCGCTTTGGTTTTCCATTCCATTGCCTTCCTCTTCATATCCTTTCCCTTCTCTCCCTCCATTAACTCCCTCACAAGTTTCTCCACTTCGTCTCTTTTCACGTTGTTATCAATCTGCAGGCCAATACCCCATTCAGTGCAAGCAAACATACAGTTGGTCTGTTGATCAGCAAAAAACGGCCAACAAATAAGTGGCACACCAGCACAGATAGAATCCATTGTAGAATTCCACCCCATGTGACATAAAAACCCTCCAATGGAAGGATGCTTCAAGACTAGTTCTTGAGGACACCAGTTTGCTAACATGCCTCGCTTCTTCGTTTCAGATACAAATTCAGATGGCAACATCGCAGATTCGCCTTCAACTAGGTCAGGCCTTATAATCCATAAAAAAGGTTTATTGCTGTTGGCTAGCCCCCAAGCAAATTCCATCATTTGCTGTGGTGTTATTACAGTGATGCTACCAAAATTTACATAAACCACTGAGTTGGGTTCTTTTGAATCAAGCCACTCAATGCACCCAGGCTCTTCTTTCCAAAGATTTGAACCAAAATTTTTCAGATTACCGTTTGGAAACTGATCAACAAGCAATTGAAGAGGACCGAGAGTGTAAATTGGAGGAAACATTGTGGAGAGAGCATCCAAAACATCTCGTTCGAAGGATTCAAATGTGTTAAAAATGACAGCAGAAGCTCTTGAAGTTCTTTCTATTAGTGTTATAATCAAATTGATTTCGTCCACGTCTGCAGTTGTAACTAAACTTGGAAGATCCCTCAAACGGATATTTTCCTTTCCTGGAATCCATTCTATAGCTGTTTCTAAGAATTCATTTGTTAGATAACTCACATCTGCAAACAAAAAACATGCAGTATAAGTTGAAGTAAATACCATGCATTTTACTAAGATTCACAAGACAATCTTTCGAGTTTCGTTTAAACAGATACCTTTAACAGGTATTAAGCCTCTTTCAAAAAGTGAACGACATTTTGAGTAGCCCAAAACACCACAGGCGCTAGGAGTCCAAAACAGTGCATCAGGAATTCCAAATTCTTCAGCTGCATCAAGAGTGAAATTCATTACAGCGTCAGAGACAATACATGTTACCTGGGGTATAACACTGGAAGAGTTGAGTTTGGCAATAAGATCACGAAATGGGGCTAAGCAAGTCTTGGAGGTGGAGTAACAAAGAGTCAAGATGTCTTGAGTGGAATCAGCATCTGATGGTGGAAGACCATCAGGGATAGTTTCGAATTGAAAGTCTGGCAAGCCATCAAGAGAGCTGGCGCCTCTAGACCTGAGTAAGCGTCTGTGGTTATATTCAGTATTAACAAAGGTGATGTGAAAGCCATTGAAGTGGAGGATTTTTGCTAGTTTGAGCATTGGGTTTATGTGGCCTTGGGCTGGAAAAGGGACGCACACAGCATGAGGTTTATCAGCCATCTCTCTCTCTCTCAACAGATATGGTGAATGATAGGAATGAAAACGCTGCCACCGAACAAAATGAGTAGATCTCATGAGGTTGGCCGCATAGTTAAAGAGGTATGTTATTCTTTTTTATATTTTGGTTACCTAACATTAAGTTTTTCTGAAGGCACAAGACGAAATGGAAACTGAGCTTTCAAAATTCTTCACGAAGATATTTAGTTTTG